>UMCK01009774.1_pt1 | contig 9130 bp, 8 predicted proteins | sample 1964121 | NCBI WGS metagenome assembly UMCK01 (sample SAMEA4835957, study PRJEB28245) | human gut metagenome | biome: gut microbiome; material: fecal sample | place: Denmark | collected 2008 | reverse complement strand
TTACGCGGCGTGACCCGCGTCCGGGCGGCGACACGCGCCATCACCTGCCCCTGCTGACGGCGGGGACGGTGCAGCCGAACGAGAAGATCTACCCGGTAGAAGACATTGAACTGCGATAACCCACAATCATAAGAAAAGAGGCTTTTCCCATGTCCGATTACCGCATTGAAACCAAGTGTGTTCAGGCAGGCTACACGCCCAGCAACGGCGAGCCGCGCCAGATTCCGATTATCCAGTCCACCACCTTCAAATACGCCACGAGCGAGGACATGGGCAAGCTCTTTGACCTCGAAGCGTCCGGGTATTTCTATTCCCGCCTGCAAAACCCGACGTGCGACCACGTTGCGGCGAAAATCGCGGCGCTGGAAGGCGGCAGCGCAGCGATGCTGACCGGTTCCGGTCAGGCGGCGAACTTTATGGCGCTGTTCAATATCTGCGAGGCAGGCAGCCACATCGTCGCGTCGTCCTCCATCTACGGCGGCACGTTCAACCTGATTGCCGTGACGCTGAAGAAGATGGGGATTGACTCCACCTTCGTCTCCCCCAACGCGACGGACGACGAGCTTGACCGCGCCTTCCGCCCGAACACGCGCGCAATGTTCGGCGAAACGATTGCCAATCCCGCGCTGACCGTGCTGGACATTGAGAAATTCGCTCAGGCGGCGCATCGGCACGGCGTTCCGCTGATTGTGGACAACACCTTCCCCACGCCCGTCAACTGCCAGCCGATTCGGTGGGGCGCGGACATTGTGACCCACTCGACGACAAAGTACATGGACGGCCATGGCGCTGCGCTCGGCGGTGTCATCGTGGACAGCGGCAATTTCGACTGGATGGCGCACGCGGAGAAGTATCCGGGGCTCTGCACGCCCGACGAAAGCTACCACGGCATCACCTACGCCGAGAAATTCGGCAATGCAGGGGCATACATCACCAAATGCACCAGCCAGCTCATGCGCGATTTGGGCTGCGTGCAGTCCCCGCAGAATGCGTTCATCCTCAATCTGGGGTTGGAGAGCCTGCATGTGCGGATGCCGCGCCACTGCGAGAACGCGATGGCAGTCGCGCAGTTTCTCGAAAAACAGCCGCAGGTGGCGTCCGTCAGCTATCCGCACCTGCCGTCCAGCCCGTACTACGCCCGCGCGATGAAGTACATGCCGAACGGCGGCTGCGGGGTGGTGTCGTTCGTCTTGAAGGGCGGGCGTTCCGCGGCGGAGGCATTCATGAAGCGGCTGACTTTGGCGGCGATTGAGACGCACGTCGCCGACGCGCGGACGTGCTGCCTGAATCCGGCGACCTCCACTCATCGGCAGATGACCGAGGAGCAGCTGGCAGTTGCGGGCATTCCGGCGGGTATGGTACGTATCAGCGTCGGACTGGAGAGCAAGGACGACCTGATTGCCGACCTTGCGCAGGCGTTGTCCGGCATCGAAGCATGAGCGCGTACATCAATCGGTATTTCCTGCTGATGGCGGTGTTTTTGCCCCTATGGTGCATCATTCGCCGCCCTTGGAAGCACTGGAGCCTGCACGAAGGCTGCCTGATGGCGTTCGCGGCGCTGTTGTTTTCGCTGCTGTGCCTGGTGCTGCGTGGCACATGGGCTGCGCCGGGAGATATGCTGGCATCGGCGCTGCATCGGCTGCGGACGGGCGAGGGCATTCAGCTGCGGCTGTTCCGCACCATTACGCGGCAGCTGCGGTACGCCCGGCGGGAGGAGATGCTCATCAACATCTGGGGGAACATCCTGCTCTTCATCCCCTACGGCTTCTTCCTGCCGCTGCTGTGGAAGCGTTATCGCCATCCGCTGCGGCTTTCGCTGATGTGCCTGCTGCTGCCCTTGAGCATCGAAACGTGCCAGTTGTTCATCCGCCGCATGACGGATGTGGACGACGTTCTGCTGAATTTCGCGGGCGGGATGATTGGCGGCGGGTTGTTCGCGCTGGTGCATATGGTATTCCCCAAATTCACTGATAAGGCGCTTGTGCGCGGATAATACGAAAACGTCCCCTTCCGCTGCTGGAAAGGGACGTTTTGTTATTTCTGCTTCTTATGATACCCGCAGTCGCAGTACGGTCCGCCGGACGCCAGCGTGTATTCGCGTACAAAGTCTGACGTTTCACCTGCTTCCGCCATCGTGTAATCCAGTCGGCACATGGCGGGCGTGAGGTCATACAGCCCCAGCTCCTTTGTCAGCACGCAGATGCCGCACTTATAGAACCGCGCCTCGTAGCCGCTGCCATCCGCATAGGGCAGATAGTCCATGTTCCACGAGTAGGGGTTGCGGTCGGCAGCGCGAAGCTTCTCCGCCTGTTTCATCCCCGCAATGTCCTTTTCGGAGAACTTGTTCTTCCCGCTCTTGCGGCAGAACCAGCGCATCGCGGGCGTCATCATGGACTTCGCGTAGTAATCCGTCAGCGTCTGCACAGTCGGGCGCTTGGGCATATGCAGCACATACGCGCAGAGCATCGCGCAGTTGACGAGGTTCATCTGGAAGCGGTCGCTCGGCTCAAAATCCGGCACACGCGCGATAATCCGCCGATACTCCTGCTTCGCCGCCTTCTCCGTTGCCTTGGCGGATTCCTCCGACTGCCCCAGCACCGCCGTCAGCTGATGCGTAAACGAGCGATGGAACAGTATCCACATGCCCATCGGCATTCCTGCATACTTCATGAGCTTACCTCCCCTTGCATTCGCGAATGAGTTTGTTATGTCAAACTCATTGTAGCGCATTTAGGGGCGGTTGGCAAGGGGAATTGCAAAATTTTTGTCAGAACAGCGAATTGCCATCGGCACAGTAATGTTCACAAAAGCCGCAGCCAATGACCGCCGCCAGCCCCAGCAGGAAGCGCAAGCCGACGGGTATGGATTTGACAGCATCCACAACGCCTTGCAGCTGCGGTAATATAGTCGTCTCATCAATATCCACCGTGTTCAGAACAGATAACTCTATTAAATTTATATCCAGCTGTAACCGAAGGCTCTCCAAGAAACTTGACTCACCAAACCAGCCAACGATACCCTCCACCATACCTTGAATGCACAGTGCGCCGCCCACCATGCCCACAAACGAAGCAATCGCCCCCAAACATGGTTTGTAGCCGCACGGCAAAGTTGTTACAGATGAAGTGGCGATGACTATGTTGAATAGCGGGTAAACCAAAATCGCATAAAACGCAATACCAATCGGCAGGAGTAGCAGCGTCCAGAGTTCGTTTGTCGGGAACTTTTTGATGATTAACTCAACAATCAGTCCAACAACCCAAAAAATCGCCACCAGCACCAACGTCAGCAGCGCAGGCATAAATGGAAACCACGCTTTACTCGTCGCGAAGAGCCAATTCACAATCACGCCTACGACAAGTACTGCCGGGAGAATCCACCAAAGCGTCTCATTTTGCAGCAGGGTCATGGTAATAGCCACAGGCGCAAGCAACCATGTCATGGCATATTGCGCCATGATGAACAGCAGCGCCAGTCCCAGCACAACGCAGCAGAAAACGCCAAATCCTGTCCCAGCCGCCACCGGCACCAGTTCAATCAAAATGTACATCCTCTATTTCCTCCCTATCCACCTAATAAATTCGCTCCGGGGGCAAAACGTGCTGCCTTGCACCCGGAGCGTTGTCTTTGGTATGCAGAATTTTATTGCAGGTCGCGGTAACGGTAGTACGTCACTTCGTAGCTGTCCTGCTCATAGCTGACCGTTTCGTTCCACCAGTAGTTTTCATAGCGCTGATGTCCATCCGCCGTTCCGTTCTTAGAAAGCGGCTCATAGCTGCTCATGTATTCCCAGTTTCCAGTACCCGGCTTATAGTTGGAACCCGTATACTCAGCATAGGAATAGTACCATTTGTTGTAACCTGTGTTATAGTAGTGCCAGCGGGAGTAATGGTACACAGGAATCGAGTACGTTTCCGTCTCCACCTTCGTTTCCACCTGACGGGTGGCGCTGCTGCTGACCGGGATGGTAGACCACTGCGTCCATGCAGACCACTGCGGCGGCGGGGTCGGCGTCGTTGTAATCGTAGGCGTAGGTCCTTTCGTAATCGGCGGCGTCGTCACAGGCGGATTCGTCACAGGCTGCTTCGTAACGGGCGGATTCGTCACCGGCTGCTTCGTGACGGGTGGCTTCGTCACAGGCGGATTCGTAACGGGCGGCTTCGTCGTCGTGGTGCTTGCGTTGTTCGAGGCGGAATTGCTGCTGATGAGCGCTGTTTTCTCATTCGAGGACAGCTGCCGCCCTTCCTTGGTCGTCGCGGCGACATAGTAGGTATAATTGTAGTTCGCATTTGCCGACGTGTCCTTGTAGGACAGCGCCGAACCGCTGTAAATCAGCTGGAAGTTCTTGTCGTAATTGGTGCGGCGGCGATAGAGGCTGTAATTCGTCGCGCCGCTGACAGTCGTCCACTCCAAGCTAACCGCCTTGCCGCTGACGTTGGCATACAGCGTCGGCGGATAGACCGTCACGGTCGTGTTCGCGTTATTCGGCGCAGACGTAGGCGCCGCTGTCGGGGCAGGTGTCGCCGCCGCGGAGGTCTGCCGACTCCACGCCAGCGCATACAGAATGCGGTTCTGCGCGTCCATGAAGTTCAGGCACTGCTGATACTGCTCCGCCGCTTCCGCATAGTTCCCTTCGTTTTCCGCCACACGCCCATTCAAGTATGCCGCCCATTCCGCAACGCTGGGAATGTTGACGCCGTTCGCGCGGAGGTTCGTCAGGCGCTCATCAAAGCTCGTGTTGATGACAAGCGCGTCGATATACATCGGAATCAGCGTGTAGTTATTAGCCGACGCGTCCGCAAGCCCCAGCGTGTAGTAATAGAAGGCGTTGCTGCCCTCGTAATTGCCAAGTTTCTGGAAATCTTCCGCCAGCGTCGTGATGTTCACCGAATCATCCTGCAGGTTCATCAAGTAACGTTCCAGCCGCGAAAGCGCGTCCTGATACCGCTCCGCAATCGTCCCCTGCGTTTCCGCAAAGACAACGCCCGTCAGCACCAAAGCCAGCGCCACCATAGCCGCTACCAAGCGTGAGAGTCTTTTCATTTTCTTTTCCTCCTTTTTCCTTCCGCTCATTTTGCGATTTTTCTCTGCCGTGCTCTGCTTCCCGCAGACTGCACTCCGGACGCATAGCGGTGCAGGCTGCGTCCGGAGCGTGTCTTTTGTGGGGCGGAAAGCAAACCGCAATAAGTGGAAGGGGGCGGGCTTTCCGCGGCAGGCGTCGCGTAACCGGTGTATTCGATGCCTGTCCCGAATTTCTTCGGCATTTTTAGCATACCACGAAGTGCGGTTGCATGGTAGTCCACTTTTTCGCGATTTTCCGCCACTTTTCCAAAAACGACAAACACCCCCGCACCACGTTCGGCGCGGGAGTGCAAGGAAACATCAGAAATTACGGGACATATCGTACTTGGAATAGAACTCTTTGCGGAAATCAAGGAAGCAGTCGTTGGCAATGGCTTCGCGAATCTGCTCCATCAGGTGAATCAGGAAGCGCAGGTTGTGAATTGACGCAAGCCGTCCGCCGGTGATTTCGCCTGCCTTGAGCAGGTGGCGCACATACGCGCGGGAGAAATGCTGGCAGGCGTAGCAGTCGCATTCGGCGTCAATCGGGCCGAAATCGTGCGCGTACTGCGCGTTCTTGACGACGACGCGTCCCTTGCTCGTCAGCACCGTGCCGTTGCGGGCGATTCGCGTCGCCAGCACGCAGTCGAACATATCCACGCCGCGCAGCACGCCTTCCAGCAGGCAGTCCGGCGTACCGACGCCCATCAGGTAGCGTGGCTTGCTGACCGGCATGTACGGCGCGATTTCATCCAGCATCTCATACATCACGGGCTTCGGCTCACCGACAGACAATCCGCCGATGCCGTAGCCGATGAAGTCCATATCCGCCAGCGTCTTGGCGCTCTCAATGCGCAAATCCTTGTAGAACGCGCCCTGCACGATGCCGAACAGCGCCTGATCTTCCTTCGTGTGGTGCTTTTTGCAGCGCTCCGCCCAGCGATGGGTGCGCTCCATGTTGATTTTCGCGGTGTTGTAATCGCAGGGATACGGGCTGCACACGTCGAACGCCATGCAGATATCCGACCCTAACTTCTGCTGGATATCCATCGACTCTTCCGGCCCGATGAAGTGGCGCGAACCGTCCAGATGGCTCTGGAACGTCACGCCCTCCTCCTTAATCGTGCGGATACCCGCGAGCGAAAACACTTGGAATCCGCCGCTGTCGGTCAGAATCGGCTTATGCCAGTCCATGAAGTTGTGCAGGCCGCCCGCCTCCTGCACGAGGTCTTCGCCGGGGCGCAGGTGCAGGTGGTAGGTGTTCGACAGCAGAATCTGCGTGCCGATTTCCTCCATCTCGCGGGGCGTCATGGCTTTCACGCACGCTGCCGTGCCGACGGGCATGTAAATCGGCGTTTGAATGTCGCCGTGCGGCGTGTGCAGCACGCCCAGCCGCGCGCCAGACTGCTTGCAGATGTGCTTGAGTTCATAGGAAAAAGGTTGTGTCACGGCTCAATTCCTCCGTTGTCCGGGATGTCGGGGTTCAAAATCGCTTCGGCAGAGTTGTTGAAGCGGATGGCCATGTCGGTCAGTTCTTCGGCGTAGCAGTTCCAAATGGAGCCGCACGGGAGGTTCTGGAAGGTCATGATTTCCTTGCGCGTCGGATGCTCGAACACCAGCCGGTAGCCCCACAGGGCAATCTGCTGCCCTGCAATGCCGCGCCCGTACTTATTGTCGCCCCACAGCGGCGCGCCCATGTTCGCCATCTGCACGCGGATTTGGTGATTCCGCCCCGTTTGGAGTCGGATGGCACACAGCGCCGTGCCGTTCTTGCGCGCAAGGCACTCGCCGGACAGCATCGCCAGCTGCGCGCCCTTCTCGTCCGCGTCGCAGATTTCGACCTTGTTGAGGTACTCGTTCTTTTTCAGGTAGTCGATGCAGGTGAAGCGGTCTTTCACGCGCCCCTCGACGACGCAGAGGTACTCGCGCCCCATCTCGTGCTCCCGCATCTGCGCAGACAGCCGGGACGCCGCCTTGCTCGTGCGCGCAAAGACCATCAGCCCGCCAACCGGGCGATCCAGCCGGTGCACCAGCCCCAGATACACCGCGCCGGGCTTGTTGTACTTGATTTTGATGTACTCCTTGAGCTGCGAAAGGATGTCGGTGTCGCCCGTCTTGTCCGCCTGCGAGAGCATATTCGGCGGCTTGACGGCGACGATGACGTGGTTATCTTCATACTGCACGTCGATATTCGCCAGCTGATGCAGCGGGAATTCGTTCATTTGGCCGACCACCTTCCGCTTGCGCCGCAGGGCAGCACGCCGCCCGTCGTCACCGGCAGGCAAAGCTCCTGCGCGTCGATGATGCCCCCATGGCGGCTGCTGACGCACTTCATCAGCATATTGCTGAGGACGCTGGCCTGAAAGCCCGTCGTGTAACTGTTGATGAGGAAAAACGGCGGCTTGTGGGACAGCACCTTCGCGCTCGTATCGACCAGCCCGAACAGTTCGTTTTCCAGCTTCCACACCTCGCCCGACGGCCCGCGCCCGTAACTCGGCGGATCCATCAGGATGCCGTCGTAGGTGTTGCCGCGGCGGATTTCCCGCTGCACAAACCGCAGCGCGTCCTCGACAATCCAGCGGCTCCTTTCCTCCGGCAGCTTCGATAACTCGCGGTTCTCCTTGCCCCACTGAATCATGCCCTTCGCGGCATCGACGTGGGTGACGTGCGCGCCCGCCGCCATGCAAGCCAGCGTCGCGCCGCCGGTGTAGCCGAACAGGTTCAATACGCGGATATCCTTGCGCCCGCTATTGCGGATGAGGTCGCCCATCCACACCCAGTTCGCCGCCTGCTCCGGGAAAAGCCCCGTGTGCTTGAATCCCGTCGGGCGGACATAAAACCGCAAATCTTGATGCTGAATCGTCCAGCGCTCCGGCAGGCGGGTCAGAAACTCCCACTCGCCGCCGCCCTTCTCCGAGCGGTGATAATGCGCCTGCGCCTGTTTCCACAGCGCCGGATCTGCCTTGGGCCAAATCGTCTGCGGATCAGGCCGCCGCAAGATGACATTCCCCCACCGTTCGAGCTTCTCCCCGTCGCCCGTATCCAGCACCTCATAATCTTCCCATGTATTCGCTAAAAACATAATAACTCCTTTTAAGAGGCGCAAGGGGCTTCGCCCCTGACCCCACCAGAGGCGCTGCCTCTGGACTCCGCAAGGGACTTCGTCCCTTGACCCTTTCGCGCGATTGAGTTGGTGACACTTTCAGGCTATGCCCGCGTGTTTATGCGGGAAACCAAAAACAACTTCCGATAAAGTCCATAAACAGGAGTGTGCGCTCCGAAGGTTTCCAAAGGGCGATCGCAGACTTCGTCTGTTTTCGTACCCTTTGGTCGCCTCCGCAGAGGCGAAATTCCCTGCTGCATAATGACAAAGAAGCAATTGTCAAAACTCTTCATCATCGACTAATCTTGAAAGGACATCCCCATTGAGCTGCACCAGCCGCCGCACAACCTCCTGCACATACAGCCTGTCCAGCCCTTCCAGCGCCGGATCAACCTCCACCGCTTCCCGCAGCGCCGACCAGTCCCCAGTTGCCGCCAAGGCAGCTAAGCGGTTCGTCTCGTCGATGTCCATCATGATTTCCGCCAGCGGCGCAGGGACGCGAATCCCCTGCGGCTGCACCAAGCCGTCCGCCAAATGCAGGTCACTTTCGATAATCGCGTTCATCGGCAGCTGCGACAGTTCTCCGCGATTTTGATGCGCAACCGCCGGAATCACCGCCGTTTCCTTCCGCAGAATCGCCAGCGCAAGGCGAACAGGGCGCGTCGGCGGCGTATCCTTCAATAGCATCAGCTGCGCCGTCATGCCGTCGGGCGTTTTTGCCCCCTCGTGACCAATCGTGTTCATGTGGGCAATGCGCTCTTTGCGCTTCTCGATGCTTTCGCCGAACGCCGGGTTCTCTTCGGGGATGTAGTCCTCCTCCGCCGCAAGGAACTCCGCATGGCGCACCACGTCGCCCACGGCAATCGCGTCGTACCAGCCCAGCCAGCGATGCGTCAGGCGGCCGAGCTTGTCCTCCTCCGCCATCTGCCGAAGCGCAGGAATCAAATCAACATTCTTGCCCTTTTC
>UMCK01023197.1_pt1 | contig 9174 bp, 8 predicted proteins | sample 1964121 | NCBI WGS metagenome assembly UMCK01 (sample SAMEA4835957, study PRJEB28245) | human gut metagenome | biome: gut microbiome; material: fecal sample | place: Denmark | collected 2008 | reverse complement strand
GTTTTCTCAAGCTTTTGTTGATTTTTCACAATTTAATTTACGTTATGAATGAGTTTCGCAATTATCTACATTCTATTTTATATTATAAATCATTTAAGTCGAAAACTTCCAATCCTTTTTCATTTTTTATAGAAGTTTCATTTTTTTGTTGTTCATCCATTTTCACATTTTCTGTGGATGATTCTTTCTCAGATGTTTCTTCTGTCACTGGTTTCTTAGACTGGGATGGAATTTCATCCTCATAATCATTCCATTCGCGGTAAGCCCTGTTGATTGGATGTTCTTCCTCGATGTACTCTTCCTCGTCATCGAAATAATCGTCCTCATCCTCTTCGAACTCTTGTGCTTCTTCTGTTTCTTCTGCTTTTTTCGGTTTCCCGGCTTTATTTGTTCTCGCTGTCTGCCCTGCTTTTGATGCTTTTTTTGTGTTCTCTGCGTTTTTCATTGGAGCTTCAGGGGATTTTTCGACAAATTCATCTTCCTCATCGCTCTCGTACTCAGACTCTTCGTTCTCAGAATCGTTGTCCTCTAAGAGTTCGTCTTTTCCTTTTTTCTTTCTGCCAAAGAGAACGATATTCAGGATGATCACAACTGCGATTGCCAATACAAAAATAAGCACAGCGATCATGTTTCTGGAAAAGGATTTTGCATCTTTATATTTCTTTGAGAGTTCATCATACTCGCTCTGCAATGCTGCAAGATCATCCGAAGAGGAATCCGCTGTCTCTGTGATATTTCCATTCACACGCTGGTAAGTTCCTTCCGCTGCATCATACTGATACCAGCCTTCGGTTCCATCCTGATTTACCCCATAAAAGATATAGAAATCAGACGCTTCCTCTCCATCCTCTGCCGGAAGCTGGTAAGCGGTCATCACAGTATTTTCCGGCATTTGCAGGGACACCTGCACATAACTCTCCGGCAGTACCGAATCAAGCGGCGCCAGAAGTGGGATAGCATAACTGCTCTCCCCTGCTGTAAACTTCATAAAGTCATAGACAACATCCCTTGTCTCATCATAGATAAAGAACCTGCCGGTTGTTGCATCCACATTGTCTGTTTCCAGATAGATCAGAGAGATTGTTCCCTTGTTAAATGTCAGACCTCTGCATTCCGCTCCCCGGAAATTAACTGTTGCCTCTGTAAAATCAGACGGAATCTGTTCCTCTGTAAACTTGTCTGCGATATGGTAGGTCGTGTTATTGATCACAACATCCGCCGCCGACACCGGAGTTTCCGTTGTGTCCACTTCCTCAGTATCTTCTGGAGTCTCGCTGTCAACATTTCCGTCGTCTCCGTTTTCACCGCCTGTAGTTGTCGTCTCACTTCCGGTGGTTCCTGCAGCCTGTCTTGTCACAGTGATTTTATAAGTGGCTGTTGTACCATTTTCTGCTTTTACGACAATCTGAACAACGTTTGCCCCAACTGCAAGATTCGTATTTCCAGTCACAGACTCAATCGTTGCCTTTTCATTGACCGGTGTTGCACTCACTGCAATACTTGTCACGGAATTATCAACCGTTGCCGTGTACTTTGTGGTGCTTCCCTTAAAAGCCGGAGACAATGTTCCCGGTGAAATCGTCAGCGCCTTTAAGGAATTATCTGCGGATAAAGCTGCCGTATTCGTATTGCTTCCAGTATTGCTGTTATTTCCTGTATTGCTGCCTGCTGCTTCGTTTTTGACCGTTACAGAAGTGCTGCTGCCTGCCATGGAATCCAATTCTTCTTCGGTACCGTAAATAACACCATCCGTAGCAGAAAGCGAAATAGAAGCTTTTCCCGCACTGATTGCTTTTAATGTCACACTGAAGCTGTCACTCGCTACCGAAATACTTCCGCCGCCACCGCCATAAGTTGCATTACAGCTCACAAACTCCAGAATGCCGGCATCATAGGTCAAAACCATATTGGCATATGCACTGTCCCCGGATGCACTTAATGCTTTTGCCGTTACCGTCACAGTCTGTCCGATATTCAGGGAACCGGCAGACACAGCGATCGTTGTTTTTCCGGAAGCCGCCTTGGCATGCATCTGCGGTGTCATAAGGCAGATGCATAATGTTAACAGTGTAATGATCACACCTAATTTCTTTTTCATTTTACTCTCCATTCTTATGTGTGAAAATTGTATTTTCTCACTAAAATAACTCTTTCTATCCACACAGCCCTATTACTGTTCAATCTGTGCTGCATTTATAATATGTTTCTGCAAAAGCACAAGGTCTTTTACGGAAACTTTTCCATCTCTGCTTATATCCGCAGCCGCTGCATACGCACCGGAAAGCTGTGATGTTCCAAGAATCTGTTTCTGCATCATGACCAGATCGACCACAGAGATTTTTCCATCTCCATTGATGTCACCGTAAATGACAACGTCATACTGCTTCACCAGTGTTCCATTTGCATATACTGCAATTTTATTACCTGTTCCGACTGCACCGGTATTTTCTGTGCCATCTGCTTTCAGCACTTTGACCGTGCCGCTTCCCGCTGAGATATTGGCAAGTACAGAAGAAGCGCCTGTTCCCGGTGTAATACCTGTGATCACGGTATCTCCCAGTTTATAGGAGGTAGAAACGGATACGCCGTCCGCAACCGTTGTTCCACCACTTTCCGGTGTCTGGGTATTGTCTGCTGCCGGCTGCTGTCTTACCACATTGATCGTGTAGGTTTTTGCCGAACCGCTCTGTGACACACAAGTTACGTTGATCGCATTATTTCCATAATTCAATGCATAAGTTCCCGCTCCGGAAACTCCCGCTTTCGGTGCAACTGCCGAAGCACCTACATTGATCGAGCTTACCTCGGTTCCAACGATCACGGAATAATCGGTTACTGCTCCCTGGAAAGACGGTGTCAGTCCATATCCGCTTACGCTGAGAGAAGAGAGCCAGTTATTCGGATTACCACTGTCTGAAAACGTCACTGCTGACTCCGGCATATTGCTATACACCGGAATACGGAATATAAATCCCTGTGATTTATCCGCATAAGCCGTACTCATTGTTTTTCCTTCTGACATTGCCGCCTGCACATTTGTCATGTACTGATGTGAGTATATGCTGTTCATATTCACCACATTAAATTTCTGGAAATATAAGGTGTTCTGCCCTTTTTTCACATAATTATTTCCAACGATACCAGCTCCACCATTAATTGATTTATAAATAGAATTCCAGTCGTTATTTTTCGCATAAATCAATCCGTTGACCGTCGCAGACGCAGACGATGTCGTATATGCTCCGATATTAAAGTAATTGTAATATCCATTATAGCCAGAGTAATTGCCAGAGATCAAAGGACTTGTCCCCTTATTTCCCTGCTCCTGCTTACATCTTGCAGCCAGATGATAAGGACTGACACTCAAGTTCTGTCCCACTTCCATGAAAGTATCTGCATAGCTTCGCGATGCTCCGTCTGTATCGCTATAGTTTCCACTCATGAAACTGCCTGACAGAATATTTCCAACTCCTGTCACGTTCTGATATGGCGCATATTCTAACGTTTCAAACTGAAAAATATACGTGTCATTCAGGTAATTTCTCGGATCCATGCAATATGCTATGTAATTGGAGGAGGCACTTACCCAGCCTGCTCCGTCATAACCATACCATTTGTTGGTCGCCCAGTCATAAGCCCCCGTCTCCGTTGACTTTCTCGCATCATTGGAAGAACTCTGCACCAGATTCCTTCCGACAACACTCTCATTTGCAATGACGGTATTCCAGTCTAGTCCTGTCTGTACCGGAACGAACTGCCAGTCTGGATACTTCTGGTGCAATGCCAGAAGTGAGTTACAATAGCTGTCCGGAAATCCTGCTGATTTTAACGATGCAACATATTCTTCATCCGTCACCGTTGTGATGTCTCCCTGCGATCCATCCGCAGAAGTCTGTCCGGTTACTGCCAGATAGGTTCCGCAGATCCAACCTGCATAATCCACACCATTCTTATTAAATGTCACATTGTACCACACAGTTCCATTTGTGGTTGTCTGTCCGAGTACATTGACTGTCTGATCTCTTTTTACCGTCGTGACCGGAGAATATGCCGTGCTCGCACCTGTCCTCACATAGACATTGCCGTTCGTGTTGGTGACAACTCCGGCTGCACCCTGTGCTGAATTATCTGTGATCGTACTTCCGGAAGAGGTATCTTCTGTTGAAAGCGTGATAAAATCTGACCGGATATATCCGGTGGATGCCATTCCATTATAGGAAATCTGTACCTTGTACCATTTCATTCCATCGGAGCCATCCACTTCATCTATCACACGGACTGCTGTACCCGCAGCTAAAGATGTGATCTTGTCCCCATCTACCGGAGTCTTTCGCATCTGTACCGGTCCATCATTCAAAACACCCGCCGTCTCCGTATACGCATAACTTTCCAACGGTTTTACCGTAATGACCGCAGTCGCTGCTGTCACACCAAAAATCGTTGCAAAGATAAAGCTCCGCCATTTTCTCTGTTTTATATTAAGGTTTCTTCTCATTTTTCCTCCAGATGCCTTCGGTATTCCCCTAAAAAGGCACAGTAAATCAAGTTTATTATATTTAATTCACGATAGAGCGTCAACCTTAATCTGGTAAATATAGTAACTGATATGTATGATACAGCAAAGTGCTCAGATACTGTCTGAGCAGTAACGATGTTTTGTCCTTTTTTCCACATTATCATTGTTCAAAACTAACAATAATCCCCACAAAAGTCCTCCGATAGCCAGAAAGCTTCCCACGATCAAAGGCAGGTTATAAACATAAATCTTTGCCCCAGCCAGCACAACAATGCCAGCTACCATTCCAAGCGCTGCGATAAATGCAACAATACCGCATGTAAAAATAAATTCATAATCCAACTTTCTCATCCTTTTTTACCTCCCATGGAAAACAGCTTTTGTCATCAATATAAACATCCGCATAAATCTTTCTTCCGTCTGATCCGTACCTTTCGATAATCTCCGGCAGATTCTCATTCACTGCATCAAATTCCAGTTCCCACTTCCTGCACCATTCCACTGCTTCCTCTAACTGATTTCCACAGCGGCACGTCCACAAAATAATCTGGCGTCCCTGCCTTCTCAATCCTTTCAGCAGTTCGATCAGTGCTGTATTCGGCTGTCCAATCTTTGGGAAGCAGTCCGTACAAAGTGTTCCGTCAAAGTCTACCGCAATAATCTGATATTCCGTTTTCATCTGCCATGCTCCTCACTTTCCGTCATTTTGCCCTCTTGCTGCTTCCCATTATCCATATTTTCTGTCCATTAATTCGGACAGAAAAAGACCACCTCACAAAAAATTTCATGAAGTGGTCTTTTTACCTTTCATATATTTTGTTTTTTACGCAAATAATTTTTTCACCATTTCCGCATCAAATACGACCTGCTTTACATGGTCAACCTCAATCTGATACAGTGCATTTGCTGCTAGGTGCTCTGCCGCCTGCTCCAGATCACGGATTCCCGATGTATTCTTATACTGCTCGATCAGTTCATCCAGTCCCTCCCCGGTCAGAACGATCTCGCCCTGCAGCAATCCGATTCTCTTTAATACTTTTGGCAGTGCAAATTTGGAGAAAATGATTTTTTTCTCTTCCTGCGTATAATCCGGGATATCGATCACTGCAAAACGTGACATCAGCGGGGCACTGATATCTTCTTTTACATTGGCAGTTGCAATCGGATAGACACCGCCGGTCGGAATCATACATTCCATATAGTTGTCTGTAAATCCAAGATTATCTAATAAGGTAAGAAGTACGTCCGCCGGATTGCCGTTTCCTTTTCCGGATGCAGCCTTATCAAGCTCGTTGATGATGAATACAAGGTTCGACTCGCCAGCCATGGAAAATGCATCCATAATAATACCAGGCTTCGCATTTCCGTAGATACGGGAGCTTCCGGTCAACTGCTCCGGGTCATTGATAGAACTCATATCGAGTGTCGTCCACGGCAGTTTTAAAATTCTTGCCACCGCATAGGCAATCTGCGATTTTCCGGTTCCTGCCGGTCCGACAAGCAGAAGTCCATACGCTGGAAGTGTGTGTGTGCGGTTGATCTGGATGATAGTCTCCATGATACGCTGTTTTACTTTTTCCATTCCGTACAGTTCTTCATCTAAAATCCTGCGCGCCTCCACCGGATCGATCGCTTCAAAATAGTTATTTTTCCACTGGATATTTGTCATAATGGAAAGTGCGCGCTGTGCGTGGCGGCGTTCCTCGGCAGACACTTCGCTGGAACGTGCAACTGCTAAATTTCTTCTCGCCCACAGTCTGATATTGTCCGGCATGGTTCTTCCTGCGCAGTTTAAGAAATCCGAAATACTCTGGATACTGGTAAGCTTCATGCTGTCACCGCTCTCGTCTAACTCTTCGTCCTCATCCTCCTGCTCCGGTGCACTGCTCGATAAAAGGCGTTCCATCACATACTGTAAAAATCCATCCGCCGCAGAGAGTTTCGTTCCACCGTGAAAAGCATTTTCCCTGATCTTGTACACGGCATAGCCGTCCGCCCTGTTTTCCCCGGACAAAAGAACGTTGATACGGTTCTCCCCAAGCCATTTGATCAGATTCACAAAACGTGCATCGATCCGCAGGATATTGGAACGGAATGTCTCGTCCTCCTCCTTAAACTCAAATGCTGTCCACTGGCTCTGGTTGCAAAATACTCCGGTGGAATGATGGCTCCACTGTTTTTGCTGATTGTCCAACACCAGGATCGGATTGTCCGGTGTTTTTTCGGAACTGTCTGATGTAAATGCGGTATATGTACATACAAACGCTTCTTTTTCCTCTGAAGCGCTGCTGAAATCAAAAACTGGCATACTTTTTTCTCTCCTTTGTTCTCCGATCCTCTTTTTTCTGTACTTATCAAACCATAAAATAAAAAAATTTACAAGGAAGTTTTTCGATATACTTCCTATAAATATGAAACTTCTGCTATTCCTGCTAAAACTAATCATGGTCATATGAATACTGTAACAAATATTGACGTTACTGTTCACTCTGCACCTGAATACCATGCTGTTCAGGTGCGTATGAACGTGATGTGGGTGTGAGCAGCCCTCTTTTGCGAAGCAAAACTTTATATGGGGCTGCGAAGTTACAGTTCGCAGGGTAACCTGTGAACTGTAACATATTGACAATAGGGGTAACTGATTCTATAATTCAATAATAGGAATTATTACTAATTTAAGGAGGTTATGAAATCGCAAGGCATGGCTTTGTATGCCGTCCGATTTCATTAAAATAAATTATGGAGATAGATATTATCGGTTTGATCAGCGCCTGTTCCTATGCTCTCGACTGCATCGAGGCAGAACTGGTGAATATTAAAAATAAACATGGAAAGCGAGTGGCATATATCAGTGTGCGCATGGGGCAGTATTTTGATCTGCCAGAGGATGCCCTGCAGGATCTCGCAATCTGCGCCCTGCTGCACGACAATGCCCTCACCCAATATATTTCCGAGGAATTGCAGAAGCATTCTGCAAAAGACCTGACCGCTGACCTTGTGGCAAACACTACAAACCTGCATTGCATCTACGGTGAACGGAATCTTGCAAAAATCCCTTTTAAAACTGACGTTACCAATGCAATCCTATACCATCATGAGCATGCGGACGGCACAGGACCATTTCACAAAAAATGGGATGAAGTTCCTCTGTCTGCGCGCATTATCCACCTTGCCGATGTGGTGGATATCATCGGGCACAGCGGTGCATTTGAAACACAGAGATGGGATATGGTAAAACAGTACCTGATCCGGCATACGGATAAACTTTTTGACGCCGCATGTGTGGATGCTTTTTTCCATATATTTTCAGATAACGAATTTGCAGCTTTCAGGGATGACTCCTTTGAAACGAAACTCTGGGAGATCGTTCCGAGAGAAAAACAGACCTTTGACTGGGAAACCTGCAAAAATATCGCCGACTTTTTTGCGCAGATCGTCGACTATAAATCTTCTTTTACAAGCAGACACTCCATCGGTGTTGCAGAGAAAGCCGCCGCATTTGCAGCGTACAACGGCTACAATCCCACACAGGTTCAGAAAATGTATCTGGCTGGCGCACTTCATGATATCGGCAAAATGGCAATCGACAATGATATTCTGGAAAAACCGGATAAGCTGACCGACGAAGAATTTTCTAAAATGAAAAACCATGCAGGTTATACTTATCTGATTCTGTCCAATATCAACGATTTTGAAGACATCCGTGACTGGGCTGCATTCCACCACGAAAAACTGAACGGAAAAGGTTATCCTTTCGGCAAAACTGCCGCCGAATTAAACGAGCCGGAACGCATTATGGCATGTATCGACATTTATCAGGCGCTCACCGAAAGCCGCCCTTATAAGCAGGGCTTTTCGCATGAAAAAACCTGCGATATTCTTGATGATATGGCAGATAAAGGTTTTATTGATGCCGGCATTGCACAAAATATCCGCGTCTGCTTTCAGGATACAATGATCTGATTTTTTGTGTTTCATCTTTACGAAAACATATTTTTTCGTTACAATATGGTGTGTATATGAAAAATCACGATATCATATTCAATGAAAGGAATCAATTATTATGTCAAATCCAATTGTTACAATCGAGATGGAAAACGGCGATATCATGAAAGCAGAGCTTTATCCTGAAATCGCACCAAATACTGTAAACAACTTTATCAGTTTAGTAAAAAAAGGGTTTTTTGACGGCGTCATCTTCCACCGTGTCATCAACGGTTTTATGATCCAGGGCGGCGATCCGGACGGAACCGGAATGGGTGGCCCGGGCTATGAGATCAAAGGAGAATTTTCCCAGAACGGTTTCAAAAATGACTTAAAACACTCGGAAGGTGTTTTATCCATGGCAAGAACTATGATCCCGGATTCTGCCGGTTCCCAGTTTTTCATCATGCACAAGAACTCTCCACACTTAGACGGCGCTTATGCTGCATTCGGCAAAGTGATCGAGGGTATGGATGTTGTCAATAAAATTGCGGAAACAGCAACCGATTACTCTGATCGTCCGTTACAGCCACAGGTAATGAAAACCGTGACAGTTGAAACTTTCGGCGTTGATTATCCGGAACCTGAGAAGTGTTAATTTAACAGAATTTCAGACATCATAAAAAAAGAACTGGAGACCGTTTCAAGTTTTGTGTAAACGTTAAAAACTGATA
>UMCK01016734.1_pt1 | contig 9211 bp, 8 predicted proteins | sample 1964121 | NCBI WGS metagenome assembly UMCK01 (sample SAMEA4835957, study PRJEB28245) | human gut metagenome | biome: gut microbiome; material: fecal sample | place: Denmark | collected 2008 | reverse complement strand
CCTCCACCATCGCCAGCACGCTCATGGCGTTCTCGATTTGGTGCGCGCCGGGCAGATTCAGCCGCACGTCCTGCCACTCCTGCGACAGGCGATAGCTGACCGTCGCCCCATGCGCGTCGCACGCGGCATACAAAATCGTATCGTCGCTGAGCTGGCGCAGGGGTGCATGATGCTTCTCCGCCGCCTCGGCGAACACGCGGCGCACGCCTTCCTCCGCCGGATGGCAGACGACAGGCGTATTGTCCTTGATAATCCCAGCTTTTTCGCCCGCAATCGCTTCGAGCGTGTCGCCCAGATACGCCATGTGGTCAAGCCCGATGGCGGTAATCGCGCAGAGAATCGGGTGGACGATGTTCGTCGGGTCTTTCCGCCCGCCCATGCCGACCTCGACAATCGCGATGTCGCAATTTTCGCCGTCAAACGCCGCGAGCGCAAGCGCCGTCCCCATCTCGAACGGGGTCACAAACGCGCCCTCCGCCCGCATTTCCTCCGCCGCCTGCACGAGCGGATTGCCGTATTTCACCATTCGCGCGTCATCCAGCGGCAGACCGTCCAGCCGAATCCGCTCCTGATACGCCTGCAAAAACGGCGACGTATACAGCCCGGTATGATACCCCGCGCGGCGCAGGATGCTTTCGAGCATCGCGCAGGTACTGCCCTTGCCGTTCGTCCCGGCGACGTGAACAATCGGCGTGCGCAGGGCGACGTGCATTTTATCCAGCAGCGTCAACACATTCTGGAAGCCGTTTTTGCTGCCTGTGGCGTAACTGCCGTGGATGGCTGCAATGACTTCCTCACTGTTCAGCATTGAAAACACCTTCTTTTGCGCTTTTGCGCATGGTTATTATAGCATACTGATGGCGCGGTTGCAATCGGATGCGTGCAAAAAGGGTTTTCCCTCTGTTGATTTTCCCTGCTTTTGGGCATGGTGGGTTTGCTTTTTCTATCTTGATTTTTTTCGCTGCTCCCGTCGCCTCTGCATAATCAAGCGGTAAAATAGCAACCAAAATAAAAACTTCCGATAAAAATCAACTAACAGGAGTGTGCACCCGAAGCATTCCAGAGGGCGACCGCAAACTTCGTTTGTTTTCATGCCCTCTGGTCGCGTCCGCAGAGGCGAAATCCCCTGCGCAATCCCAAAGAAAAGGGAGACTGCCCCCAAGCAGTCCCCCAGAAAAAAATCCCCAATTACATAGATTCCTTGAGTTCCGCAATGCGCTTTTCGACCTGCTCCGCCTTCTGCTGATTCAGCGCCAGCTTGCCCTTCTCCTGCTCCACCAGCGCAGCGGGCGCCTTGCTCACAAAGCCCGGATTGTTCAGCTTGCCCTCAGCACGGGCGATTTCCTTGTGCAGGTTGTCGATTTCCTTGCTCAGGCGCGCAATTTCCTTCTCGAAGTCCACCAAATCGCCCAGCGGGATGTACAGCGTGCACGCCTTCGTCACGGCGGAAACGGTCTTTTCGGTCACGGCGGCGCTGCTTTCAATAATCGCCGTTTCGCTTGCGCCTGCCAGACGCTGGAAATACTGCCCGGCGTGCGCAAGCGTCCCCTCCCAGCCATCCGCGGGAAGCAGCATCAGGTGCGTACGCTTGCCCGCGGCGACGTTCATTTCCGCGCGCAGGTTGCGGATGGTGCGGATGACCTCCATCACGCCCTCCATCTTCGCTTCTTCGTCCGGGAAATCCAGCTCCGGCTTCACTTCCGGCCACGATTTGAGCATCAGGAAGCCCTCGCTGCCCGGCAGGAACTTGTACACCTGCTCGGTCAGGAACGGCATGAACGGGTGCAGCAGCTTCAGCAGCCCCTCCAGCACATAGAGCAGCACGCCCTGCACGGCTTTCTTTGCCACCGGATCGTCGCCATTTAAGCGGCTCTTCGCAAGCTCGATGTACCAGTCGCAGAATTCGCTCCACGCGAAATCATAGATGCGATCCGCCGCCAGACCGAACTCGCCTTCTTCCATATTGGAAGAAATCGCGCGCGTCGCGTCCTGGAAGCGGGACAGAATCCACTGATCCGCCGCGGTCAGATGCGCGGTGTCCAGCGGCGCTTTCTCCGTCACGTTCATCAGCACGAAGCGGCTGGCGTTCCAAATCTTGTTGGCGAAATTGCGGGCGGATTCCACGCGCGCCGGGATGTAGCGGGTGTCGTTGCCCGCGCTCACGCCCATCACCAGTGAGAAGCGCAGCGCGTCCGCGCCGTACTGGTCGATGACTTTCAGCGGATCAACGCCGTTGCCCAGCGACTTGGACATCTTGCGCCCCAGTTCGTCGCGCACCAGGCCGTGAATCAGCACCGTCTGGAAGGGCGGAACCTGCATTTCCTCCAAGCCCATCGTAATCATGCGGCTAACCCAGAAGGTAATAATATCATAGCCCGTCACGAGCAGGTTCGTGGGATAGAAGTACTTCAAATCCTCGGTGTTGTCCGGCCAGCCGAGCGTGGAGAACGGCCACAGGGCAGACGAGAACCAAGTATCCAGCACGTCCTCATCCTGCTTAATGTGCGCAGAACCGCACTTGCAGCAGCAAGTCGGGTCTTCGCGGCTGACGGTCATCGCGCCGCAGTCGTCGCAGTACCACACCGGAATGCGGTGTCCCCACCACAGCTGACGGCTGATGCACCAGTCGCGGATATTTTCCATCCAGTTCATATACTGCTTCGTGAAGCGCTCCGGCACGAACTTCGTTTCGCCGCTCTTGACGCAGGCAATCGCCGGTTCCGCCAGCGGCTTCATCTTCACGAACCACTGCCGGGAGACCATCGGCTCAATCACCGTATGGCAGCGGTAGCAGGTGCCGACCTCGTGGGTCAGCGGCTCGATGCTCTTCAGCAGTCCCAATTCCTGCAAGTCCGCGACAATCGCCTTGCGCGCTTCCAGCGTCGTCATGCCGGCGTACTTGCCGCAGTCAATCGCCTGACCGTCGGCGTCCTTCGCGGCGTCCTCCGCGCCGGTCATGTGGCCGTCATAAGTGAACACGCGCACGACGGGCAGGTTGTGGCGCTGACCGACTTCGTTGTCGTTCGGGTCATGCGCGGGGGTGATTTTCACCACGCCCGTTCCCTTTTCCATGTCGGCGTGTTCGTCGCAGATAATCGGGATTTCGCGGTTCGCCAGCGGCAGCAGCACATGGCAGCCGTGCAGGTGGGCATAGCGCGGGTCAGCGGCGTTAATCGCCACGGCGGTGTCGCCGAGCATGGTTTCGGGGCGGGTGGTCGCCAGTTCCAGCATCTCGCCCGTCTCCTTCACAGGGTACAGCAGATGCCAGAAATTGCCTTCCTTCTCCTGATATTCCACTTCCGCGTCCGAAATCGCGCTCTCGCAGCACGGGCACCAGTTGACCAGCCGGTTGCCGCGGTAAATCAGCCCCTTTTCGTACAGGCGGACGAACACCTCGCGCACTGCCTTGGAGCAGCCCTCGTCCATCGTGAAGCGCTCGCGGCTCCAGTCGCAGCTGATGCCCATGCGGCGCTGCTGGGTGACGATGCGCCCGCCGTACTCTTCCTTCCACTTCCACGCGCGGTCGAGGAAGCCCTTGCGACCGAGGGACTCCTTGGTCAGCCCCTCTTTGCGCATCGCATCGACGATTTTCACTTCCGTCGCGATGGCGGCGTGATCCGTGCCGGGCAGCCAGAGCGTCGGATCGCCCTTCATGCGGTGATAGCGGACGGCAAGATCCTGCAGGGTGCAGTCCAGCGCGTGGCCCATGTGCAGCTGACCGGTGATGTTGGGCGGCGGCATGACAATGGTGAAGGGCTTCTTGCCTTCCACGCGGTGCGCCTCAAACGCGCCGGAGGATTCCCAGTCGCGGTAAATTTCGCTTTCCACGGCTTGGGGATTGAATGTTTTCTCCATTTCCATGTGAATGACCTCCTATATACGATTTACAGTTAGCACAGGTGAATCTGGAAAGAGTATCATGCAAAAATGAGAATTGCGCCGACGAGCGCGACGACGCAGCCGACGATTTTCGTGATGATATTGGCCTTTTCGCTGCCCGAAAACAGCTTTCGGGCGACGATGCCGGACGTATAGACGAGGATTGCGCCCAGCACGAGCAGGAATGTGCCCGGCTGGAGCAAGCGCTCCGCGATCTGCTGGAAGTAGTTCATACGGGTGTCCTTTCCGCGTGAAATGATTGCCAAAACGCAAAAACAGCCCCATCCCGAAGGACGGAGCTGTTTCCGTGGTACCACCTTGCTTCGCAGCGCAAACACTGCCTCAAGCGCACGGTCACGGGTGCGAACCGCATTCGGCTACTTTCCATGCGGAAAAAAATCCTGCATCATCCTCACCGAACGCTCTGTGAAGCGACCTTCCCCTGACGGCTGTGCGAGCGGCCTCTCAGCCGGTGAACCACCCTCTCTGAGCCAGCAAAATCAGGGTACTCCTCATCACGTTGCGAGCATATGGAATTGCGGGGAATGTAGGAAATCAGGCAGAACAGGATGACCCTGCTGCTGCCTTCCTTCCCTCATTTGCCCCCGGATACCAATTAGGCGTTCTTTTCCTCGTTGACCGCAACGACCTGCACGCCCTTGTAGAAACCGCAGTGCTTGCACACGCGGTGAGCCAGCTTCATCTGATGGCACTGGGGGCACTCAACGATGCCGGGCACGGTGAGCTTCCAGTTCGCACGACGGCTGTGCTTGCGAGCCTTAGAGATTTTTCCCTTCGGAAGAGCCATGGTTACACCTCCTCGTTATTGGCAGCCAAATTGCTGACCGAATTATTCTTTGTTGTCGGACTTTTCAGCCAGCAACTGCTGCAATGCCGCAAAAGGACGCTGTACATTCGCATCGTCCCGGCAATGCTTGTGTTGGTTGACCTCCTCGTACTCCTCAAATCCCCTGCAATCTTCCTTGCACAGGAAGCGCATCGGCAGATTGAGCAGCACATGCGTCAGGGTGAGTTTCGCAAAATCAAGCTGTGCGCCTTCATACGCAAAAATCTCATCATCCTCCGGGTCGCCCCCATGCAGGAACGTTTCCCGGAAATCCCCCGTAACGGGGCAGGACGCAGGAGACAGGCATTTGGCACAATGGGCATGAGCGGTTGTCGTCAGACTTCCTTCTACCACAACACTGCCATCTTCATTGGCAGTCAGATGCCCGGAGAGCTGCACGGGGTCAAACGCGACCTCCTCGCCGCTCACATCCTGCGGGGCAATGGTCTGCTCCACAGCGAATGCGTAAGCCGTTCCCGGATCACGCAGGGCATGAAGTACATCCAGCTTCAAATGCTCACCACCTCAAATTAGACCATTTCATATTATAGGTTTTTTCGCGGGTTTTGTCAACACCTTTTCGCGGAAAAAAGCGTCTTTTCCCCGAAAAAAGTTGCGCGCCCCCGCGAAAAAAGCCCGAATGCCTGCCTAATACTATTTCCAAATGAGAATGCGCCAAGATGCGAAGCGAATTTTTTCTTCTGGCTAACGGGAGTGCAACGCAGCGTAGCAGCGCTACGCTAAGTGGAACGACCGAACGCCAGAAGGAAAAAGGCGCAAGCAGCTGGTGCAGGCGAATGCAGGAAATAGTATATTACTTCTTCGCGCCCTCGACCAGTTCCTTGGTGTCGCGCGCAATCATGATTTCCTCGTTCGTGGGGATGACGCAGATGGTCACCTTGGAGTCGTCGGTGGAAATGACGGCTTCCTTGCCGCGCACCTTGTTCTTCTCCACGTCCAGCTTCGCGCCCATCCACTCCATGTCCTTCATGACGGATTCGCGCAGTTCCGGGCCATTTTCGCCGATGCCCGCCGTGAACACGATAATGTCCACGCCGCCCATCGCCGCCGCGTAGGAGCCGATGTACTTCTTGATGCCGTAGTGCAGCATGTCACGCGCCAGCGCCGCGCGCTCGTTGCCCTCATCCGCCGCCTTGTCGATGTCGCGCATGTCGGAGGACAGACCGGAGATGCCCATCAGGCCGGACTGCTTGTTCATCATCGTCAGCACTTCGTTGACGGTCATGTGGTCATTGTTGGCGATGAACTGCACCACCGCCGGATCGCAGGAGCCGGAACGCGTGCCCATGACAACGCCTTCCAGAGGGGTCAGACCCATCGACGTGTCAACGCACTTGCCATCCACCACCGCGGACATGGACGAGCCGTTGCCCAAGTGGCAGATGATAATCTTCTTGCCGATGGGGCTCACGCCGAGGAACTCGCACACGCGCTTGCTCACATAGCGGTGGGACGTGCCGTGGAAGCCGTAGCGGCGGACGCCCATTTCCTTATAATAGCGGTACGGAACGCCATACATGAACGCCTTCGGGGGCATGGTCTGATGGAACGCGGTGTCGAACACGGCCACCTGCGGCGTGTGCGGCATAACTTCCTCGCACGCCTCGATGCCCATCAGGTTCGCCGGATTGTGCAGCGGGCCCAGCGGGATGAACTTGCGGATGGCAGCCTTCACTTCGTCGGTGATGATGCAGCTGGCGGTGAACTCCTCGCCGCCGTGCAGCACGCGGTGACCCACCGCGCCGATTTCATCCACGGACTTGAGCACGCCCTTTTCCGGGTCAAGCAGCGCGCGCAGCATCAGCTTCGTCGCCACGACGTGGTCCGGAATCGGCTCGTAGAGGTCGATGACCTTCGACATGTCAGGGGTCTTCTGGTTCAGGTGGGAGCCTTCAATCGCGATGCGCTCCACCTGCCCCTTGACGATCATTTGCTCGTTGTCCATGTCCACCAGCTGGTACTTCAGGGAGGAAGAACCCGCGTTGACAATCAGAACCTTCATGGATGGTTACACTCCTTCTATTTCTATCAACCAGATGTTTCGTTAATTCTCTTCGGGGGATTTTACCGTCGCGCCCGTTTCGACCGCCCAGTTCCATGCCGGGCAGCCCTCCGGCGTCACAATGACGTTGCGCTTGTAGGAAATGATGCCGGTGCGCCCTTCCAGCCCGTCCATCACGCCAATGTCCGTCACGCTTGCCGGAATGACGATTTCCGTCAGGTTTGGACACATCGCGAACGCCATCGCGCCGATCGTTTCGACGCCTTCGGGCAGAACGATGCGCTTGACGTCGTAATCATAATGGAACGCGAACGGGTCAACGATTTTGACGCCCTCCGGGAGGATGATTTCTTCCGCCGGCGAAATGTCGGAGAAGCAGTGCAGCAATCTCGTGCCGTCCGCCGTCATCAGCAGACCGTTCGTCTCGTCGAGTTTGAACGCTGCATTGTCCTCCGCGAGGGTCAGCGACTGCAAGCCGTACAGCCCGATGAAGTTCAGCTGCTCGATTTCGGTCAAACTGCTCGGCAGCGTCAAGTGCGTCAGGTAGTAATTATACTGCAGGGCGCTTCCGCTGATTTTCTTCAGCCCTTGCGGCAGGTCGAAATCCATCAGGCGGAAACAGCTTTCCAGCGCGGCGTACGACAATTCCGCCAATTCGTCAGGCAGCGTCAAACTAACCAGATAGTTGTCGCCAGAGAAGCACAAATCGCCGATTTCCGTCACGCTGTCCGGCACGACAACCGTCGTCACATGCTTCTCGTAGAACGCCTTGTCCGCCAGCGCCGTCACGGGCAAGCCGTCGATGGTGTCCGGAATCAGCACATGCTCACTTGTGCCGATGTAGTCGGTGATGGTGACCTCGCCGCCATCCGCCGTGTACGCAAAATCCGACGCGGGATTGACCTGCTCCCCCTTCCGGTGGAACACGCACAGCGACTGCGCGACAGAAATCATCTGCTGCGCCAGCGCGTCGTCATCGTTCGGGAAGAGGAAGAAGTACAGGTCGCCCGAATCCCCAATCCAGAGGATATCGAAGCCCTGCCCGTTCATGCTGACCAGCACGGCGGGCATGTCGTTGATGGTCATTTCCTGCAGGCGGGTGCTCTGCGGCGTGGTCAGCCCCAGCATCAGCGCCATTCCCTCGACCATGAACGCCTGGATGCCCAGCGCGTCGCTCGCGTCGGTGGCCTCCCAGTCGGCGGGCAGCTTCATCGCCATCACCATCTGGTTCTGGTCGGTCAGGAGCGAGGTCATCGGCGGCACATCGGTGTCCTCGCCCGTCTGGTAGCCCCATTCGTTCGGAATCTCGAAGATGGCATTTTCGCCCAGCGGGACGGCAAAGCACTCGTAGTACGCCATCAGCGGCACGTTGCCTGCTTCCTCCGCCAGCGCGCAGGACAGCAGCATCAGCACTGCCAGAATCAGGGAAATCAGCCGTTTTTTCATGCAGGGTTCTCCTCCTTTGCGTCTGCGTCGTCTTATGTGACGCTTCTGTGAACATCTAACGTTCCAGCAGAGGAAAACCCTGCATGAAATGTGGCATTTTTGCGGATTTACGCGATTACTTCACAATTTCGCCCATCTGCGCACGACCGCAGCCAGCCGCGTTGGACTCGTCGGTATCAATATGCATCGCCAGCGCGTACTTGTCGCTCACGCGGACAACCACGTCGCCGAAAATCAGGGAGCGGCCGTCGGTATCCACCTTCACGGACACAACGTCCTTGTCCTTCACGCCGTATTCCTCAGCGTCCGCGGGGGTCATGTGGATGTGGCGCTTCGCGGCGATAACGCCCTCGGTAAATTCCACTTCGCCCGCCGGGCCAACCAGCTTGCAGGCGCCCGAACCCGCAATGTCGCCGGATTCACGCACAGGCGCGGTCACACCGATGGAACGCGCATCCGTCAGGGACAGCTCCACCTGCGTCGCGCTGCGAACCGGGCCGAGGATGCTCACGCCGGTCAGGGTCTTCTTCGGGCCGACAACGTCCACGCGCTCCGCGCTGGCATACTGACCGGGCTGGGACAGCATCTTCTTGACGGTCAGTTCATAGCCCTTGCCGAACAGGGTTTCCAGATCCTGCTGGGTGACATGAACGTGACGAGCGGAGGTTTCCACGATGAACTGCTTCATATGAATTACTTCCTTTTCATGGTCTTGTTTTGGGATGAACCCAATCTATTATACCATCTTTCGGCGGTTCTGTAAAGGCAAAAACGGCGGCAAAATTGCATCATTCCACGTCATTTCGCGCGTTCGCTTGACGTTTCTGTTCTTTTTGTTATAATAGGAACGCACCTTTTCATTGCTAATTGCTCATTAAAAGGAGTTTTTCCATGCGCATTGTCGGCGTGATTGCCGAGTACAACCCCTTCCATCTGGGTCACGCGCACCAACTGCGTCAGGCGCGGGAAGCCGCCCATGCGGATGCGGTCGTCGCCGTCATGTCCGGCTGCTTCGT
>UMCK01026303.1_pt1 | contig 9228 bp, 2 predicted proteins | sample 1964121 | NCBI WGS metagenome assembly UMCK01 (sample SAMEA4835957, study PRJEB28245) | human gut metagenome | biome: gut microbiome; material: fecal sample | place: Denmark | collected 2008 | reverse complement strand
AGGCTAAGCTTATCAGATAAGAAAAGTCTTACTTTTCAGCGTGGTCGTAAGCGCTGCCTTCGGCATCGCGAATTTCCTCGGCGCGAGCCAGCTCTTCTTCAACCTCCGGCAAACCGGTTCCGGCGGGGATCAGCTTACCGATGATGACGTTCTCCTTCAGACCGGCCAGCGGGTCAACCTTGCCCTTGATGGCGGCTTCGGTCAGAACGCGGGTGGTTTCCTGGAAGGATGCAGCGGACAGGAAGCTGTCGGTTGCCAGGCTGGACTTGGTGATACCAAGCAGGATCTGACTGGCCTGGACCAGCTTCAGGTCGGTTTCGCCTGCATCAATGCGTTCCTGAATCTTCTCGTTCTCGATCATCACATCGCGGCGGTTGACAACGCTGCCCATGATGAACTCGCTGGAACCTGCATCGTCAATGCGAACCTTACGCATCATCTGGCGGACGATAACTTCGATATGCTTATCGTTGATTTCAACGCCCTGCAGACGGTAAACCTTCTGGACTTCGCTGATCAGGTAGTTCTGGGTAGCAATGCGGCCCTTGACAGCCAGGATATCCTGCGGATAAGCATGGCCTTCGGTCAACAGTGCGCCCTTGACGAGTACATCGCCCTCCATCACCTTCAGGCGGTGGCCGAACGGGATCAGGTAGCTCTTGGTAACCGGTGCGCCGTTATCGTCAACACCGGTCACTTCAACGTGGCGGCTCTTCTTGGTATCGTCAATATGGACGGTACCGGCGATCTCGGACATGATAGCCATTGCCTTCGGGCGGCGGCTCTCGAACAGTTCTTCAACACGCGGAAGACCCTGAGTAATATCTTCAGCAGATGCGATACCGCCAGTATGGAAGGTACGCATGGTCAGCTGAGTACCGGGTTCGCCGATGGACTGTGCCGCAATGATACCGACGGATTCACCGACCTTAACGCACTGGCCGTTGGACATGTTGGAGCCGTAGCAGCGGGCACAGACGCCAACGTGAGCACGGCAGGTCATCACGCTGCGGATCTCCAGCTCGGTAATACCGGCAGCTTTGATCTTTTCAGCGTCGAACATATCCATCATCTTGTCCTTGGACACAATGAGTTCGCCGGTCTTGGGATCCATCACGTCATGCAGAGCATAACGGCCAATCAGACGCTCGGAGAAGCTTTCGATGGTAGCGTTGCCTTCGCTGATCTCGCTGACGAGGATACCCTCGGTAGCGTGGCAGTCTTCCTCGCGGATGATGACTTCCTGAGAAACGTCAACCAGGCGGCGGGTCAGGTAGCCAGAGTCAGCAGTACGCAGTGCGGTATCGGTCAAGCCTTTACGAGCGCCTCGAGAAGAGATGAAGTACTCCAAGATGTTCAAGCCTTCGCGGTAGTTTGCACGGATAGGCATTTCCAGGGTTTTACCTGCGGTGTTAGCCAGCAGGCCGCGCATGCCGGCCAGCTGCTTGATCTGGTCCATAGAACCACGAGCACCAGAGTCGGACATCATATAGATGGGGTTGCGCTGGTGGTGGGTTTTCAGGTTGGTAGACAGAGCGTTGGAAACTTCCTCGGTAGCTGCCTGCCAGATCTCAACGGTGTTCTTATAGCGCTCTTCATCAGAGATAAGACCACGGTTGAAGTTCTTCATGACCTTTTCAACCTTCTTGTCAGCCGCAGCCAGGATCGCCGGCTTCTCTTCGGGGATGATAGCGTCAGGCACGGCAACGGTGATGGCGGAAAGGGTGGAATACTTATAGCCCTGTGCCTTGATGTGGTCCAGCATGATAGCGCAGCGCTTGGTGCCATGCTTTGTCAGGCAGCGGCTGATGATGTCGGGCAGCTTCTTCTTGGTGACCTGGAAATCGACTTCGTAATCGAACTTATGTTCGGGGTCGGTGCGATCCACATAGCCCAGATCCTGCGGGATGGGGGTGTTGAAGATGATCTTGCCGACAGTGGTGGTGACAAGGGCGGTTTCGGGGCCGTTGCCAAAGTCCATGGTGCGGCGCACCTTAACGGGAGCCTGCAGGGTGACGATATGCTCGGCGTAAGCCATCAGGGCTTCGTCCTCATCGCGGAACACCTTGTCGTGGCCGGGGTCTTCGGGGTTGACCATGGTCAGGTAGTAAGAGCCCAGGATCATATCCTGCGTGGGCACGGTGACGGGTTCGCCGTCAGACGGCTTCAGCAGGTTGCCGGAAGCCAGCATCAGCATCTTGGCTTCGCGCTGTGCTTCGGTGGACAGCGGCAGATGGACAGCCATCTGGTCGCCGTCGAAGTCAGCGTTGAAGGGGGTGCAGACCAGCGGGTGCAGCTTGATGGCGTGGCCTTCGACCAGCACGGGCTCAAATGCCTGAATGCCCAGGCGGTGCAGGGTAGGTGCACGGTTCAGCAGAACGGGATGGCCCTTGATGACGGTTTCGAGAGAGTCCCACACCTCGGTGGAAGCACGCTCGACCTTTTTGCGGGCAGCCTTGATGTTGGAGGCAATGCCCTTCTGGACCAGGTCCTTCATAACGAAGGGCTTGAACAGCTCCAGAGCCATCTCTTTGGGCAGACCGCACTGGTACATCTTCAGCTCAGGGCCGACAACGATAACGGAACGGCCAGAGTAGTCAACACGTTTGCCCAGCAGGTTCTGGCGGAAGCGGCCCTGCTTGCCCTTCAGCATATCGGAAAGGCTCTTGAGGGCGCGGTTGTTGGGGCCAGTGACCGGGCGGCCGCGGCGGCCGTTATCGATCAGGGCGTCAACTGCTTCCTGCAGCATGCGCTTTTCGTTGCGCACGATGATGTCGGGAGCGCCCAACTCCAGCAGGCGCTTCAGACGGTTGTTGCGGTTGATCACGCGACGGTACAGATCGTTCAGGTCGGAAGTCGCAAAGCGGCCGCCATCCAGCTGGACCATGGGGCGGATATCCGGCGGGATGACCGGAACAACGTTCAGGATCATCCACTCCGGGCGCTGGCCGGACAGGCGGAATGCATCAACGCACTCCAGGCGTTTCAACAGGCGGACGCGCTTCTGGCTGGTAGCCTTTTCCAGTTCCTCATGCAGCTCTGCGGACAGAGCTTCCAGGTCGATCTCAGCCAGCAGCTTCTGGACGGCTTCGGCGCCCATGCCGGCTTCAAAGGTATCCTCGTACTTTTCCCGCATCTCCTTGTACTCGCGTTCGGTCAGGAGCTGCTTTTTCTCCAGCGGAGTAAAGCCGGGATCGGTAACGATATAGTTTGCAAAGTAGAGCACCTTGTCCAGCTGGCGGGGGCCGATGTCCAGCATCAGGCCAATGCGGCTGGGAATGCCCTTGAAATACCAGATGTGCGAAACGGGTGCAGCCAGCTCAATGTGGCCCATGCGCTCGCGGCGGACCTTAGCGCGGGTAACTTCGACACCGCACTTATCGCAGATCTTGCCCTTATAGCGGATGCGCTTATACTTGCCGCAGTGGCATTCCCAGTCCTTGGTAGGTCCAAAAATGCGCTCGCAGAACAGGCCGTCGCGCTCCGGCTTCAGGGTGCGGTAGTTGATGGTTTCAGGTTTCTTGACCTCGCCATAGCTCCAGGCACGGATCTGGTCGGGAGAAGCAAGGCCGATCTTGATAGAATCGAACTCTTTATTTTCCATTCAGCGAACCCTCTCATTTAATCGTGACGTAAACAGCATTCCGATTATTCACCGTCGAACAGGTCGTCGCCATTGTCGGCTTCGATCTGTGCCAGAGAAGCTTCATCCGGCTCCTCATCGCCCAGGTCGTCGTCAAAGCCTTCATCGGCATCCTTGACACTGTAATCATCCTGCAGCTCGCTTTCCAGCAGAACGTTATCACCGATATCGCTGTTGTCAAAGTTGGCATCGTCATCGTCATATTCCTGACGCATATCAACAGCGTTGCCTTCCTTATCCTGAACAACAATATCCAGGCCAAGGCTCTGCAGTTCTTTCAGCATAACGCGGAAGCTTTCGGGGATGCCCGGATTCGGCACATCTTCGCCCTTGACGATTGCTTCGTAGGTCTTGACACGGCCCACAACGTCGTCAGACTTGACCGTCAGGATCTCCTGCAGGGTGTAAGCCGCGCCATAAGCTTCCAGAGCCCAAACTTCCATTTCGCCGAAACGCTGACCGCCGAACTGGGCCTTGCCGCCCAAAGGCTGCTGGGTAACCAGAGAGTACGGGCCGGTGGAACGGGCATGGATCTTATCATCAACCAGGTGATGCAGCTTGAGGTAGTACATATAACCGACAGTAACCTTGGAGGGGAACTTTTCGCCGGTACGGCCATCGTAAACGGTGGTCTTGCCATCATCGGTCAGGTCGATCTTGCTGAAATCGATGATGTGGCCCTTATCGCCCATCAGGCGGGGCAGCTTGGTGGGATATTCCGGTGCATGGTCGCCATGCCACTTATCGCGGGCTTCGGCCAGGCAGTCACGGATATCGGATTCGTGCGCGCCATCGAACACGGGGGTCTGCACATGCCAGCCAAGGGCCTTGGCAACATAGCCAAGGTTGACTTCCAGCACCTGACCGATGTTCATACGGGAAGGAACGCCCAGGGGGTTCAGCACGATATCCAGCGGGGTTCCGTCAGGCAGGAACGGCATGTCCTCCTGCGGCAGAATGCGGGAAACAACGCCCTTGTTGCCGTGACGGCCTGCCATCTTATCGCCAACGCTGATCTTACGCTTCTGGGCGATATAGACGCGCACGCAGGTGCGCACGCCGGGCTGCAGCTCGTCAGAGTTTTCGGGGGTAAAGACCTTAACATCCACAACAATGCCGTAAGCACCGTGGGGAACGCGCAGGGAGGTATCACGTACTTCCCGTGCCTTTTCGCCAAAGATAGCGCGCAGCAGGCGCTCTTCGGCGGTCAGTTCGGTTTCACCCTTCGGGGTAACCTTACCAACCAGAATATCGCCGGTCTTGACTTCGGCGCCGATGCGGATAATGCCGCGGTCGTCCAGATCCTTCAGGGAATCATCGCCGACGTTGGGGATATCACGGGTCACCTCTTCAGGTCCCAGCTTGGTATCGCGGGCTTCGCTCTCGTACTCCTCAATGTGGATAGAGGTGTAGATATCCTCGCGGACCAGCTTTTCGTTCAGCAGAACAGCGTCCTCATAGTTGTAGCCTTCCCAGGTCATGAAGCCGATCAGAGCGTTCTTGCCCAGAGAGATCTCGCCGTCCTTGGTAGCGGGGCCGTCAGCCAGAACGTCGCCCTTCTTGACAACATCGCCCACATAGACGGCGGGGCGCTGGTTGACGCAGGTTCCCTGGTTGGAGCGCATAAACTTAATCAGTTCATAGGTATCGGCGGAGCCATCTTCCAGACGGACAACGATCTTATCTGCGTCAACGCTTTCAACGGTGCCGTCATGGGCAGCCAGCACGCAGACACCGGAGTCGGTAGCAGCCTTGTATTCCATGCCGGTAGCAACCAGAGAGCGCTGGGTAACCATCAGAGGCACAGCCTGACGCTGCATGTTGGAGCCCATCAGAGCACGGTTACAGTCATCGTTTTCCAGGAAGGGAATGCAGGCGGTAGCCACAGAAACCATCATTCGCGGAGAGACATCCATGAAATCGACCTGTTCACGGGCAAACTCCTGAATATCGTTGCGATGACGGCCGGAAACGCGGGAACGGACAAAGCGGTTGTTCTCGTCCAGCGGTTCGTTGGCCTGTGCCACGATGTATTCATCTTCAACGTCGGCGGGCATATAAACAACTTCATCGGTAACAACGCCAGTTTCTTTATCCACGCGGCGGTAAGGTGCCTCAATGAAGCCGTACTTGTTGATCTTGGCGAAAGATGCCAGATAGGAGATCAGACCGATGTTGGAACCTTCGGGCGTCTCAATCGGGCACAGACGGCCATAGTGGGTATAATGAACGTCGCGGACTTCGAAGCCTGCGCGGTCACGGGACAGACCGCCGGGGCCCAAAGCGGACAGACGGCGCTTATGGGTCAGCTCAGACAGCGGGTTGTTCTGGTCCATGAACTGAGACAGTGGGCTGGAACCGATGAACTCACGGATGGCAGCCACGACCGGGCGGATGTTGACCAGGCTCTGCGGGGTGATCTCGCCGGATTCCTGGTTCTGCAGGGTCATGCGCTCGCGCACAACGCGCTCCATACGGGCAAAGCCGATGCGGAACTGGTTCTGCAGCAATTCGCCAACGCTGCGCACGCGGCGGTTGCCCAAGTGGTCGATTTCATCGGTCACGCCGATGCCATGGTCAAGGCCCAGCAGGTAGTTGACGGAAGCAAAGATATCGTCAACAGTAACGGTGCGGCTGATGAGCTTATCATGATTCTTGGTCAGCAGTTCTTTCTGCTCTTCCGGATCGGAGGTAGCATCCAGAATCTTACGGATTTCGGCGAAGGAAGCGCGCTCGTTGATGCCGCATTCCTTCACGTCAAAGCTGAAGAAGCTCTGGGCATCGACACAGCCGTTGGAGAACACAATCACATTGACCGGATCCTGGCCCTTGCGCTCCACGATAACAGTAACGCGGGAAACACCGGCGTTATCAATTTCAACAGCCTTTTCGTGGTTGATGCGCTCGCCCTTGGCGGCCAGCAGTTCGCCGGTCAGCGGGGCAATGATGTCCTCGGCAGTCTTATAGCCCGCAATACGGCGGGACAGGCACAGCTTGTTGTTCATCTTGAAGCGGCCAAAACGAGCCAGGTCGTAACGGCGCGGATCAAAGAACAGCAGGTTGATGTGGCTGCGGGAGCTTTCCACCGTCGGCGGCTCGCCGGGGCGCAGCTTGCGGTAGCACTCCAGCAGGGCTTCCTCTGTGGAATGGGTAATATCCTTTTCCAGGGTGGCGTTGATTTTGGGTTCAGAATCGCCGAAGTACTGGCGGATCTGCTCATCGGTGCCAAGACCCAGTGCGCGCAGGAAGGTAGTAACCGGCAGCTTGCGGTTTTTATCAATGCGCACATAATATACATCGGAAGAATCGGTTTCGTATTCCAGCCATGCGCCGCGGTTGGGGTTCATGGTTGCGGTGAAAAGGTCCTTGCCGGTACGGTCCTTGCTGGAAGCATAGAACACGCCGGGCGAACGAACCAGCTGGCTGACGATAACACGTTCTGCACCGTTGGAGATGAAAGTGCCGGAATCCGTCATGAGCGGGAAATCGCCCATGAAAATTTCCTGTTCCTTCACTTCGCCGGTGCTTTTGTTCAACAGGCGCGCAGTGACATAAAGCGGCGCAGCATACGTTGCGTCACGCTCTTTACATTCTTTAATGGTATATTTGGGGTGCTTGTCCAGACGGTAATCGACAAATTCCAGCGAGAGATTCCCGGTGTAATCCTCGATCGCGTCAATGTCGTGGAACACTTCGCGCAGGCCCTCGTCCAGGAACCAGTTATAAGAGTTTTTCTGGATCTCGATGAGGTTGGGCATGCCAATCACTTCGTTGATGCGGGAAAAGCTCATTCTGGAGGTTCGACCGTTTTGTACGGGCTTGACCTTTACCATAAAATGCGACCACTCCTATTCCGTTCAGATTTGTTTTTGGCAAAAGCGCTCCGCCGAAGCAATGATTTTCTTGGAACATTCGTCGTTTTTAACAAAGTTTGAAAAAACGCGGAAAAATCAAAATTCCTTTAGGGCGCTCTATTCCATTTTGTGATACTATGCCAGTATACCAGCCAAAAAGCTGATTGTCAAGGGCTCTTTTGGCATTTTGCGTGTTTTTTTATCAGGCAATTGAACGCCCGGCTGCGTGTCACATTTCTTTTGGCAAAGTGCTATTTTTGCATTTCTTTTGCCACTTGACAAATCCTTGAAATGCCGCTAATTGGCACAATGCCCAATTACCTTGTGTGTTTTTTGTATGGGTTGCAGCCTGCGTTTTTTCTGCATTTTCCCGTTTTTTACGCTTTGCAAACAAAAAGTGCCCTTCCCGCCGTTATCCGTGTGCAGGATGGGCACTCGTCTGTTTTTGGTATTATGCGTTTGATGCCGGGCCCGCCACACGGGTATTTACACCAGCTCCACCCGGTATTTTTGCAGCCAGTAATTCAGCTGCACAAACCAGGCAATGGTCTGCGGGGTGGTCATCAGCTGGCCATACCAGGGGGTCGCAGTCTCGGCAGCGGTCAACAGCTGTTCCAGCGCTGCCCTCTTGGCAATACGCAGCAGCGGGGCATCCGGGTCCTGCATCGCACTGCGCAGCATGGCGCTGACAGCGTTCAAATACGCCGGGTTCCATGTTTTAGGGTAGGGGCTCTTTTTTCGCCACAACACTTCCGTGGGCAGCACGCCCTGCATCGCCTGGCGCAGCAGGCCTTTTTCGTGGCCCTCGTAATCCTTATATTCCCACGGCACGCTGTACAGGTATTCCGCAATGCGGTAATCGCAGAACGGCACGCGCACTTCCAGCCCGCTGTACATACTCATTCGGTCCTTGCGGTCCAAAAGGGTCTGCATAAACCAGTTAAAGTTCAGGGCAAACATCTGGCGCATCCGTTGTTCCAGGGGATCCAGACCGGGGCGGATGGAAGTTTGCTCCAGCGTGGCGCGGTAGCCTTCATCAATATACGCCGCCGGGTCAATGCCGCCGAACACCTCCGGCTTAAAAAAGCTGACCCTGTATGCCGTGCTCTGCGCCCAAGGGAAGCCATACCGCTCCCGCACGGTCTTATCCCTGTACCAGGGGTAACCGCCAAATATCTCGTCCGCGCACTCGCCGGAAAGTGCCACGGTGGCTGTTTTACGGATCTCACGGCAGAACAGCAGCAGCGAGGAGTCCACATCCGCCATACCGGGCAGGTCGCGGGCGTCCACCGCTTCCAGCAGGGCGGCGGCCAGTGCTTCGCTGTCCAGCGTTACCCAGGTATGCTGCGCGTTCAAGAACTGGTTCATGGTGCGGATATACGGCGCATCCGGACTGGGCTGGAAATGGGTGGCGTGGAAATACTTTTTGTTATCCTGATAACCGACCGAGAAAGTCTGCAGCGTTTTGCCCCGCGCCGTAAAGTGGGAATCCGCGATTGCCGAAATCAGGCTGGAATCCAGCCCGCCGGAAAGGAAGGTTGCCACCGGCACATCCGATACCAGCTGCCGCGTGACGGCATCCATCACCAGGTCCCGCACTTTGGCTGCGGTGTGGGTAAAATCATCGGGGTGTTCGTGGTCGGTCAGCTGCCAGTAGCGGCGCACGGTGAGGCGCGGCGCACCAACCTGTGGCACAGTGTATTCTGCGCAGCAGCCGGGCTTCAATTCCTG
>UMCK01032192.1_pt1 | contig 9322 bp, 6 predicted proteins | sample 1964121 | NCBI WGS metagenome assembly UMCK01 (sample SAMEA4835957, study PRJEB28245) | human gut metagenome | biome: gut microbiome; material: fecal sample | place: Denmark | collected 2008 | reverse complement strand
GGGAACCGAACCCGTTATCAATCAGGCGTGTATGATAGTACATGAGAGAGTGGACCGGATGGTCAAGATGAGTGGTACCGCGATAATAAGATTTTATTACCGTCTCAAGCAACAGCTTGAGACGGTTTTTTATGTAATAGGAAACTTCGTTTCCATTACATAAAAAACACTCCGTGAGGATCGCACTGCGGCGGATAAGAAACATGTCGCATATTGCGACCCGCCGCAGGCGGAGAATCTCGCAGGCGAGATTCTTTTTATACTTGCAAACAAAACCGCAATACATGATTCTTATAACTTTCAAAACGGATTTCTTTCAAAAAAACATTCTTAAAATTTGGAGGAAAAAATGATGAAGAGAAAAATGATGGCAGCAGTATTGACAATGGCAATGGCAGCAACAATGATCGGTGGATGTGGAAACAGCACAGACACATCCAATGCAGGAAACAGCACGAACACAACAGAGAACAGTGCAGACGCAACCGACACCGCAAAGGACACTGCACAGAATACTGCAGACAAAACCGTGTACAAAGTTGGAATCGTACAGTATGTAGATGATGCATCCTTAAACCAGATTGAGAAAGCAATTGAAGCAGAGCTGGATGCAAAAGGAGCAGAACTTGGTGTGACATTTGATTATGCAGATTACACCTATAATGGTCAGGCAGATTCCTCTACCTTAAATCAGATCGCAGCAGATCTTGTGGCAGAGGGCGTCGATGTGATCATTCCGATCGCAACGCCGGCAGCAATGATCATGCAGAACGCAACGGAAGATAATCAGATCCCGGTTGTATTTTCCGCAGTATCAGATCCGGTCGGAGCAGGACTTGTAGCAAGTGCAGATGCTCCGGGTGCCAATATTACAGGAACATCCGATGCAATTGATGTGGCACAGATCATGGATTTCATTTTGGCAGCGGATCCGGATGCTGCCAAAATCGGATTTCTGTACGATAAGAGCCAGGATTCTTCCACAAGTGCTATTCAGGCGGCAAAAGATTACTGCGATGAACATGGGATTTCCTATGTAGAAAAAACAGGTACAACAACCGGTGAGATCCAGGCAGCAGCAGATTCCCTGGTGGCAGAAAAAGTAGACGCTATTTTTACACCACAGGACAACACTGTTATGACAGCAGAACTTGCGATTTTTGAAAAATTTGCAGACGCAGGTATCCCTCACTACACAAGTGCAGATTCCTTTGCTTTAAACGGAGCATTCTTAGGATACGGCGTCAACTATGAGACACTCGGAACAAAGACAGCAGACATGGTTGCAGACATTCTTGCAAACGGAGCAGATCCGGCCACAACACCGGTAGAAACATTAGACAGCGGTATCGTAACCGTAAATACAGAGATTGCAGAAAAAGTCGGAATCGATTATTCTATCTTTAAAGATATGTGTTCCGAATTGATCGAGACAGTAACAGCAGAGGAGTTTAATTAAGGTATGGGTTCCATTATTACATTATCAATTGTACAGAGTGCATTAGAACTTGGTTTTATCTATGCACTGGTCGCACTGGCATTATTTATATCCTTCAGTATTTTAAACATTGCGGATCTTTCGACCGATGGATGTTTTACATTGGGATGTGCCGTCTGTGCATCGGTGACACTTGCAGGTCATCCGATATTAGGATTATTTGCAGCGATGGCAGCTGGTGTCTGCTCCGGTTTTGTGACCGCTTTCTTACAGACAAAAATGGGGATTCAGTCCATTTTGGCGGGAATCATCGTAAATACCGGATTGTATACAATTAATATTGCAGTAATGGGATTCGCTTCCAACATGAACTTATTCAACTGTGAATCCGTTTTTACCTGGGCAAAAACAGCGATTGGTGGAACGTGGTATAAACTGATCGTGGCTGCACTGATCGTTATCATTGTAGGAGTGCTGATCTCTTTCTTTTTAAATACAAGGCTTGGACTTTCCATCCGCGCAACCGGAGATAATCCGGATATGGTAAGAGCTTCCAGCATTAATACAAGTGCCATGATCACGATCGGACTTTGTGTTGCCAATGCCCTGACCGGTCTCTCCGGCGGACTGCTTGCGCAGTATCAGAAATCCTGTGATATCAATCTTGGAACCGGAATGGTAACAATCGCACTCGCCAGCCTGATCATTGGGGAATCTATCATTGGAAAAGGCGGTATGTTACAGGGTGTGACCGGCGTTATTTTAGGAAGCTGCCTGTATCGTTTTATCGTGGCAGTTGCCCTGAGATTAAATGTACCGGCAGAGTGTTTAAAACTTGTTTCTGCAATCATTGTAGCCGTGGCGATCGCATTCCCATATCTGAAAAAGCAGATGAATTTTTACCGGCAGAAACGTGCCGCAAAGGCTCAGAACCAGATATACGTTCAGGAGATTATGAAAAATGACAGCGAAGGAGGAGAAAGATAATGGCAGAGAAGAACGCAATGCTTGTGATGCGCGATGTCAGCAAAACTTTTAATCCGGGAACTGTCAATGAAAAATGTGCATTAAAAAATCTGAATCTCACCTTAAAGCAGGGGGATTTTGCAACGATCGTAGGAAGCAACGGAGCCGGAAAATCAACGCTGTTTAATGCGATAACAGGAGCCTTTTTTGCAGACAAAGGACTGATCATGCTGGATGGTGAGGACATTACCTATCAGAAAGAGCATGTCCGCAGTAAAGTGATTGGTCATTTGTTTCAGGATCCATTGAAGGGAACCGCACCACATATGACGATCGAGGAGAATATGGCGCTTGCCTACCTGCGCACGACTACTTCAAAGAATGCCTATTTCAGCCGGATCAAGGCAGCGGACAAGAAAAAATTCAGAGAGCAGCTCGCACTGCTTGACATGGGGTTAGAAGACCGTATGAAGCAGCCGGTCGGACTTTTGTCCGGTGGACAGCGTCAGGCACTCACACTTTTGATGGCAACGATGGTGACTCCTAAGATTTTGCTGCTGGATGAGCATACCGCAGCCTTAGACCCTGCCACCGCAGAGAAAGTACTGAACCTCACAAAAAAGATAGTGTCAGAGCAGAACATCACCTGCCTTATGGTCACGCACAACATGCATCAGGCGCTTGAACTTGGAAACCGTACCCTCATGATGGATTCGGGAAATATTGTGCTGGATGTTTCCGGGGAAGAACGGGAAAAGATGTCAGTGGATGATCTGTTAGAGCAGTTTGCAGTCCGTGCCGGAAAGGCATTGGATAATGACAGAATTCTGTTTTCCAAAGTGGAGGCATAATAGTGGTGTAGTAAGAATAGAAGCTATAAATAATTAGTATGTTTCAATTATATGAAAAAGCAATAAAACAAGGGAAAAGCCGTTGAAATCTAACGGCTTTTCCTTTATTATATAAAGTAATGCTAAAAAAATGTATATTTTCATAGGAGATTCGTGATTAAGGAAAACGATTACAGAGATGAAAAAGGCAGTGAGTATATACAAGGAGGAAAAACATGTATCCAATCGTTAGAAGAGAAAAACTGGCAGACAAGATCTATCTTATGGATGTCAAGGCTCCTCGTGTTGCGCAGTATTGCGAACCGGGACAGTTTGTGATTGTAAAAATTGATGAGGAAGGTGAACGTATTCCACTTACCATTTGTGATTACGACAGGGAAGAGGGAACGATCACGATCGTATTCCAGACCGTAGGAGCTTCCACAGAGCGTATGGTAAGCTTACAGGAAGGGGATGCTTTTGAAGATTTCGTTGGACCTCTGGGATGCCCATCGAATCTGATCCATGAAGATATCGAAGAATTAAAGAAAAAGAAAATTTTATTTGTTGCAGGTGGTGTTGGTACAGCTCCGGTTTATCCTCAGGTAAAATGGCTGCATGAGCACGGCGTTGACTGTGATGTTATCATGGGTTCCCGTAACAAAGATTTACTGATCTTAGAGGATGAGATGAAAAAAGTTGCCACAAACCTTTATGTGACAACGGATGATGGCTCGTACGGTTTCAAGGGAACCGGTACTGCACAGCTGCAGGAACTCTGGGATAATGGTAACCGTTATGACCACTGTGTGGCAATCGGACCAATGATCATGATGAAATTTGTCTGCAAACTGACAAAAGAATTAGGAATTCCAACGGTTGTTTCCATGAATCCGATCATGGTAGACGGAACCGGAATGTGTGGTGCATGTCGTCTGGTTGTCGGCGATGAAGTGAAATTTGCATGTGTAGACGGACCGGAGTTCGACGGACATCTGGTTGATTTTGATCAGGCGATGAGAAGACAGGCTCAGTACAAGACTGAAGAGGGAAGAGCAATGTTGAAATTACAGGAAGGTGCAACACATCACGGCGGATGTGGCAATTGTAACAGTTAAAAATCAGAAATTTGTCAGATCAGAGAGAATGCTGTCTGGTCAGTTACATAGAATCAGGAGGAAAAAATGGACGTATTAACTAGAGTTCCGGTTCGTGAGCAGGAGCCAGCCGTTCGTGCAGCGAACTTTGAAGAAGTGTGTTTGGGATATAATGAAGAAGAAGCAATGGCAGAAGCTGCCCGTTGCTTAAACTGTAAAAATGCACAGTGTATGAAAGGATGTCCGGTATCTATCAATATTCCGGGATTTATCGCAGAAGTAAAAGAAGGTAATTTTGAGGCTGCTTATCATGTGATCAGTGAGTCTTCCGCACTTCCGGCAGTCTGTGGACGTGTATGTCCACAGGAGACACAGTGTGAGGGAAAATGTATCCGTGGAATCAAAGGAGAGCCTGTAGCGATCGGTAAATTAGAGCGTTTTGTTGCGGACTGGGCAAGAGAACATGGCATTAAACCGAAAAAGGCAGAAAAGTTAAATGGACATAAAGTAGCAGTGATCGGCTCAGGCCCGGCAGGTCTTACCTGTGCAGGAGATCTTGCAAAGCTTGGTTATGATGTGACGATTTTCGAAGCATTACATCAGGCAGGTGGTGTGTTAGTTTATGGTATCCCTGAATTCCGTCTTCCAAAGCAGAAGGTTGTTGCCGCTGAAGTGGAAAACGTGAAAGCATTAGGGGTTAAGATTGAGACCAACGTTGTCATCGGTAAATCCGTTACAATTGATGAGTTGATGGACAACGAGGGCTTTGAGGCAGTTTTCATTGGTTCCGGTGCAGGACTTCCAAGATTTATGGGTATTCCTGGTGAGCAGGCAATGGGTGTATTCTCAGCCAATGAGTTCTTAACAAGAAATAACCTTATGAAAGCGTTCTTAGACAATTACGATACACCGATCAAAGCTGGTAAGAAAGTTATTGTAGTCGGCGGTGGTAACGTGGCAATGGACGCTGCAAGAACAGCAAGAAGACTTGGCGCAGAGGTACATATCGTATATCGTCGTGGTGAGGAAGAACTTCCGGCACGTAAAGAGGAAGTACACCACGCAAAAGAGGAGGGTATCATCTTTGATCTTCTCCAGAATCCAACCGAATTATTAGTGGATGAAAACGGTTGTGTAAAGGGTGCAAAAGTGATCAAAATGGAACTTGGCGAACCGGATGCTTCCGGAAGAAGAAGTCCGGTTGAGATTCCGGGCTCTGAATATGAGATCGAGGCAGATACTGTGATCATGTCACTTGGTACTTCTCCAAATCCTCTGATCTCATCCACTACAAAAGGTCTTGATATCAACCGCAGAAAATGCATTATTGCGGAAGAAGAGACCGGTGCAACTTCCAAAGAAGGTGTTTATGCCGGTGGTGACGCTGTGACAGGTGCAGCAACTGTTATCCTTGCGATGGGTGCCGGTAAAGCAGCAGCTAAGGGTATTCACGAATATCTCAGCAACAAATAAAAACAGACAGGACAGGGCAGGTGCTGAATGGGTCATACATTTGGCACCTGTTTTTTTCTGTAAGTATTCCAAAGAAAACCCAAAGTTTTATTAATATTTTATGAAGAGGGTAGCAAAATTGCAGGGTTTATGTATATAATAGAACACGCTACGCAAGAAAGAAATACGAGAGAGGTTACCGATAGATGAAGGAGCAGAATCAGCGCCAGATACAGAATCAGACAGAATTAGACGAAAGAAGACTGAGACAGAAAAAGCTTGTACGGAAAAGAAAAATCGTTTTGAGTGTAATGCTTTTGACATCTTTTTTACTGGGATGTGTCTGTGGAAGATATTTTCCTGAGATCAAACTTGGAAAAACAGAAGAAGTGCTGGCATCAGCGCAGGATAACTCCGATGAAGAGAAAAAAGAAAATCAAATTACAAATGACGTAGATAATGGAACAACAGCAGATGGAACGGAAAAAGAGGAACAGTCTGCTACAGAAACTGTCGAAGAACCGGCAGACAGCGAAGAAACGAATGATCCGTTTGCGGAGATTCCACAGGTTGTGTTATCAAAACCGGTAGATTATTCCTTAAATCAGGCAATCAGACAGTTAGAACAGATGGAAGCGTCAGATGAACGCTACGCACAGATCGTGGAAAATGCAGAGAAATATCCGGAAAAATTACTGATCAATCTGGCAAATAATCCGGAAATGATCGCATTTGTAGCTGATTATAAAGGGAACACAAGGGATTATGATAAAGCAGAACTGACAGAGAAAGAGTTACAGGAAGAATATCCGCTCTTTTTACAGTGGGATAAACGCTGGGGCTGCCTTGCATATGGGGATGACAGCAATGTTGCGATCAGCGGATGCGGTCCGACAACACTGGCGATGGCAGTAGTTGCGCTGACTGGAAACGAGGAGGCAACTCCGGCTGCAATCGCAAAATTTGCCATGCAGGAAGGGTTTTATATGTCCGGCACAGGAACGATGTGGTCGCTTATGACAGAGGGGGCGGCAGCTTACGGTGTCCGCTCCGAGCAGATCAATATCAGCCAGACTGAGATCAAGCAGCACTTAGATCAGGGAGACATCGTGATCTGCTCCGTGCGGCAGGGAGATTTCACTACAGGGGGACATTTTATCCTGCTCTATGATTATGATGATGAAGGATTTTCCATTAACGATCCGTTTTCTTTATACCGCAGTGGTCAGAAATGGGACTATGGAAAAATCAGAAGCCAGATCAAAGCTGTCTGGGCATTAAAAGCAAAATAAAGAACAGTTAGCGATTGTTCAAATAGTTTAACAAAAAACAGGGCATACTAAAGCATCATAAAGTGAGATGGAGAGATGCAGAATGTGCCAGAATATGAGTGGACTGTCCACTGCTGAAGTGGAATTTCGGAAAAAAGCAGGGTTGTCGAATGAAAGCGTAGATTCTTCCACAAAGACAGTGGCACAGATCATCCGCTCAAATGTTGTAACTTATTATAATCTTATTTTTTTGATCATTACGATCCTTCTGATCGTGGTGGGATCTTTTCGGGATCTTACTTTTTTACCTATTATTATTGCAAATATGTTGATCGGGATCATCCAGGAGCTGCGTTCCAAAAAAATCCTGGATGATCTTACGATATTAAACACACCGAAAATCACAGTCCGGCGCAACGGAAGTGATCAGGAGGTTTTGGCGGATGAACTGGTGCAGGATGATGTGATAACGCTTTCAGCGGGTGGACAGATCCCGGCGGACGCGCTGGTGTTATCCGGCAATATCACGGTCAATGAGGCTTTGATCACAGGGGAGGCCGATGAGATTATAAAAAAAGAGGGAGATCCGCTTTTCTCGGGGAGTTTTGTGATATCGGGAGAGTGCCTGGCAAAACTCGAAAAAGTGGGAAAAGATTCTTATATTTCAGGACTGATGTTACAGGCAACGCAGACAAAAGAGGGCGAGCAGTCGGAGATGATCCGGGCGTTGAACCGCCTTGTGCAGACCGTGGGCGTGATCATTTTGCCGATCGGGGCGATCCTGTTTTTACAGCAATACTTTTTTTCCGGGGCAACGATGAAAGATAGTGTGACGGGCATGGTGGCGGCTATTCTCGGAATGATCCCGGAAGGCCTGTACCTTCTTGCAAGTGTGGCGATGGTGGTGTCGGTGATGAGGCTTGGAAAACAAAAGGTACTGATCCATGACATGAAATGTATCGAGACACTGGCGCGGGTAAATGTACTGTGTGTGGATAAGACCGGAACCATTACCGTGCCGGAAATGGAAGTGGCACAGTTTATCCTTGCAAAAGACCAGAACCTTGCAGCGAAAGAACAGGAAGCAGACCAGCAATCGGAAGACAAAAATAAAATTGCAAAGCTGCTCTCTGACTGTGTGCGTGCCCTGCCGTGCGACAATGCAACGATGGAGGCATTGCAGCAGTATTTTACGGAGCCGATGGAAAGCAGTGCAGAAAAAATCGTCCCGTTTTCGTCTGCCACAAAATACAGCGGAGTGGTTCTGGCAGGAAAAGCTTATGTGGTCGGCGCACCGGAATTTGTGCTGCGGCAGGATTATGCGGCTGTTCAGGGAACAATCGAAGTATTTCTGGAAAAGGGATATCGTGTGCTTGTATTTGCAGAGTATGAGGGGAATCTGGATGGAAAAGAACTGACAGAAAATGCAACTCCCATTGCATTTATCCTGCTCAACAATGCGATCCGGGAGGGGGCAATGGATACGTTCCGTTACTTTTCCAAGCGGGGAGTGGAAGTGAAAGTGATCTCCGGGGACAATCCGGTCACGGTATCGGAGATTGCAAAGAAAGCGGGAATCCGCCATGCGGAAAAACAGGTGGACGCAGCAACGTTGAAAACAGCGGAGGCAGTGCGGAAGGCAGCAAAAAAATACACGGTGTTCGGCAGGGTGACACCGGAGCAGAAACGTCTTCTGGTGCAGGCATTAAAAGAGCAGGGAAAGACCGTGGCAATGACCGGAGACGGCGTGAACGATATCCTTGCGTTAAAAGATGCAGACTGCAGCATTGCGATGGCATCAGGCAGTGAGGCGGCTTCGCATGTGGCACAGCTTGTGCTGCTCGATAACGATTTCAATAAAATGCCGGCGGTTGTCATGGAAGGGCGGCGGGTGGTGAACAACATCGGGCGCACTGCCAGCCTTTATCTGGTCAAGAACATTTTCTCCATGCTCTTAGCCGTATTTTCCATGCTGTTTCTGATCGATTATCCGCTGGAGCCATCGCAGGTGTCGCTCATCAGTGTTTTTACGATCGGGATTCCGTCATTTTTTCTGGCGCTGGAGCAGAACCGGAATCAGATCCATGGGCATTTTCTTACCAATGTCCTGATCCAGGCGCTTCCGGCTGGGATTACAGATTTTATCGTGGTGAGCGGTCTGGTGATTTTCTGCAGGGAGTTCGGAGTGGAAAAAGAGTGCGTTTCCACGTCGTGCACGATCCTGATCGCAGTTGTCGGCTTCATGATCCTTTATCATATAGCAAAACC
>UMCK01077892.1_pt1 | contig 9386 bp, 8 predicted proteins | sample 1964121 | NCBI WGS metagenome assembly UMCK01 (sample SAMEA4835957, study PRJEB28245) | human gut metagenome | biome: gut microbiome; material: fecal sample | place: Denmark | collected 2008 | reverse complement strand
CCAATGACTTCTCCGTACAGCTGACCGAAGCAAAGAATGCAGGTGCTGACCTGCTCTTCCTTCCTATCTATTATCAGCCCGCTTCCCTGATCTTAAAGCAGGCAAAGGATATGGGCTATGAACCCACCTTCTTTGGCGTAGACGGTATGGATGGTATCCTGACCCTGGAAGGTTTTGACACCTCTCTGGCAGAAGGCGTTATGCTGCTGACTCCCTTCAACGCTGATGCGACAGATGAAAAGACCCAGAGCTTTGTAACCAAATACCAAGAACTCTACGGCGATGTTCCGAACCAGTTCGCAGCAGATGCTTATGACTGTGTATATGCTTATAAAGCAGCTCTGGAGGCATCCGGCGCTACCGCAGATATGTCTGCAGAGGAGCTTTGCGACAAGATGATCGAAGCCTTCCCGACTCTGACCTATGACGGTCTCACCGGTACAGGCATCACCTGGGATTCCACCGGTGCTGTATCCAAGACTCCTAAGGGTATGGTGATCAAAAACGGCGCTTACGTCGGCATGGAGTAATACTTACCCTTTAATTTTGATTTTATCAATGCGCAAGGGAGCACCGTTATCGTTTTTGATACGGCGCTCCCTTGCGTCATACAGAGAAATGAGGTAGCTTATGACCTTTTTATCACACCTGATCAACGGCATCAGTCTTGGAAGCGTATACGCGATCATCGCACTGGGATACACAATGGTATACGGTATCGCCAAGATGCTGAACTTTGCCCACGGAGACGTCATCATGGTGGGCGCATATATTTCCTTCTGTACCACCAGTTATCTCGGACTTTCTCCGCTGGTATCTGTCCTTTTTTCCATCATCGTCTGCACGGTTCTCGGCATCGTTGTAGAACGTCTGGCATACAAGCCCCTGCGTCAGGCTCCTTCCCTCGCAGTTTTGATCACTGCCATCGGCGTTTCCTATTTTCTGCAGAATGCCGCCCTGCTGATCTGGGGCTCCAGCCCGAAAACCTTTTCTTCCGTAACCGGAAGCTGGACCTTAAAGCTTTTTGACGGACAGCTGATCGTTTCCGGCGTCACGATCGTTACGATCCTTGCCTGCATCCTGATCATGATCTGTCTGACGCTTTTCACCAACAAGACAAAAATGGGAACGGCGATGCGCGCAGTTTCTGAAGACAAGGCTGCTGCAGGTCTGATGGGTATCAATGTCAATACAACCATTTCCCTGACCTTTGCCATCGGCTCCGGTCTGGCGGCCATCGCAGGTGTATTGCTCTGCTCCGCCTATCCGACCCTGATGCCCACCACAGGCTCCATGCCCGGCATCAAGGCATTTACTGCAGCTGTATTTGGCGGCATCGGCTCCATTCCCGGCGCAATGATCGGCGGTATCCTGCTCGGCATTATTGAGATCTTTTCCAAAGCGTACATTTCCACACAGCTGTCCGATGCGATCGTATTTGCGGTTCTGATCGTGGTCCTGATCGTAAAGCCGGATGGTCTGCTGGGCAAACACGTCAGCGAGAAAGTATGAGGTAGCAGCATGAACAAACTCAAACCTATTCTGTCAGCCAGAAAAGACTGCACAATTTCCTATACGATCGTCATTCTCGCCTTTATCCTGATCCAGACCATGATCGCAACCGGAAACATCACCTCTTCCTTAAAGGGACAGCTGGTTCCGATCTGTGCCTACATCGTCATGGCGATCTCCTTAAATCTTACCGTCGGCATTTTAGGCGAGCTTTCTTTAGGGCATGCCGGCTTTATGTCGGTCGGCGCTTTTACCGGCATCGTGGTTTCCACCTCCCTTGCCGCTGCGATTCCGAACGGCCCTCTGCGCCTTGCCATTTCCATGATCGTCGGCGGCCTTTTTGCCGGAATTGCAGGACTCATCGTCGGCATCCCCGTACTTCGTTTAAAGGGTGACTATCTTGCCATCGTTACCCTTGCATTCGGTGAAATTATCAAGAATATTATCAACGTGCTCTATATCGGTCTGGATGAAAAAGGACTGCACTTCAGCCTTCTGGAACAGCATTTTACCCTTGCAGAGGGCGGTTCCATGATCATCAACGGCCCCATGGGTGTCGGAGGTGTCCAGAAGCTTTCCACCTTTTCTTCCGGCGTTGTCTTGATCCTGATCACGCTGTTTTTAGTCCTGAACCTGATTCACAGCCGTACCGGTCGTGCCATCATGGCTGTCCGCGACAACAAGATTGCCGCAGAGAGCATCGGACTTTCTGTAACCCGCTATAAGCTGCTGGCATTCGTGATCTCCGCCGTTTTTGCAGGTATGGCAGGCACCCTTTACGCCATGAATTTCTCTACCGTCACCGCATCCAAATTCGACTTTAATACCTCGATCCTCATTCTGGTATTCGTCGTTCTGGGCGGTCTTGGAAATATCTGGGGCTCGATCATCGCCGCTGCACTTTTAACCGTGCTTCCTGAGCTTCTGCGCTCCATGAACGACTACCGGATGCTCATCTATGCGATCCTGCTGATCGTTATGATGATCTTCAACAATTCCGGCGCAAAGAAGCGTCTGACAGAATATTTCAGCGCACAGAAGGAAAAGCGGACTGCGAAAAAGGCAGCTGGAAAGGGGGTAAACTGATATGGCAACTCTCGAAGTAACCGGACTCGGTATTTCCTTCGGCGGTCTGCGGGCCGTTGATGATCTTACCATGTCCATCGAAAAAGGCGGCCTGGTGGGCCTGATCGGACCCAACGGTGCCGGCAAAACCACCGTATTTAACATGCTGACCGGCGTTTACCGCCCCACAGACGGCGGCATTCGCTTAAACGGTGAAAATCTGATCGGCAAAAAGCCTTACGAAATCAACCGCATGGGCGTTGCCCGCACCTTCCAGAACATCCGACTGTTCCCGCAGCAGAGTGTTCTGGACAACGTTATGACCGGCTTAAACAATCAGGTGCAGTATTCCCTTGCAGAAAGCCTTTTACATGTGGGAAGCTACCACAAAAAAGAAAAAGAAATGACCGAACGTTCCATGGAGATCCTGCGAGTCTTCGGGCTGGAGGATTCTGCTCAAACGCTGGCATCCAACCTGCCCTATGGCAAACAGCGTAAACTGGAAATTGCCCGTGCGCTTGCAACCAAACCGGAGCTTCTGCTTCTGGATGAGCCTGCCGCCGGCATGAACCCCAACGAAACCGGAGAGCTGATGGATACGATCCGTCTGGTGCGCAAGGAGTATCAGGTCACCATCCTTTTGATCGAGCATGACATGAAGCTGGTACAGGGTATCTGTGAATACCTCTATGTCCTGAATTTCGGTCGTCTGCTGGCAGAAGGCACTCCTGATAAGGTATTAAACGATCCTGCCGTTGTCAAGGCATATCTGGGCGATTAAAGGAGGCTTCTTTTATGGCAATGCTCACTGTAGAAAATATCAATGTATATTACGGCGTAATCCACGCCCTTAAAGACATCTCCTTTCAGGTAAACGAAGGCGAGATCGTCGCACTGATCGGCGCAAACGGTGCCGGCAAAACCACCACCCTGCAGACTGTCAGCGGCATGCTGAGCGCAAAGTCCGGTTCGATCCGATTTCAGGATCAGGAGATTTCCAGAATGCCGGAGCACAAAATCGTGAAGCAGGGAATTTCCCACGTCCCCGAAGGACGCCGGATGTTCTCCAACCTGACGGTTTTGGAAAACCTGAAAATGGGCGCTTACACCAGAAAAGACAAGCAGGAAATCAACAATTCCCTGGAAATGGTTTATGAGCGGTTTCCCCGCTTAAAGGAACGTACCCGCCAGCTGGCAGGAACTCTTTCCGGCGGTGAACAGCAGATGCTTGCAATGGGACGCGCGCTGATGGCAAATCCCCGCATCCTGCTGTTGGACGAGCCCTCCATGGGTCTGTCCCCGCTTCTGGTTTCTGAAATTTTTGATATCATTCAGGAGATCAACAAACAGGGCGTTACCATCCTTTTGGTAGAACAGAACGCAAAAAAAGCGCTTTCCATCGCAAACCGCGCCTATGTCCTCGAAACAGGACGCATCGTAAAGGAAAATGATGCACAGGCACTTTTACATGATGAAGCGATCAAGAAAGCTTATCTCGGCGAATAAGGGGGAAACAATTATGTCAAACACAGTAATTACCATCGCCCGTCAGTACGGCAGCGGCGGACGTACCGTCGGCAAAATGCTGGCAAAGCGTCTGGACATTCCCTGCTACGACAGGGAGATTATTTCGCTCGCTTCCGAAGAAAGCGGCATTCATCCCACTCTGTTCCAGGATGAGAAAAAAAAGCACGGCTCTCTGCGTGCGTTCCTTACCGGCGGCTTCAAAAATGCCTCCCCGCTTTCCCCGGAAAGCGCAGGTTTTACAAAGGATGACAACCTTTTTCGCTATCAGGCAAAAATCATCCGCCAGCTCGCAGAGGAAAGCTCCTGCGTTATCATCGGACGCTGCGCCGACCATATCCTTGCAGATGTTCCAGGCGTTGTCCGTGTCTTTGTCCACGCACCCGAAGATTTTTGTCTGCAGGAAGCAATGAAGGTCAACAGTCTTTCTGTTTCTGAGGTTCAGAAGCTCATCGCTCAGACCGACGAATACCGTGCCCACTACTACAAGTATTACACCGGCCAGGAATGGAAAAACGCCCAGAATTACGACCTGTCCCTGGACAGCTCCCGTCTCGGCTTCGATGGCACAGTAGAGGCGATACTTTCCTATATCGAAGTACGTAAAAAGTTCGACAAAACTATGTAATACAATTCCCGGCAGTCAGGCTCCTTTTTGGAACCGGGCTACCGGGAATTTTTATCCCAGATAATCCAGCGGATTGACCGCTTCCCCGTCCTTTGTCAGTTTAAAATAAACATTGGAGCCCTCTACCGAGTAATATTTTGTCGGCTCCGCCACATGTCCGATCACCGCGCCGGTTTCCACATAGTCTCCCTCTTCCACAGTCACTTCCTGCAGCTGTCCATAGGTCAGCTCGTATCCACCTCCAAGACGCATCACAACAGTCTGTCCGGTCTGCGCATCCTCATACACAGATTCCACAATTCCATCTGCTGCGCATGCCACGCCTGTTCCTTCTGCTGCGCTGATTACAATCGACGGATTATATTTGTACTGCTGCAGCGTCGGAAAATAAATTGTCTTGTCCATGCTGTAATTTAACAGAACGTTGCCTGCAATCGGCCATGCCAGCTTACTGCTTTCTCCAAAGGACAGCTGGCTCTCCTGCACTGCGATATTCGCAGACGCTGCAAGCGCCTCGTCCTGATTGTCGGCTGCATCCTGACTCGCGGTTGTTCCGTTCGCTTTTTTGTCAGCGTCTGCCGCATTCGCCTGACCGCCGCCGGATGCCAGTTCGTTCGAACCTCCGTCGCTGTTGTACGCTTCGTTTCGATACTCTGCATAGCCGATGTTGCGATTTTTGGGCTCCTCCGTCGGCTGACTTCCCGTTTCCTGTTCTCCAGCTGCTCCTGCGCCCGATTCCCCGCCTGTTTTTGCAGGTGCACTCAGATCTTTATCCTTCTGCGCATAATAGGGGTCATAATCCAGCTCTCCACTGTCTTTATCGCTGCCGGTCACATTCTGCGCAGACGGATTCTGTGCCTGTGACACCGGACTTTGCGTCTCTTCCTCCAATTTGGAGAAATCTACAATATGCTGCTCTTCCTCCTGGCTTTTCTGATGATTGCGGTACACAGAAATGCCCGTCACTGTCATCGCCGCCAGTACCAGAACGACCGAAGCTGTCATGATCGCTTTTTCTCTGCGGTATGCGCTGTTTTTTCCGCCTGTTCTTTTTCTTCTCATCACGCTCATCCTTTCCTGTTTCCTGTGTTCAGGCTTAGTTTGAGCGCAATTCAACCGTTTTATTCCGTTTTTTTCAAAAGTCCCGGGAAAAACAGCTCCAAAATTTCTTCTGCGGAAGCTCCCTGCTTCGCAAGCGCATTGGCATAATATTGATCCAATCCGATCCCGTGCCCGATTCCCTTTGTCGTAATCACCATTTTCCCGCCCTGCTCTTCCAGGAAAAAACACGATGACGGAAGCTCAAACAGCTGCCGAAACCGTTCTCCCTCTATGGATGACCGTCCCGCGCGGACATTTAATACGTATCCGGCGCTGTCCCGCGTCAGTACAAGCTTTGGGGCATCCTTTTCCACTGATACGCCTTCTGCCTCCAGCATCCCGAAAAACCGCTCTGTTTTCATGCTCTTTTCCTGTAAAAAATCTTCTGCAGCCTCATCTACCGGACAGGCGATGCTTTTGCACCAGTCCGACTCCTGTCCGAAAAGCTCTGTCCCGCTCCTTGTCCGCCCTGCGCTCAGGCGAAAAAACGGCGCGCTGACAGCCGCTCCCTGCCATTCGAGAACATAGCCCGAAGAAGCGCGCACCGCCTCCCTGCAGCGCTCCTCCAACACGTCTGCCTGCTCGCCCCACAGACGCTTGCGCTGCGCCTTGTCCAGGTACGAAAAACCGCTATTACTGTCGATAATCCGCGGCTCAACGGCGCTCACACTATTTTGAGAGATGCTCTCCTGCGCTGCTCCGGTTGTGCCATTCTCCAACACGGTCTCCTCCAGATGCCCTCCCGCGACACAGCTGCTGCGCAGAATCACCGCCTGGGCTTTGAGCGCTTCCGGTTCATATTCTGCAGGAATCACCGCCGCCAGCGCGCCGATCAGAAACGCTTCCTCCGTTATCGTTCGGACGTCGCTTCCACTTTGCATCCGGACTGTCCTGCCGGATACGGGCACAATGGTTTCCACCGTTTTTTCCTGCCCTGCCCGCACTACACTGCTGCAGGTATACGGCAGCAGAAAGAAAAAAAGAAGAACCGCAAAAAAGTCCTTTTGACGGCTCTTTCCTACGGTTCTGTTTGTTCTTTTTTCCATTGTTTCCTGCATCATGAACCCTCCGATGCTGCCGGTATTTTCCTATACGGCAGTCTATGCAGAGACGCACGCTTCTATGCAGAAAGCTTCCCGCGTATTATTTTTCCACGCGGTTATAGTTAATCAGACATCCTTTCAGGATGATCTGGCGCTCTTCATCGGTCAGCTCACCGAGGGTTACGGTAAACGGCTTCAAGCCGTTTGCATCTACCACATATCCTGTAATTTCTGCAGCCTTTTCCTCTACCGCCTTGCGGATGCCGGGGAAGAAGAGGTAATCATGGTTGGTAAACGGAAGATCTCCGTCCGGAATGACGAACGGAAGCATGCCCCAGTTGATCAGATTGGAACGATACCGTTTGGTCGCATATTCGTTTGCAATATTTGCCCAACCGCCCAGCACCTTCTGGCAGCTTGCAGCCTGCTCTCTCGCAGAACCATCTCCGGGCTTTACTGCGAAAATCGTGGAACCGAACCCGATGTTGTCGTTTGCAGCCTGCGGGAACTGCACATGGATTTCATCCATAATTTCTGCCAGCTCCGGTTTTACAGTCACTGGATCTTTGCCATCCATCAAAGCTTCCTGCGCCTTGTGAATTTCCTTTGCCAGTCCGACATAGGCAGGATCCTTGCGGGACAGGGTAAACTCTGCCAGTCCAAGAGGATTGGAGCGGTAAGAGCTTGTCTCTCCGGACGGAATCAGCTCGTCTGTCGTCGTAACCGGATCGTGAATCTCGGAAACGACCTGCAGCACCAGATTTTCCGGAAGCGCGCACATCGTCGGCCAGTCCTTGATATTAGGACCGAAATGGATTTCCACAGAGGGATCTGCTACACCATGGGAATCGAATACGCGATTCTGATAAATCTTCGAATCAAAATGATACTGATATTTGCCGATGGGTCCGTCGAATTCAGTCGCCGCTGTCAGGCGTCCCTGATTTGCCGCAGTCGCCGCAATCGAACGGGCATCCATCAGAGCTACCGAAGCAATCTGTCCGTTCTGCAGCTTGGAGCCTTCGCGGTTCGGGAAGTTTCTTGTAGAATGACGGATCGAGAACGCATTGTTTGCAGGCGTATCGCCAGCACCGAAGCAAGGACCGCAGAACGCAGTCTTCATAACAGCTCCCGTTTCCAGAATCGTCGCCGCACAGCCATTTTTAATCAGTTCCATATAAATCGGCATGGAAGCCGGATACACACTCAATGTAAACTCCTGATTTCCGATATAGCTGCCCTTTAAAATGTCCGCGGCCGCACAGATATTTTCAAAGCCGCCGCCTGCGCAGCCTGCAATGATTCCCTGATCCACATAAAATCTGCCGTCACGCACTTTATCCTTCAAGCTGTAGGGTACCGCATTATCCAGACTGACTGCAGCCTTTTTCTCTACATCTGCAAGGATATCCGTCAGGTTCGCATTCAGCTCTTCAATCGTATAGGTATTGCTCGGATGGAACGGCATTGCAATCATCGGCTTTACCTTTGATAAATCAACCTCAATCAGGCCGTCATAGTACGCCGTCTGTCCGGGTGCCAGCTCTTTATACTCTGCCTCTCTTCCGTGAATTTCATAAAATTCGCGGATCTGGTCATCTGTCTGCCAGATGGAAGAAAGACATGTTGTCTCTGTTGTCATAACGTCGATGCCGATTCTGAAATCCGCACTTAAATTTGCAACGCCGGGGCCAACGAACTCCATCACTTTATTTTTTACATAACCGTTTGCAAAAACAGCGCCGATAATCGCCAGCGCAACGTCCTGCGGACCAACGCCTTTTTCCGGCTTGCCGGTCAGATAAACGCCGACAACCTCCGGCATACGGATATCATAGGTCTGGTTCAACAGCTGCTTTACCAGCTCCGGACCGCCCTCGCCCATCGCCATCGTTCCCAGCGCACCATAGCGGGTGTGGGAATCAGAGCCGAGGATCATCTTGCCGCCGCCTGCGAGCATTTCTCTTGCAAACTGGTGGATAACCGCCTGATGAGGAGGTACATAAACGCCGCCGTATTTTTTTGCACAAGTCAATCCGAATAAATGATCGTCCTCATTGATCGTTCCGCCGACCGCACACAGGGAGTTGTGGCAGTTGGTCAGAACATAAGGAATCGGGAACTTCGTCAACCCCGATGCGCGCGCGGTCTGAATAATTCCGACAAAGGTAATATCATGGCTTGTCAGCTTATCAAATTTAATTTTCAGCTTTTCCATGTTGCCGGAAGTATTGTGATTCTCTAAAATTCCGTACGCAATGGTCTGCTTCTTTGCTTCTTCTTTGGATACTGTCCGTCCGGTCTTTGCCGCAAGCGCTGCCTGCGCCTTGGGACCGTCCGCTATGATTTCAGCGCCGTTTACCAGCCAGGCGCCGCCGTTTGCCAATGTAACCATAGGAACCTCCTTTTTCACTTTGCTATACTAAAGTAGTATAACGAAAAAAGGCTGCACTTGCAAGCCTTTTATGTTTCCAGTTCACTCGTACCTTTTTGTAAGCAGATTTCATGCTCGC
>UMCK01022343.1_pt1 | contig 9452 bp, 8 predicted proteins | sample 1964121 | NCBI WGS metagenome assembly UMCK01 (sample SAMEA4835957, study PRJEB28245) | human gut metagenome | biome: gut microbiome; material: fecal sample | place: Denmark | collected 2008 | reverse complement strand
TCGACCTCGTCGACGATGGCAAAGGCATGTCCGCGCTGGACGAGTTCGCTTGCGTAGATGGCCATGTTATCGCGCAGGTAATCAAAGCCCATTTCGTTATTCGTGCCGTAGGTGATGTCTGCGGCGTAGGCCTTGCGGCGCTCTTCACTTGTGAGGTCGTGGACGATCAGACCGACCGTGAGGCCTAAGAAGCGGTGGACCTTGCCCATCCACTCGCTGTCTCGCTTGGCGAGGTAGTCGTTCACGGTGACGATGTGGACGCCGTTGCCGGTCAGGGCGTTTAAGTACGCGGGCAGCGTTGCCACCAGCGTTTTGCCTTCGCCGGTCTTCATCTCGGCGATGCGGCCCTGATGGAGCACCACGCCGCCGACGAGCTGCACGCGGTAGGGGTACAGCCCCAGCACGCGGCGGGACGCCTCGCGCACGGTGGCAAACGCCTCAGGCAGGATGTCGTCGAGCGTTTCGCCGCTTTGCAGACGCGTCTTGAACTCCGGCGTTTTGGCCTGCAGCTCCGCGTCGCTCATCGCCTTGTATTCGTCCGCCATCGCTTCGATCTTGTCGACGATGGGGTAGATGCTCTTGAGCTCACGGTCGCTGTAGGAACCGAACATTTTACTAAAGAAACCCATATTCAAAACTTCCTTTCGTGGGAGCATAATGACACGCTTACAAGTATAGCATCCCTCTGCGCGATATGTAAAGGGAAATTTGCTGTGTAATATGAATGGATTGTAAATAAATTCCGCCGCCGCGTCAGGCATGGCTTGCACTCTATATAGCTGCTGTGGTAAAATACAAAGCAAGATAGTACAAAGCGACGAAACGCCCTCCGACGGCGGAGGACAGAAGCATAAGGAAGAAGTTTTTTTCTCATCTAAGGAGGACATTCGCATGAAACTGCACTTTTACGGGGCCGACCGCTGCGTGACCGGCTCCTGCCACTGCCTGGAGATCAACGGTAAGAAGATCCTCGTCGACTGCGGCTTACAGCAGGGCCGCGACGAGCTCGACAACCGTTATCTCGCTTTCGCTCCCGGCAATATCGATATTCTGCTCGTCACCCACGCGCACATCGACCACACGGGCCGTATCCCGCTGCTGGTGAAAAACGGCTTCCACGGCCGCATCCTGACGACACGCCTGACAGCAGATTTGATGAAGATCATGTTGCTCGACTCCGCTCACATTCAGGAGAGCGACGCTGAGTACGAAAACCGCAAGGGCGAGCGCGCGGGCCGCGAGCATGTCGATCCGCTCTACACCGAGCAGGACGCGCTGGATGTCTTCAAGTACGTGACGACCTGCGAGTATAAAGAAAAGGTCGACCTCTGCGAGGGTGTGAGCGCGGTGTTCACCGACGCGGGCCATCTGCTCGGTTCCGCGTCCATCACGCTTGAGCTGGAAGAAAACGGCGTGCACAAGACGATCGTCTTCTCCGGCGATATCGGCAACGTCGACCAGCCCATTATCCGCGACCCGCAGCTTCTCAAAAAGGCCGACTACGTCGTGATGGAGTCGACCTACGGCGACCGCAACCACACCGAGGTCTGGAGCTACACCGACGAGCTGGCGCAGATCATCGACGAGACGCTCGGCAAGGGTGGCAACGTCGTCATCCCGTCGTTCGCCGTGGGCCGCACGCAGGAGCTTTTGTACTTTATCCGCGAGATCAAGGATCAAAAGCTCGTCAAGTCGACGCCGAACTTCCCCGTGTACATCGACTCGCCCCTTGCCAAGGCGGCGACGACTGTATTCTGCGGCGACCTGCACGGCTATCTCGACGAGCAGGCGCTCGAGCTTGTGAAGGACGGCACGCACATGTTCACCTTCCCGAACCTTAACCTGGTCGAGTCGAGCGAGGAATCGAAGATGCTGAACATGGACACGACGCCCAAGGTCATCATTTCCGCCTCCGGTATGTGCGACGCCGGCCGCATCCGCCACCATTTGAAGCACAACCTCTGGCGCGCGAACAGCGCGGTCGTGTTCGTCGGCTTCCAGTCGCCCGGCACGCTGGGCCGTCGGCTGCTCGATGGCGTTGAAAAGGTCAAGCTCTTCGGCGAGGAGATCGCCGTCAAGGCGAAGATCGTCAACTTCCAGGGCCTTTCGTCCCACGCCGACCATGACCACCTTGTCGAGTGGATCAAGGCCTTCGACCCGAAACCTGCGCATGTGTTCGTCGTCCACGGCGACGAGGACGTTGCGCCCGTGTTTGCCGAAGAGCTCAATTCCCTCGGCTTCCATGCGCACGCGGCCAAGTTTACCGAGTGCTACGACCTCGCTGTGAACGAAATGGTCAGCGAGGGCTACATTTCCGAGCGCAAGCGCACGGCGCAGAAGTCCCGCGCCGACAACCTCTACGCCAAGCTCGTGGCGGCAGCGGAGTCGCTGCTTGAGTTTGCCAAGCGCTGCAAGGGCAGACCCAACAAGGACATTTCTGCGCTCACCGGCCAGATCATCAGCCTGATCGAGCGCTTCCGCGAGTGATTTGAGATACACAACAAAAGGTACTTCGCGCGATAAAAGCGCGAAGTACCTTTTCTGAGAGGAGAAGACGATGGAGCTTGCCAAAAATCAGGAGCATACCGTCACCATCGAGGGCTATGGCGAGGGCGGCATGGGCGTTGCGCGCATCGACGGACGCGTTGTGTTCGTCCACGGCGCGCTGCGCGGCGAGAAGTGCCGCGTGCTCATCTTAAAGACGCTCAAGAGCGTCGCCTTTGCCAAAGTGCTTGAGGTGATCGAGCCGTCGAGCGAGCGCATCACGCCGGACTGCCCGTACTTCCCGCGCTGCGGCGGCTGCACGTACCGCCACATCCGCTATGAAGAAGAGCTGCGGCTGAAAAAGCAGCGCGTGCAGGACAATTTGTCCCGCATCGGCGGCAGTGATGTGACGGTTGAGGAGATCTTAGGCGCGCAGGACACGCTGCGCTACCGCAACAAGGCGCAGTACCCTGTATCAAAGGACGGCGCGGTCGGCTTTTACCGCGCCCGCACGCACGAGGTCATCGAGTGCGAGCACTGCTTATTAGTCAGACCTGAGGCCGACGCCGCGGCGGAGGCGCTGCGCGAATATATGCAGTCCTGCCGCGTCGCGGGCTATGACGAAAAGACGGGCCGCGGCCTTGTCCGCCATCTCTACATTCGCTCGAACGCGGCGGGGGAGAGCCTGATCTGCGTGCTCGTGAACGGAGATAAATTGCCGAAAGAAGACCGGCTTGTCACGCTCCTGCGCGATGCGTGCCCGAAGTGCACCGGCATCGTGCTGGGCACGAACACGAAAAAGGGCAACGTCATCCTTGGCGACCGCTACCGCACGCTCTGGGGGAGCGACCGGCTTGAGGATACGCTCTGCGGCAAGACGTTCCGGCTGAGTGTGCCGTCGTTTTATCAGGTCAACCGCGTACAGGCCGAGCGGCTCTACGCGAAAGCCATCGAATTTGCGGGCCTCACGGGGCAGGAGACGGTGCTCGACCTCTACTGCGGCGCGGGCACGATCACGCTCGCACTGTCGGATCACGCGAAGAAAGTCCTCGGTGCGGAGATCGTTCCCGAGGCCATCGACGACGCGCGCGAAAACGCCGCGCGCAACGGCGTTAAAAACGCGGAGTTTTTCTGCGGCGATGCGTCCGATGTGGCAAAAAAGCTCGCGCGCGAAAACCTGCGCCCCGACGTCATCACCGTCGACCCGCCGCGCAAGGGCTTGGCCGCCGACGTGGTGGAGAGCATCGCCGAGATGCAGCCGGGACGTGTCGTGTACGTCTCGTGCGACAGCGCGACCATGGCGCGCGACGTAAAGCGCTTAGCAGACCTCGGCTACACCGCCCAGCGCGCCTGCGCAGTGGACATGTTCCCGAGGGCGGATCATGTGGAGACTATATGTTTATTGTCCAAACTTAATGCGAAGCAACATATCGAGATTAACTTGGATATGGACGAGCTGGATTTGACCGATGCGGAAAAGAAAGCCACCTACCAAGAAATCAAAGATTATGTGTTGGAGCACAGCGGCTTGAAAGTCAGCAGCTTGTATATCGCACAGGTAAAACAGAAGTGCGGTATCATTGAGCGTGAGAACTACAATAAGCCGAAGTCTGAGGACGCTAAACAGCCGCAATGCCCGCCAGATAAAGAAAAAGCAATCAAGGAGGCATTGACGCACTTCGGCATGATTTAAGGAGGGCGGATATGACGTATTTGATTTCTTGTGAGTTCAACATGGATACCGCTTGTGTGGAACTGAAATTCAACGACGGCAGTATGATTGCCATTGACACCATTGCCGTGGAGAACGAGGTTGCCGACAATATGTATCAGCGGTCAGAGTTGGACTGGCTGATCTACAATGCGCCGTTGGAGTACGCCGATCTGATACTGAACGGCGATCCGGAGAAGTATCTGAAAGCGGTCACGCAGTATAAGCCGTTGGATAGCTGACATGGAAACAGCCCGTAGGACGTCAAAATCCTACGGGCTGTGTTTTCAGCCATATTTTAACTGTATTATCTTCTGTAATTCACAACCTCACCTGTTTTCTCCTGGCTAATCAGCATTCCAGAAGTATCAAAAGTGTATCTGAATACATAGCTTGTGCCGCCAATTGTGAAGGAACTTGTTGCGGGAGAGAAGAATGTGGAGGTAATGCTTTCTACATCCCAAAGTAGATTTCCCGTATCACTCACAGAAAGCTTTCCACCAAGAGACCCGTTGACAGAGTAGTATTCTTGGGGTTTCCCTGCATTAGGCTCACATACCAACAACATTGCGGTGTAGTTGTCCCGTACCATAGGCGTCAGTTCATCACTGGAAATTTCCCAGATGTTATTATCAAACAGATAATTCAATACTCCGGCAATTTCATATCTACCGCCTGCACTCTGATCTTCATTAGCAAGTCTCGGAACAGCGTACGCAGACAAATAGATATTTCCGTTATATTCAATCATATCGGTAATGTAATAGTAAGAATCTTCATCGCCATAGGAGAAGGACTCTGTAATATTACCTTCGCGGTCAACCTTAACGATTTTTGCGTGCTCATTCGTCATATAGCTACCGAGCTGAACCATGTAACCATCTTCAAACCGAGCTGCATTCCAAATCCCGTAGTTACCTACTTCGGTTTTATGGAAGTAGGTTTCTTTTCCATCCACCGTATACTGGCTAAGACAGAAATATTTCAGATCACCACGGCTGATTACGGCATAGCTGCCATCAGCATTTTCCAAAACGGAAGCGATGTATTCATCGTCAAATCCGTTATTGAGCATGTGTTTCCAAACGAGATTACCATCTAAGTCGATTTTAGCCATCCATGCATGGGAAATTTGAGTACTGGACCAAGTGTCGGTTCTACCGTAGGCAATTACACCATCCGATACGATGCTATAATCTTCAATCCAAAAATCGGAAATAGAAACACTCCAAAGCAAGTTATCTCCATCGTATTTCTCGAGATAGCTCTTATCGTGCACCTCTAAGCCAAGAGATTCATCTTCTTTGTATTCCGAATGGTATTTATAGTGTACGCCTGTTTGTGTGGCACCAATAAAACCACCGGTATAATTTTTATAATTCCAAAGATTTTCAATATCCTCTGGTGTTGGATTGTCTTGAACAATCTCGTAACCACCGATATTATCGGAAGAAATACTGTTTCGAATCACTTCGGCGGTCTTAGAATAAGTGAACGACTTCGTTGTAATATCACGATACACTTCCTTAATCTCACCACGAGTAAGTCCTTCCGTAGACATACCATAGTCATTAAAGAATTGAACAGCAGCTTTATATTCCTTTGCTTCAGCAACAACCGCAAAGGAACCGAAGCAAACGGACAGGACTAAGACCATGCAGGCAGCGATTGTACCCCATCTAAACCAAATTGGCTTATTTCGAGATTTCTTTGCAACGGGAGCTGCTTCGGCAATGTGTCGATCATCAATTTCTCCAAAAATGTCTAAAAGACGTTTGTTTTTCATAACGTTATACCTTCTTTCTCCAATACAGATTTAAGTTTACCTCTTGTACGGAAAAGGGTAACTGTCACTTTGCTTTCAGAAAGGCCATATTCATCTGCAATTTCTTTTACGGGACTCATATAAAAATAACGACGAACAAATATTTTTCTTGTTTCTGCTGGGAGTTCATCAAGGAAACGGTCGAGTACATCTCTGATGACCATATTCTCAACAGTATTTACTGCATCTTGTTCAGCAGGGATGCACTCTGATAGTTCGTCGAGAATTAGTGAGGTTTGTCCCGCACCACGCTTTTCAGCAGAGAGCTTTTCCCATTTATTCAAAGATAAATTGCGAGTGATTTTTCCAAGAAACGTCTGCAATTTGCTCGGGCGTTTAGGTGGAATGGAGTTCCATGCTCGGAGATATGTATCGTTGACACATTCCTCCGAATCTTCATCGTTATGCAGAATGCTGTAGGCAATGTAGTGGCAGTATCTTCCGTATTTCTTGGAAGTTTCAGATATGGCTTGTTCGGAACGTTCCATGTAAAGCTCTATGATTTTGCTATCATCCATATCATCACACTCCTTTCGTTTGTATCAAGGCCTTTCACCCTAATACACCGGGGTTACACGCTGTTCACTACACTTTTATTGGAATTTTTTGAAGAATATTTTTGAGATAGCAGACCAGGTACTATCAACAAAAAGTCCGCTATTGTTTTTCTGCCGCAGCAGCGTGACGAGGAAATTTTCTGTGTTGGCAAACACGGAATTTTTGCTCGGCACCCCACGGCACAGGTTGAGATTTTTGCAAAGCCTCTGCAAAAATGAATGTCGTGTGCTGTGGCATTTTCGAGAAAAGGTCCGACATGGTAAAACGCAGTTTTTTCAATGTGGGTACCATTTGTGAGAAAATGATGGGGGTATCCAAAGGGGTGAAATCCCTTGGCTCTGGGTTTCCAATAGGGGTGAGCAGCATCCCTATTGGCACACGATTTTGCTTGCAAAGTCTAGTGTGTTATACCTTTGGCGACCGCTGACGCTGGAAAGGGGCTGTCCCACGCCAGACAGACACTTTTCGGCGGAAGCAGAACAGGCGGATTTTGTGGGCTGAAAGGAACACAAAACGAAGGATTTAGCATGAGCAAAATCCGCCTGTTCGTGTGTAGTTGGCATAGGAAATCTTGAAGCTGTGCGGAAAGATTTTCTGTGACAACGGGGGCGCAAGAGGTATATAAAACCCGCCGCAGCGTCTGTTCCCCTCGTTAGTGAAACCACCACGGCAGTTCCAACCATACGTTATCCAACGCCAGCCTCTCCGTGGATTTCGCTCTGCTCTCTGACAGGAAGAAATGCTCCGCTGTCTCCGTCAAAGGATGCTCTATATTGTCCTCAAATCCGAAACGGTATAACAGATATTCACGCTCTCGATTGCTGATTGCATCAAGGGCGGCGTGAAGTTCTTCGTGCGTTTCCTTTGCAATATAAATCTGTGCGGGATTGGTCATATTGGAATCGGGGACAAAGGCATGACGATCCCGATTTTCAAATTTCGTCACCTCATCCAGACTGACGATCTCGCCCATGTGCTTTGCTTCAAAGGATGTACTCTGACTTCGGATGTAGTCGATCATGGAATTGCGAATTGCCGGAGCTGCGTAAGTCAGAAATTTGTTGCCGCCATCGGGATTGAATTTCTCCACGCATCCCATCAGTCCCAGACAGCCTTCCTGCACAAGATCGTCAAAGGTAACACCGAGTGCCCGATTGACTTCTATCTGTGCGCTCCATATTTCATGCGCCGTCATTTTGATAAAACGCAGATTGTTTTCCACAAGACTGTTCAGCGCATCCATGTTCCCGTTCTGCGCCAGCGCACACAGTTTTTCGTTATCAACTGCCATCATGTTCATCTTCTGTTGGCTTGACCGTGAGCAGTCCGATCAATGCCTGATTGAATTGTTTTAATGCTTCGGGGTCAACACCCTCCATGCCGCTGACGCTGCCCGTGATCGCTTCGGCAACCATTTCGGGCGTGATATTCGGCTTTGTCACATCCTGCCCCTTTGTCAGCTCTGCGTACATATGCTGTGCCGCTTCTTTGCTCATGGCTTGTGCGTCTGAGACATTGGAGCCGATCTCCTTCTTGATTTCTTTCAACACATTCATAAAGGTGTTCTGAATAGCAGTAAGATCAGCTTGATACATCGGCATCCTTGAAACGCTGACAGTCTTTGCGGCTTCTGTAATGGCTTCTCTATCTTCGGGATGCTGCTTTGCTTCTCCCATCAACAGCGCACTCAATGTGGCATACATCTGATTCTGTGCGGCATATCCGGCAGCAAGGGTATCATCAAAATAATGTGCGATCATATTGGTCATTGCGGCGAAGTTTTTGTTTTCCAGTAAGCGATTGACAACCTCAGCATTGACCTTTCCTGTGTAGAGATTTTTTGCCGCCTGTACCGACAAGCCGAGTTCGGCTATATCGTAATTCATGCGGTCGGGAATATCGGTAACGCCGAGCAGGAAGTCGGTGGATACCTCAAATTCCTTTGCGATCTTTTTGATATTCTCGTCACCGAGTTTGCCTGTTGCATTGCTGATAAATCTGCTGAGTGTGCTGACATCCATTCCAATTTTTGCGGCAAGCTCACTCTGCGTGATCTTACGTTCTTTCATCAAATCCTGCAAACGCTCTCTGATGTTGCCGGATAAGTATTTGCGCTCCATGCTCTGCGCCCCTTTCCTATTGGCATCAATCTTTTGTTTTTGACTTGATATATTTTCCGCTCTTGACTCTTGCATCGGCGGGCTTCTCTGCATTTTCGGGGATAATCCATCGTCCACCCGCCCTCTGTGCGCCGGGGATGCGGTTTTCATTGCAGAGGATACCGACACGGCGGTGGGAAATGCCCCATTTTTCTGCAACCTCAAAGGTAGAAAGATATTTCATCGGTATTACCCTCCATTCCTGTACTACTTTATATTATATACCACAAGTGGAATAAAATCAATATCATAACTGTGAACAATCGCCGTCCTGCGTTTTGCATTTTTGCAAAATTGCAGGGCGGCTTTTTTGTTTTCCTGCATTTGTGCGTGATTTTTCGGTCTATAGACATTTTCTCCGTATATTCAAGCAGACGAACAAAATCGTCGAGAAAAATTTATGGAGGAATGCGATGAACATTTATGAAAGCATCAAGGCGGCAATCAGCGTAAAGCAATCCGCCGAACACTACGGGCTGAAAGTGAGCCGCAACGGCATGGCTTGCTGCCCGTTCCACAATGACAGGCATCCGAGCTTGAAGCTGAACGAGGAATATTTCTTCTGCTTCGGCTGCGGAGCCAAGGGGGATGTGATCGACTTCGTGGCAAGGCTCTTTGATCTGAGCAGCTACGAAGCGGCGCAAAGACTGGCTGCGGACTTCGGTATCAGCACCGAGCCGGGACAGCCTGTGGCAGTTCCCCACAAGTTAAAGCA
>UMCK01009293.1_pt1 | contig 9551 bp, 10 predicted proteins | sample 1964121 | NCBI WGS metagenome assembly UMCK01 (sample SAMEA4835957, study PRJEB28245) | human gut metagenome | biome: gut microbiome; material: fecal sample | place: Denmark | collected 2008 | reverse complement strand
GAGCATCAGTCAACTTATAATCCTAATATGCCACTTCGAGATTTGTTTTATATTTGCAGTGAATATCAGAAACTCGTTGATAAAAAATCACTGTTCTCTTCCACCTTACAGAAGATTCCTGCTCCCAATTTTATTGAATTTTATAATGGTTCGACGGAAATTGCTGATTGCACAGAACTTCGGCTTTCCTCGGCATTTGAGCATTTGTCAGGCGAGCCAAAACTTGAATTGGTTGTTACGGTTTTCAATGTCAATGAAGGACACAATGCAGAGTTGATGCAGCATTGCAGTATGTTAAAAGAATATGCACAGTATGTTGCCAAAGTACGTCACTATGCGGCATACATGCAATTGAACCAGGCAGTGGAACGTGCTGTAAACGAATGTATCCGGGAAGGAATCCTGACAGAATTCCTTATCCGAAACCGGAGTGAGGTTATTAATATGAGCATTTTTGAGTATGATAAAGAATTGGAAGAGAAGAAGTTGAGAAAGGCAGAGTTTGAGGCTGGTCGTGAGATTGGACATGAAGCTGGACTGGCAGAAGGCAAAAATCAGGCTGCTTTTGAAACAGCAAAGCGTATGCTTGCTTTAAAGGAATTCACATCTGAAAAGATTGCAGCTATTTCAGGACTTTCGTTAGATGAAGTGAAAAAGCTGCAGGAGTAGACGGTCAGAAAAAGTAAAGCAGATGAATGAATTTACAAATATGATATCAATTACAGGAGAAAACAAATGAAATACTATACTGAAAATGAATTACAAAACTTCAGATTTGAGGGCGCATACATTGCAGAAACCTGCGCAGTCAATGGGATCTTTGAAATGATATTGGACAATGTGACGATTTTACCACAAAATTCGTGCAATCGTGATATCCGCGAAATGCGTGCAAATGAACTGAAACTGAAAATCCGTGAGCCGGAGATTACGGCATTTGTCGAGGAAGGCTATAAAGTTTATGACGCAGACGGTAATCTGAAAGAAAAGAAAGAGGATATACTGATCGCGGCAGAAGATCAGGCAGCAAAATTAAAGGAACTGGAAGGATGTGAAATCTATTCCATTGAGCAGGAGAAAGGTGTCTATACGGTATCCATTGATACGGAAGACCATACTTTCATGATTAAAGTAAGCGGAAGCGCAGATGCCGAAGAGTGGGACCGGTTTCTGAGTAAAGATTAAAGGAGCGGGGATTACGATGGAAACAAATGAAAAAAGCCGTGTGCTGGATATGACAAGGGGAAATCCGTTCCGGCTTGTATTAAAATTTGCGCTGCCACTGTTTTTTGGAAATCTGCTACAGCAGTTTTATAATCTGGCGGATACTGCAATTGCCGGACATGTTCTGGGAGATCACGCACTCGCACAGATTGGAGCAGTTTCGGCGCTATATGGACTTATCACGAATTTTGCATTTGGAATGAACAATGGACTGGCGTTGTCTTTAAGCCGCAGCTTTGGAGCAGGGGATGAGCAAAAAATGAAGCATGTCTCCTGCTGGATGGTAACAATTTCCATGTCGGTATCCATTGTATTAATGTCCATTTTTCTGTTGTGTAAAGAACCTCTGCTGATTCTTTTGCAGGTTCCGGAAGAGACGATGGCAGGTGCGATGGAATATCTTACGATCATACTGATTGGAATACCGTTTACGATGGCATATAATATGGAAGCTGCTATGCTGCAGGCGGTTGGAAACAGTATGACACCGCTTTTGTTTTTGCTGTTCAGCAGCGTTTTGAATATTTCATTGGATTATGTGTTTATGGCACCATTGGCGATGGGAATCGGAGGTGCTGCGTTTGCAACGGTTTTGTCACAAGGAGTAAGTGCATTTCTGGCGTTCATACTTATATGGCGCAATTATCCACTGCTTCATTTTAAAAGAAATGATTATCAGGTGGAGAAAAAATTTGTGCTTGAAATGGTTGTTGCAGGATTTAGCATGGCTTTGATGAGTGCAATTTATAATATTGGAAGTGTTATTTTACAGGGTAGTATTAACGCACTCGGAAACCTGTATATTACGGCGCAGGTAGGCGCAAGAAGGCTGGCGGAACTTTTCCATACGCCGGGACTTGCGCTTGGAACGAGTGTTGCAACTTATACAAGCCAGAACATGGGTGGCGGAAATCGAAACAGAATCAAAAAAGGAGTATGGTCAGCATTCTTTCTTTTTGCGGTCTGGTGGATTTTTTCCATGGTTTTTGTGACTTTCTTCGTGGAAGATGCCGTCAGACTGGTAACAGGAAGCAGTAATGCGGATGTTATTTATAATACTGCATTATATCTCAGGATCAGTTTCCCGTTGATTCCTACGATGGCAGTGATTATTATTTTGAGAAATATGCTGCAGGGAATGAATCATTTGATGATGCCGCTTGTGTGCAGCAGTCTGGAATTGATAGGAAAGGTGATTTTTGCTATCTGGGTCGTGCCGGCATATGGGTATTTTGCAGTGTGCCTTTGCGAACCGGTCACATGGGTGGTCTGCTGTATTTTTGTTTTGATCTGCGCATTTTTGTGCAGGAAGGAATTGAGATAGAAGCTTAACGAGAAAACGTTTCAATAACAGTGTTGACACGTTTTCTTTTTTTGTGTAATATATGCCTATAAGTTAGATATAACTAACCGAAAAGCAAAGGAGAGCAAAGTGAGTCAGGAAGTATATGAGATGATCACAAGATTAGACAGAGAAAGAATTGAGACACATCTGGTCGTACAGTGTGCACCGATGATCTCCGGCATGAAGGTTTCTAATTTGCTGAATGTGGAGAAAAAACTTGCACCACAGATGAAACAGGTGTTGGAACGTTCCGGTATTTCCTATTATCTGCTGTTGGAAAGCGAAGATAAAGCAACCTTTTTAGTGTACCGCGAGGATGGGTTGAAAGCGTACCTGATGCAGGATAGAGTCTGTCAGTCGATGAAGAGTTTTGGATACGAAAGCCTGGATTTAAGCGATGTTTTAAGCCGTTTTCAGAAACGCTATGCAGACTGTATGGAGCAGATTGCAGAATTTCCACATGAGATGGGATTATTGCTCGGTTATCCTGTGGAAGATGTGGAGGGATTCATTGAGAACAAAGGTCACAATTATCTGTATGCCGGTTACTGGAAAGTGTACGGACATGTAGAGGAGAAGAAGGCTTTGTTTAACAGATATGAAGAGGCAAGAAAAGTTTTGATACAACTGCTTGCAAGTGGACGCAGTGTGAGCGAGATGGCTTCCTGTTATGCTTAATTTTTATTTATAGGTTAGCGTATACTAACTTCATAAACTGATAAAGAATAGAAAATGCAGGAATGTGAAAAAATAAAAACATAAAACTGCAGGTAGTATGGAGGAAAGAATCATGGATAAAGTAACAATCGTATTCTGGTCACAGTCAGGAAACACAGAGAGTATGGCAAATGCAGTTGCAGAGGGTGTAACGGCAGCAGGAAAAGAAGCAGTGGTGGTTGATGTCGCAAGTGCATCTTTAGATGATTTAAAAGCTGCAAAAGGTTTCGCAATGGGCTGTCCTGCAATGGGAGCAGAAGTACTCGAAGAAGGCGAGATGGAGCCATTTGTATGTGATGTGGAAGGATTTGCCGCAGGTAAGACAATCGCTTTGTTTGGCTCTTATGGATGGGGCGACGGACAGTGGATGCGCGACTGGGCAGACCGCATGACAGCAGCCGGAGCAACCGTTATGAACGGAGAGGGCGTGATCTGCCAGGAAGCACCGGACGATGCAGCCTTAGATGCATGCAAAGACCTCGGAAAACAGCTCGCAGCATTATAATAAGGTAAGCGTTATAACGAAAGGATAATTTATGAGCGTAGTCATTATTGGAGGACATGACCGTATGGCGTGTCAGTATAAAAAGATTTGTAAGGAGCATAAATGTAAGGCAAAAGTATTTACCCAGATGCCGGCAAAGTTAAGCAGCCAGATTGGGTCACCGGATCTGATTATCCTGTTTACCAATACAGTTTCCCACAAGATGGTAAAATGTGCGGTAGCGGAGGCGGAGCGCAGCAAAGCCGAAGTGGTAAGAAGTCATTCCAGCAGTGGCAATGCCTTAAATGAAATCTTAGAAAAAGTTTGTTAATGGAAAGAAAAAATTTACATCAGGTGCAATAGCGGAACGTGCGGTCGGCCAGTATTCTTGCAAAGATCAGACCAAGCGGAAGCGCAATGATGATCATGATCGCAGCAGCAAACCAGGAGACAGCTTCTGTCAGTGACATGATCCCGAAATTATAAATTGCACGATAAAGGTAAAGTCCTGGAACCATAATAACAATGGATGGAACGGTTAGTGAAATACGTGGATAACCGTTCCATTTTTTTATGACGGAGGCCAGAAGTCCGGCGGTTAATGCGCCTATAAAAGCGGCGACAGCGGCAGGTGTAGCCGTAAAGTTGACCAGTTCCAGACGCAATGTATTTGCGATGGCACCGATAAAGGCAGCCGTGGCTGCCATCGGGATCGAACTGTTGAACATAATAGAGAATCCGAATACACCGCAAAAACTTGTGATCAACCGCAGTAACAGATGAAGGACAGGATCGATGGACAATGAGGAAAAATCCTGTGGCTGCAATTTTAAGAGCAATGCCATGATCCATGCAAACATGGTAGCGACCAGCACGATGATCACGGAATAAGTGAGGCGTTCCAGTCCGGATCTCAAATCAAGCTTGGCAAGGTCGATTCCACTTGTGATGAATGGAAATCCTGGTATGATAAACAGCATGGAACAGATATATCCTGCCTCGTGGAAGGACGGAATATGGAATAACATTTCTGCCAGATGCAGACATACGGTATAAGTCAGACAGGCGGCAGAGATTGATACTGCAATATTTAAAAATAACGTATAATGGTGTTTGATCAGTTTGGTGCGGATCACATTTCCAATACCGGCTGCGATAAAGGCGAGAACCATTTCAATCGGACCACCACCCAGCAGGAACGTGAAAGCACAACATGCGAGTGCAGCGGCGAGACCAAGTTTGGCAGGGGAGTAGAGTGTGTGAATAGACTCGATTTCATCCAGACGTCTGTGAATCTCTTCACCTGTCAGATGGGCTTCCTGTTTTGGAAAACTGTCAACAAACTGTTCCATACGGTAAAGCTTTGAGGTATTGACACCTGTATTGGCAATGCTTAAGGATTGTGAGACACATTCTTTTCCGTCAAAACAGTTAAATTCGATGGACATAAGTCCGACATCCACGGTGCAGGTGACACCAAGTTCCTTTGCAAGACGGTTCATGGAAGTGCGGACACGCCATGCTCCGGTTCCACAGGAGAGCATGATCAATCCGACTCTTCCGATAACAGAAGCCTTCTCGATCAGCCCTGCTTTATTGATCAGAACATTGCTGTCGTTTTCCGTGTAATCGTGCCAGGGGATTTCCATATGATTTTTTTCCATGATATCCGTATAATTATTCTTCTGCATAAATGATCGCCTCTGCTTTTTTTACATGTCGTTCCAGATTCTTCAAAAACAGCGAATCCGGTAGAAAAATACCAATCTCATCATAGCGGGTGTTTTCCTCTACCAGAGAATCCTGCCCATAGAAAATGTACGCCATAGGAAGACTTTTCTCCAGTTTGATCATAAGATCCCAGACAGCAGAATAAGCTTCTGCCTCTGTCTCTTTCAGCTTGACAGTGTCGGGCAGCTCGCGGATGATCAGTACACCGGTATTTTTTTCCAGAATCTGCTGTTCCATATCCATTTTTTCAGAAGCATAGGCATGGCGGTAACGGTAGGCCTGTGCAAAATAAATATTTTTCTTATTGTCAAGATCACAGTAGACATCATAAAAATGCTGGTAATCTTTTTCATGTACGGTTGTTTTATATCCGGGCAGTAAATTGCCCGATTCGTCAGTCATGATAATCGGATTCGTTCTGCCGTCTGCGTTAAAACGGTACGGAATCAGAAATGAATTCCGGAGCAGATCGAATAATGTATTTTGACAGATTGCCATAAGAAAAGCTGACAGATCTCTGTTGTGATAAGCATTAAAAAGTGCCTGGGAAAATTCAGCGGGAGATAATGGAAAATTGTTATCCTCATTGCAAAACAGGGAATTGCAGAAAGTCCCCTGGAGTTTTTCACATGCCCAGGGATCATTTAATATTTTGTTGAATAAAACATCTGCTTTTTCTTCGCGTGGAAAAATTGTTTTTTCTGCCATAAATGAATCGCTTCCTTTTCTTTTTTTCGCTAAAATTATACTATTGAAATAGAAATATGTGAAAGCTATAATTGATATAGCAGAAATAATAATTTGATATGATTGAGGGCGAGCTATGGATGTGAATTTTGAGTATTATAAAATTTTTTATTACGTTGCGAAATATAATAATTTTACGAGGGCTGCAAGGGTGTTGGGAAACAGCCAGCCGAATGTGACAAGGGCAATGAACTGTCTGGAACAGCAGCTTCATTGTACGCTTCTGGTGCGGACGAACCGTGGAGTTTTTCTGACTACGGAAGGGGAAAAGCTGTATACACATGTAGCAGCGGCCATGGAACAGCTTTTTACGGCAGAGGAGGAACTGGCAGAATGTGTGGGACTGTCCCATGGGAGTATTGCAATCGGAGCCAGTGAGACCGCGTTAAATTTGTTCCTTCTGGATAAGTTAAAAGAGTTTCACAATACATACCCGGGAATCCGGCTGAAGATCTACAATCATTCCACACCGCAGGCGGTGGAAGCGGTGAGAAGGGGAACGGTTGATTTTGCAGTCGTTTCCACACCTGTAAAAGCGGATGCACCGCTCCACATGACAATGCTTCATCCATATCAGGAAATACTGATCGGTGGAACAGAGTTTGGGCATCTGGCAGGAAAGCAAACAACATTTGAGGAGATTATGCAATATCCGCTCATCTGTCTTGGAAAGGAGACGGTGACCTTTCAGTTTTACAGGCAGTTATTTGCTTCTTATGGTCTGGACTTTGAGCCGGATACAGAGACTGCAACGGCGGATCAGATCCTTCCACTGGTAAGAAGCGGACTGGGGCTGGCTTTTATACCAAAACCGATGGCAAAGGATGCGATTGACAGGGGAGAGGTGTCAGAGATACCCCTGTGTGAGAAGATACCGTCCCGGAATATCTGTCTGATCTATGACAGCACGCACCCATTTAAGGAGGCTGCCACACAATTGAAAAAGATGATCGCTGCGAATAGTTTTGCCAGTGTTGAATAGGTTTTTGGAAAACGATTGATATTTTTAAAAGCATATGTTATAGTTCAAACGAACTTGATAATGAACCAAACAGCTGTCAGATAGGCAGGGTGACCTCACTCTGCCGGATCTGGTGAAAAGGGAAACAGGTGCGAATCCTGTACGAACTCGTCACTGTATTTAGGGAGTGCATGCCAAAAACTCACTGGGCAGCCGGGAAGAGGGCAATGCATGATGATCTGTAAGTCAGGAGACCTGCCTGATTGTTGTACGGGAAACAAAAATGTTTCCACGCCACGAGTAACTGGCTGTACGGATGAGAAAATTTGACCTGTTTTTAGATCATTTTTGTAAGATAGGACAGGAAAAATTTTATATTGTGATTTGAGTGCAGCGTTTCTTTTGTGAAAAAGAGACGCTTTTTTCATTACATAGGAAATTACTTCCTATGTAATAAAAACGCTCCGCGAGGATGCGACTGATGCGCAGAAGAATTATGCAAGCTAAAGCTTGCGCGCATCAGCGCGCAAAGAGTTGCGAAGCAACTCTTTGTTCTATTCAGGCAGAAGGACTCCATAGAACATCATCTGGAACAGACCGTCGAACAGGAAAGAGAGAAAAACAGAATGCAAAGCAACGGAAACGGAACCGAAGTATGGGAAAAAGGAATACAGGTTGATCTCCCGGATGGAGAGTATGAGATTGAAGTGCAGCTGACAGGGGGAAGCGGCAGGGCGTCTGTCACATCACCGGCAATTCTGCAGGTGCAGGATGAGAAGGCCGTCATCGAGATCGAGTGGAGCAGCCCTAATTATGACTATATGACGATGGACGGAGAGACTTATCTTCCGGTCAATACAGAGGGCAATTCTGTTTTCGAACTGCCTGTGACTGCTTTTGACAAAGAAGTGCCGGTAACGGCAGATACGACAGCCATGAGCGTGCCGCATGAGATTGAATATACGATTCTGCTCGACAGTGCTTCCATTGCAAACGCCGGGAAAAAACCGATGGAAGTAATCGCAGTTGTCTACGTCGCAGCCGTGATCGCAGTAAGTATCACAGCGTGGCAGATACATCGGAAGAGAAAAGGAAAAAAAGAATGAAGCAGATAAAAAAAATCGGTCTGTGGTGTATATTGCTTTTTGCCTGCATCCAGATATCGGGCTGTGGAGACGGCCAGACCTCCTGGAAGAGTGAGGATCATGAGATCAGCAGTGAGCTGACTTATGAAAAGAGCATGGATTTAGATTATGCCACAGAGTTTGCAGTGGATTATTATGAGAATGGTTTTACACTTATTTCCATATCGGATGGAAGCAGATTTTTGCTGAATACCGAAGGGGAACAGGTACCGGAGGATTTAGAGAAGGGTATCACAGTCTTAAATGCCCCAGTGTCCAATATTTATCTGGTTGCCTCTGCGGCTATGGATATGTTTTGCAGTATCGGTGCACTGGATCACATCTGCCTGTCCGGACTGCCTGAGGAAAAATGGGAGATCCCGGAGGCAAAGGCGGCAATGGAGAGCGGACAGATCGTATATGCCGGAAAGTATAATGCACCTGATTATGAAATGATCTGTTCGAAAGAGTGCGGGCTTGCCATTGAGTCAACGATGATCGGACATTCACCGGAGGTAAAGGAGAATCTGGAATCGTTTGGCATTCCGGTTTTAGTCGATCATTCCAGCTATGAGTCTGATCCGCTCGGCAGGACCGAGTGGGTAAAGCTTTATGGAGTGCTGACCGGGAAAGAAGATGCGGCAGTGAAGGCATTTGAGGAACAGAAACAGTATGTGAAAGAGCTTTCTGATGTGAAAGCTACCGGAAAGACGGTTGCATTTTTTTATGTTACAACAGCAGGAACGGTCAGTGTGCGAAAGAGCAATGACTATGTTCCGAAAATGATAGACATTGCCGGTGGGGAGTATGTGTTCCGGAATTTAAAGGGCGAGGATAACGCAGCTTCCAGTGTCAATATGCAGATGGAAGAATTTTATGCGCAGGCAAAAGATGCGGACTATCTTGTCTATAACAGCACGATCGACGGCAATCTTGCTTCCATTGATGATCTGCTGGCGAAAAACAGTCTTTTTGCAGATTTTAAGGCAGTCAAAGACGGAAACGTATGGTGTATCGGGAAAAACCTTTATCAGGATACAATGGATACCGGAAGCATTATCCATGATTTTCATGAGATGCTGACCTCGGAGGATACGGATGAACTTACCTACATGTATAAGCTCAAATAGAAAAATAAGATATATGGTCTGCTTTGTGGTGCTTGTGGCACTGCTTGTGATTTTTTTCACAATCAGTGTGTGTGCCGGAAGTGTGCAG
>UMCK01051607.1_pt1 | contig 9564 bp, 5 predicted proteins | sample 1964121 | NCBI WGS metagenome assembly UMCK01 (sample SAMEA4835957, study PRJEB28245) | human gut metagenome | biome: gut microbiome; material: fecal sample | place: Denmark | collected 2008 | reverse complement strand
TCCAGTTCGCCCATGAAAGACTGGGAGAACACCTTACGTTCTTCCACCCATTCTCCGTTCACCATATTCTGGGTAGGCATCAGATAGCCCCGGTAATTGACACGGACCGTGTCGGACCATGTCGGACTGTCCGTTCCCGAACCCCGCTGCTCAATATACACGCAAATCGAATCGGTCAACGCCCCAAGTATATTTTGGGACTTCGTCGTCGACTTGAACATACGCCAATTACAATAGGCTTCCCACTGATTACCATATAGTTTTTTGGCTTGCGCAATGGAGTCCCTTGCCTCGGCAGCTATTTGGGAAAAATATTCAGCATTCCGAGCCGGCCAGTTCGCATAAGCATCATACGTGTCATCTTCTTCTTTACAAGCCCCCAAAGTGCATAAAGAAAAAAGAACGACCGCCAGATACAATAAACCTTTTTTCATTGATGTCCGTCTTTTAGGCAGGATTACATAATCTTTTTCAGCAACGAAGTGATGCTCACACGGTCTTCAATGATACCTTGCAAGTCGACAATGTTCACCCGCTTCTGTTCCATCGTGTCGCGATGACGCAGGGTCACGGTATTGTCCTTCAGCGTATCGTAATCCACCGTCACGCAATACGGCGTACCAATGGCATCCTGTCGGCGGTAACGCTTGCCGATAGAATCCTTCTCATCGTATTTGCAGTTGAAATGGAAACGCAGGTTGCTGATGATTTCGTGCGCTTTCTCAGGCAGACCGTCTTTTTTTACCAACGGCATGACGGCCAGTTTTACCGGAGCCAATGCCTCCGGCAATTTGAGCACTACGCGAGTTTCCCCGTTTTCCAGTTTCTCTTCCTCGTAGCTGTGGCACATGATGGAAAGGAACATACGGTCCACACCGATAGAGGTCTCAATGACATACGGCGTATAGCTTTCGTTCGTTTCGGGGTCGAAATATTCTATCTTCTTGCCCGAATACTTGGCATGCTGGCTCAAATCAAAGTTCGTACGGCTGTGGATACCTTCCACTTCCTTGAAACCGAATGGCATGTGGAACTCGATGTCACTGGCCGCATTGGCATAGTGCGCCAGTTTCTCATGGTCGTGGAAACGGTAGTTTTCCGCCCCGAAACCTAATGCCTGATGCCAAGCCATACGGGTCTTTTTCCACGTTTCGAACCATTGAAGCTCCGTACCGGGCTTCACGAAGTACTGCATCTCCATTTGCTCGAACTCGCGCATACGGAATATGAACTGGCGAGCCACAATCTCGTTACGGAACGCCTTGCCGATTTGTGCGATACCGAAAGGCAGCTTCATGCGCCCCGTCTTCTGCACATTCAAGTAGTTCACGAAGATGCCTTGGGCGGTTTCCGGACGCAGGTAAATAGTGGAAGAACCTTCGGCCGTAGAACCGACCTCGGTCTTGAACATCAGATTGAACTGACGGACATCGGTCCAGTTGTGCGTGCCGCTGATGGGACACACGATACCCTCATCCAAGATAATCTGTTTCAGTTCATTCAGGTCGCCCGCATTCATCGCATCGCTGTAACGTTGGTGCAACGCATCGCGTTTCTGCTGATGTTCCAACACGCGGGGATTGGTTTCGCGGAACTTCTGCTCATCAAAGCTATCCCCGAACTTCTTGGCCGCCTTGGCTATTTCCTTGTTTATCTTTTCTTCGTACTTGGCAATCTGGTCTTCAATCAATACATCCGCACGATAACGCTTCTTGCTGTCGCGGTTGTCTATCAAAGGGTCGTTGAATGCGTCCACGTGCCCGCTGGCCTTCCACGTCGTAGGGTGCATGAAGATAGCGGCATCGATACCCACGATGTTCTCGTGCAGCAACACCATGCTCTGCCACCAATATTGCTTGATGTTATTTTTCAACTCCACACCGTTCTGACCGTAATCATACACGGCACCCAATCCGTCATAGATATCGCTTGAGGGAAACACGAAACCGTATTCCTTACAATGTGACACTATTTTCTTGAATACATCTTCCTGAGCCATACTCTATTCGTAAAATATTGATAAATCTTTCGCAAAAGTACGCCTTTTTTTTCATTAAAATGTTATTTTTGCGTTAAAATAGATATATCATAAACAAATATGAGCGAAGACAAAGACGAGTTGACAGACCTGACTACGGAAACGCCTGAAGAGGACAACAATGCACACTCCAATTACCAACCGGAAACAAATCCCCATGACAGCATTACACACCACTTGAGCGGGATGTACCAGAATTGGTTTCTGGATTATGCCTCTTACGTGATTCTCGAACGGGCCGTGCCCCATATCAACGACGGTTTCAAACCGGTACAACGCCGCATCCTGCACTCCATGAAGCGTATGGACGACGGGCGCTACAACAAGGTGGCCAACATCGTGGGACATACCATGCAATTCCATCCGCACGGAGACGCTTCCATCGGGGATGCCTTGGTGCAGTTGGGACAGAAGGATTTGCTCATAGACTGCCAAGGGAACTGGGGAAACATCCTTACCGGTGACTCGGCGGCTGCTCCGCGTTATATCGAGGCCCGGCTTTCCAAATTCGCCCTCGACGTGGTGTTCAACCCCAAAACCACGGAATGGAAACTTTCATACGACGGACGGAACAAGGAACCGGTGACGCTTCCGGTCAAGTTCCCGCTGCTGTTGGCCCAAGGCGTGGAAGGCATTGCCGTGGGCTTGTCATCCAAAATCCTGCCGCATAACTTAAACGAGATATGCGATGCCGCCGTAAACTACCTGCATGGCGAACCGTTTCAACTTTACCCGGATTTCCTGACAGGAGGAAGTATCGATGTAAGCAAGTATAACGACGGCGGACGAGGGGGCGTAGTGAAAGTACGTGCCAAAATCACTAAGATAGACAACAAGACGCTGGCCATCCGTGAGATTCCATACGGAAAGACCACCACAACCCTGATTGACTCCATTCTGAAAGCCATCGAAAAAGGCAAAATCAAAGTACGCAAGGTAGAGGACAACACGGCTGCCGAAGTAGAAATCTTAGTGCACCTGACGCCGGGAGTAAGCTCGGACAAGGCATTGGATGCTCTCTATGCCTTTACCGACTGCGAAGTCAGTATCTCGCCCAACTGTTGCGTCATCGACGACAAGAAGCCTTGCTTCCTGACCGTCAGCGAAGTACTGAAACGTTCAGTGGACAACACGCTCGGACTGCTCCGCAAGGAATTGCTCATCCGAAAGGGAGAGCTTCAAGAGAGCCTGCATTTTGCCTCGCTCGAAAAGATATTCATCGAAGAGCGGATTTACAAAGACCGCAACTTCGAACAGGCCAAAGATATGGACGCGGCCTGCACACACATCGACGAACGGCTCACGCCCTTCTATCCGCAGATGATAAGGGAAGTGACCCAAGACGACATCCTCAAACTGATGGACATCAAAATGGCCCGGATCCTGAAATTCAATAAAGACAAGGCCAACGACGCCATCGCCCGGATGAAAGATGAGATCGCACGCATCGACCGCGACTTAGACAACATGGTGGAAGTCACCTGCAACTGGTTCCGTATGTTGAAAGCCAAATACGGCGACGAACATCCGCGTCATACCGAACTGCGCAATTTCGATACGATCGTAGCTACCAAGGTGGTGGAGGCCAACGAAAAACTGTATATCAACCGCGAAGAGGGCTTTATCGGCACATCGCTCAAAAAGGACGAATTCATTGCCAACTGTTCCGACATCGACGATGCCATTATTTTCTACCGCGACGGAACTTATAAAGTCATCCGTATCAGCGACAAGACGTTCGTGGGCGAAACGGAAAGAAGCAAGGCTGAAAAGAAAAAAGCCGAAATCATCCATGCCGCAGTTTTCAAACGCAACGACAAACGGACGATTTACAATGTCGCCTACCGGGACGGCAAGGACGGTTTCTATTACATCAAGCGTTTCAATGTAACTTCCATCACCCGCGACCGTGAATACGACCTGACACAAGGCAAACCCTTTTCACGCGTCGTCTACTTCACGGCCAATCCGAACGGAGAAGCGGAGGTCATTAAAATTACCCTGAAACCCGCCCTGAAACTCAAAAAGATATTTGTGGAAAAGGATTTCAGTACCGTGACTATCAAAGGCCGCCAAAGCATGGGTAACATTTTAAGCAAAAACGAGATACAGCGTATCGGCCTGAAATCCCACGGCGGTTCTACCTTGGGCGGACGCAAAGTATGGTTCGACCACGATGTCAACCGCCTGAATTACGACGAGCGGGGAGAATACCTGGGTGAGTTCCACAGCGAAGACCTGATTTTGGTCATCCTGAAAAGCGGAGAGTTCTACACGACCAATTTCGACGTAAACAACCATTATGAACCGGGCATACTCCGTATCGAAAAATTCTCACCGGACAAGATATGGTGTGCCGTTCTCTACGATGCCGACCAACAAGGTTATCCTTACGTCAAGCGTTTTGCGTTCGAACCGAGTACCAAGCCCCAAAGTTTCATGGGAGAAAACAAGGACAGCCGCTTCGTCTTGCTCACGGACGAAACCTATCCAAGGTTGCAAATCACGTTCGGCGGGCACGACAGCTTCCGCGACCCGCAGGAAATTGATGCGGAAAGTTTCATCGGCATAAAGAGTTTCAAAGCGAAAGGCAAACGGCTCACCACGTTCGATACGGCAACCATTACCGAACTGGACCCCATACGTCGGCCGGAACCGGAAACCGAAGAAGCCGTAGCGGAAGAAAAAGACACAGAAAAGGAGAATCTGGATCCGGATGCCGGTAAAAGCCAAAGCGACATCATAGATGAGCTTACCGGGCAAATGAAACTTTTTGAAGACGAATAATATGTCTCACTTCTTACCGGCCTATACAACCGTTTCGTCCCGAATGTCCCGCTCCGTCAGGGAGCGGGCACTCATTTTCTTATTAGCCATAGGGACATTTCTTGGTATCAGGCCATGCCAAGCCCAAGATGCCGCCCCCCTTCCGGAAAACCGCTATACGACACACGCCACACTCTTCGGCGCGGGACGCACAAGCCTATACGAGACTTACCTGTCTCCCTCCACTTATACCGGGCCTCACCTGAGCATTCTGCATGAGACCTTACGTAAAACCCACTGGTTAGACGGACGCATCACGACACAAAGCATCCTCGACGGATTTTTTTGTTATACCTCCAACCGGGCCGGAAACTCCGACGAACTGGGGGGCAAGATAAATTATTCCATCGGTTGGCATTACAACTGGGTCGTGGGCGGACGGTTGCGGCTGATGGCCGGAGGAGAAGTCCATGCCGGACTGGGAGCGATTTACAACAACCGTAATTCCAACAATCCGGTACAGGCCAAGGCTGACATCGACATAGACGCATCCTTGATGGCCGTCTACCCGTTCCATATCCGCAAAGTACCTTTCACCGCCCGCTACCAAACCAGCCTGCCGCTCATCGGAGCCATGTTCTCCCCACGCTACGGACAGTCTTACTATGAGATGTCATTAGGCAACTATGACCACAACGTATGTTTTACTTATCCGGGCAATGCGCCGTCCATGCGCCATTTCCTGACATTGGACTTTCCCATTGCAGGATTTACGTTCCGGGCCGGCTATTTGTGCGACATCCGCCAAAGCCGTGTGAACGGGCTGCGCAGCCATATCTGGAACCATACTTTCATGATAGGCTACGTGAAGCATTTCAGCTTCATCAAACGTAAAGAGCCGCAACACCGCCCGTTTATCCTGTAACCCACCATCCGTATGAAACATTACATCTTTTTTATATTCTGCGCCATTCTCGCCCTGCTTTTCTGCCCGAGTTGCATTCGTGAAGAAGAGCCGGACAACACGCCAGTCAATAATTTCGAGACGCTTTGGCGCATTATCGACACCCAATACTGTTTCCACGACTACAAGGCGCAGGAAGGATGCCTGCCGTGGAACGAGGTATATGCCAAATACCGTCCGCGCGTACATGACGGAATGACTTCCGCCCAACTATTCGAAGTCTTATGCGACATGCTGTCCGAACTTCGCGACGGCCACGTCAACCTTTATTCTGCTGCCGACGTAGGCCGTTACTGGAGCTGGCATGAGAATTACCCGAGTAATTTCAACGACAGTGTCCACCAAATTTATTTGGGGACGGATTACCGCATCGCCGCCGGCATGTATTACAAGATTCTCGACGACAACATTGGTTATATATATTATGGAAGCTTCAGTTCCGGCATCGGTGAAGGCAATCTGGATGAAGCCATGTATTATCTGCGCTTGTGCAACGGGCTGATTGTGGACGTACGCAACAATTCCGGCGGCACGCTGACCTACGCCGAACGATTGGCCGAACGGTTCACCAACGAAAAACGACTGGTAGGCTACATCGCCCATAAAACCGGAACGGGACACAATGATTTTTCGTCCCCCGAAACCGAATACATCGAACCGTCGAAAGGCATACGTTGGCAAAAGAAAGCCGTCGTGCTGACCAACCGTTCGTGTTATAGTGCCACCAATACGTTCGTACGCGATATGAAAGAATGCCCCTTGGTCACCATTATGGGCGACCGCACAGGTGGCGGTTCCGGCCTCCCCTTTTCGTCCGAACTCCCCAACGGATGGTCTGTCCGCTTCTCCGCCTGCCCGATGTACGATGCCGGAATGAACCAAATCGAATTCGGTATCGAACCGGACACTTGCGTATCGCTCACACAAGAAGACCTGGCACGCAACAAAGACACAATGATAGAAGCCGCACGAGAATTTCTGAAACGATAATTTGGCCAAGCCGATAAATCTTTCTATCTTTGCAGCCGTCTTACCGCGCCTGTGGTGAAATTGGTAGACACGCCAGACTTAGGATCTGGTGCTTTGCGGCGTGTAGGTTCGAGTCCTATCAGGCGCACAGAAAAAGAATCCTGAACACTTATTGATGGGGTGCTCAGGATTTCTTTTTTTATGGACATCAAAAGCCTCCTTCCGGCTTGGCTTTCGCAATCCCAATCCAACTTGTCTGTACCCAATACCAGAAGCGGCCTTATTGACAAACAACCTTCCGTACCTTGCCGTCAGGGAACTTCACAATGTTAACCGTACCACGACGAAGAGCATCCAAACGTTCTCCGGTGAGCGAGAATATCTGACAATCGTTTCCTATATGTTCAACCTGCACTGCATGAATATCCGACTCCTCATCAAACTTAGCTTGGGCTTCTTCGGCATCCTTCTCAATTTGCCTTATAATTTTATAGGTTCCGGTATAATCCACCGTATAACTTTCCGTGAACAGCCATCCGGCGTACAAACTGTCAATCTCATATTTTTGTTGGTCGATAACCTCTTTTGCCACAGCCAGTTCATCCTCAAAGTCTGCGGCAACATCTGCACATTCGGTCGCAATAGCTTCCCGAACCTCTTGTAACTTCGTATAAAGTTTATCTATCCTATCTAATGCCCTATCGTACACAGTCCTATTTCTCCGTTCCAACCACTTATAATTGTTAGCAATCAAGGTATCCACCAACTCGCGCCCACGCGTCAGGTACTTTCCATCCACCTCGTTAGGGCTCCGGTCCACACAATAATCCATCAGGATAACCCCCGTAGGTCCCGCTTCATGCGTCTGCAAATACTCTATAATAGCCGCATTCGTGTAGGTCGCATTCTCGCGATAACCATTAGCTGTAGATAGCGACCCGGGATAAGCCGATGCAAAGTTAAATACCCACACCACGTCCGACTCGTCTTTTGTCACATGTTTCGTACTATGATCCAACATTTCGGTTACCGCGCTTACCTTCTTGGCCACACCTCCTTCACTATCTTTCGTATTGGCATAATCCTGCACCCACAAAGGAGATTTATAATCCAATGCCGCGCTCTCCCCTATAATACTACACGAAGACTGTGCATTCCAATCCAACCAACCGCACCAACTTTGGAAAAAACCGCCTGTTATCGGTTTGACGGCATATTGGTCACGGCTCAACAGCAAGATTTTCCCCCGCATGTCCCCTACCGTCAAATTCCGCCGGAACGGCACAAAATAATCCTTCAAATCCTCACGCGACAACAATTCGCGCAACATGGTTTCATACGTGGCTTTATCGTTATCGTAATTGGAAGCATACAAACAATGGATTATCGCAAATTCGGAAGGATGAGCTTTCAACGAATCCCGCAGCAAATACAAAGCGGCATCAAGACGAAGTTTCGTCTCAGAAATACCATGGTTGATATTCAGATAGTCATCTTTCACCTTCGGGCGGAAATCGAAAGCGCGGATACCGATGGACCACTGTGTGGCCACATCTATGTCTTGGCACTGGGAAAAGGTTGCCAAAGTAACCCCGTTCCCCGTAGCTGCATCATGCGTTCCGGGAATAGAAACTTGGGATACAAAAAGATTGTCCGGCAGACGTTTCATCCAATCTCCAGCTTTCACATGGGCACTCATGCAAAGCATCAGTAATAAAGTAAAGTAAACGTTTCTCATGATTCTCAAAAATTAAAAGGTTCCTAAAAATTGTTTTTCTTTCTATTACAAAGGAAGCAAATGTTTCCAATATCAGAATGACAATCAGGAGAAAAAAAACGGATCAAGGGTTCATTTTAGCATAAAATAACATAAAGAGGTAAACTGAAGCTCTCACACTTTCACTACCAAGACCTCATCCAGATTCGTCGTATAACGTCGCGAAGCGTATTGCCTCTCCGAAGCATATTCCTGTTCAGCCCCCAATGCAGCCACTTTCACCACGTTATGCCCGTTCTTACGGTTTATCTCATCCACGGCACGTATCAATACCCCACGCTTTCCACGATCCATCTTATCAAACAAATCCGTTTGAACCGCTTCACGCGGTGACAAATCCCAAACGATAACTCCGGATTTCTTATAGTCGAAGCCCCCGTCATGCGCATGCAACCGCAACGCTTCCAAAGCCGCATGCACGATTTCGGCCGTATCCTGTGTCGGTACGGGCATACGTACCTGTTGTTGAATCATATTGCCGGGAACATCTGTCCGGAAACGGCTAGTATAGGCAAACACCGTGACTTGTCCGCAACAAGTACCTTGTTCGCGCAACTTACGGGCACACTCCGAAGCAAAATAAGCCACGGCCTCTTCCAAGACATGCCATTCAGACAATCCATGCCCGGGAAAACTGCGGCTCATGCAAATACTTTTTTTATAAGGCAAGTCATCCAAAGCAATACAGCTCTCGCCCTGCAATTCGCGCCACGTACGGACTCCGGCCACTGAAAATTCATGGCGTACCCATCCTTCGGAACGGCACACGAAATCCCACGCCGTACGGACGCCATGGTATTCCAGAACCTTTTGCATGCGACGACCTATGCCCCACACGTCGCCGACCGCAAACCGCCTCAAGGCCTTCTCGCACTTCTCTTCCGTATCTATTAAACATACCCCCTCGTATGCCGGATAACGTTTGGCATATTTGCTGGCCATCTTGGCCAATGTCTTGGTCCCGGCTACACCCAACGAGACAGGTATCCCCACGCCCTTTCCAATCTTGCGCACAATATCCCGGCCATACCCGCGCAGAAACTCTGCATC
>UMCK01075408.1_pt1 | contig 9764 bp, 4 predicted proteins | sample 1964121 | NCBI WGS metagenome assembly UMCK01 (sample SAMEA4835957, study PRJEB28245) | human gut metagenome | biome: gut microbiome; material: fecal sample | place: Denmark | collected 2008 | reverse complement strand
GTGCTGCTCTTCGCCGCGGCGTACCGCATGATCAAAAAGCTCTCGCGCGACGACCGTTTCATCGACGGCAACGACTACTACCACTATGACGGCCCCGAGTTCTGAAGAATGAAAAAAGCGCCCGCTCACCGAGCGGGCGCTTTTTCTATTTGAAAGTTATAATTCCATTTCGTACAGCTCGTCGCTGGCCTTGTGGAATCCGGCGCGCTCGAACATCCGCTGAGACTGCGCATTGAACGAGTAGATCTCCGCGTGCAGCTTCAGAATCTGCTGTTCTCTTGCGAGCTTCACGATCTCGCCGTCGACAATTCTGCGTTCCATGACAGACCTCTCTTAAATGACGATTTTCGGCGGAAACGGGCTCAGATGTGCGCGATGCAGTCGTACGCGATGCGCTCTCCGCCGTCGAAGGCACCGTGAATGACGCCGCAGCGCCGGAAGCCATACGCTTCCAAAAGCCGCTGTATCGGGCGGTTATCCGCGTGCGTGTCGGCGCGCAGATAGCCGATCTGCGCGGTGCAGAAGTCAAAGCAGGCCTTCGACACGCCACGCGCTTTCCCGTTGGAGGCGAGACGGTGGATCGTGCCGTAGGGTTGATCGAGATGCCACGCGCCGTCTTCGATGACGCGGTAGCTCTCGTCCTCGCCGAGAAAGAGGGCGAATGTGCCGACGATCTCGCCATTTTCAAGCATCACATAGCTGCTGCCGCATGCGATATCATAGGTGACGATGCTGCGGTCTGAGTACTCGTCGCCCCATTGTGAGGCATTGCCGTTTGCGCGCATGTAGCGCTTTGCGGCGGCGAAGACGTCCAGCGCCGTGTCGACGTCCTGTAAGGTGGTTTTGCGAATTTCCATTTTAGCCCTTGTGCTGCTCGAACCAGCCGGTGATCTCGTTTAAGCGGCGGATGCGGTGCTTGGGCTTGCCGCTGCGGGAGAGCTCGTGGTTCTCGCCGCGGAAGAGCACAAGGCGGCTCTCGACGCCGTGCGCGATCAGCGCAGAGTACATCTGATAGCCCTGATCGACGGGGCAGCGGTAGTCCTCGAGCGAGTGGAGGAAGAGCGTCGGCGTTTTGACCTTGTCGGCGTACTTCATGGGGCTGTGCCACCAGAATTTTTCGACATCCGGCCAGATGGTCGAGCCGCACTGGTCTTCGGAGAAGTCGGGGCCGATGTCGGACACGCCGTAGAAGCTCGTCCAGTTCGAGATCGAGCGCTGGCTGGCGCAGGCGCGGAAGCGGTCGGTGTGGCCGATGATCCAGTTGGTCATAAAGCCGCCGTAGGAGCCGCCGGTTTCGAAGAGGTTATCCGCGTCCATCTCGGGATACTTCTTGAGCGCCGCGTCGCAGAACGCCATCAGATCATCGAAGTCGACCGTGCCGTACTTGCCGCGGATATCCATGAACGCGCCGCGGCCGTCGGAGCCGGTGGGATTGCAGAAGATGACGAAATAGCCACGGCTCGCCCAGTACTGCATCTCGTGATAGAACACGGGACCGTAGACGGTCTTGGGACCGCCGTGAATATCGAAGATGACGGGGTACTTTTTGCCCGCTTCGAAGTCCATCGGCTTTAGGATAAAGCCGTGCACCTCGTGGTCGCCCGCGGTGAGGTTGAGGGGGTCAGGCTGGGCAACGTATTTGCCGCGCAGCATTGCGTCGTTGAAGTGCGTGACACGGCGGCCCGTCTCGTCGTAGAGCTCCTGCGGCTTCATATCCCAGAGCGCGCAGAGGAGCATTTTGCCGTTTTTGCGGTCAAAGCTGTCGACGCTGCCGTCGCGCACGAGGACGGGGGAGACGGTGCCGTCTTCGAGCTTGTAGAGCCCTGCGCCGTCGAAGTGCGTCGAGATGAAGTACAGCACGTCGCCGTCCATCTTGAACGCCTGACCGCCGCCGTGGCGGACGTCGCAGCCGACGGAAGAACCGATGGCCTCGCCGTAGACGGCGTAGGGCGTGACGGCAAGTGTCTCGTAGTCGAGCTTGTAAAAGTCGCAGTCCGTGTTCATGCCGAACTTGCCGTCCGCGGCCATGACGAGCAGGAAGGACTTGCCGAGCGCGTATGTCGCGATGACGAAGTCGGGGCGACTCTTGACGACGAGCTCCTGACGGCGCGAGGCAAGGTCGATGCGGTAAAGGTCCTGACCGCCGAAGTGCGCGGGGCGGGGGACGGAGACGTCGAGAAGACTGAAATAGACGGTCTTCTGATCCTCCGCGAGCTGGACATCGGAGACGTTGAAGTCCGCATCCGTCAGGCGGGTGAGGGACTTTTTCTTCGCATCGTAGTAGAAGAGACTTTCATACGCGCCGCGCGTGTATGTGCCGCCGTTCCACCACCAGGGCAGCTGAGAGATGACCTCGTAATCCTCGTTTTCCTTTTTGTCGTCAAAGTAGGCTTTTACGAACTTCTTGTCGCCTTTATAGAGGGCCTCAAAGCCGGGAAAGGTCGAGCCGACGACAAGCAGGTCGCCGTTTTTGAGAGGGAAGACCTGCGAGACGGGGATGGGAAACGTGTAGGCAAGATCGGCCTCGCCGCCGTCGAGCGCGATCTTGTAGAAGCGGCTCGTGAGCGATGGCTCCTTTTCCCCCTCACGGTCGCCCGCGAAAAGAACCGTGTTTTCATCCAAGTAGCAGAACGAGGATTCCTTGCCGCCGCCGGTCAGCGCGCGGATGCGGCCGCCTTTTAAAAGATAGAGGCGGGATTCGTAGCAATTTTTTTCTTTTTTCGCCTGACTCACGGTGAAGCAGGCGCTTGTCCCCTCGGGGGAGAACGTCACGTTCGCAAGTGAGCGGACGGCGCAGAAATCGTCAATGGCGATGGGCTTCATGGGAAAACTCCTTTCATCGTCTGCGCGCAGAGCGGCGCAAAATCACTCAAACATCATACCACAGCGACAAATTTATTGCAATCCGCGGCAAAATCCGTCGAAGCGCACAAAAAAACATCTGCGGAAACCGCAGATGTTCACAAAAAATGCCTTGACTTTTCTGTACCCATTTGGTAAAATAAAGCGCTTATAAACGGGAAAGGGCGAGGAAAATTCCCCACCCATTACCGAGAGAATAGCATACCGCGGCAAAAAAAGCAAGATGCAGTTCGCTTTGTTTTACAACAAAGCCGGGTGTGTCGAACTGAATAGAGCCGCCGCAATACATTCCTTCAAGCGGACAGGGCTTGAAGAAAAGAAAGGCGTGAAGAGCAAAATGGCCAAAGACAAGATGTATGGCAAAACCCTTCGCAAGAATTTCGCCCGACACGAGGAGATCGTGGAGATGCCGAACCTGCTGGCGCTTCAGAAGAAGTCCTACCAGTGGTTCCTCGATACGGGTCTGCGCGAAGTCTTTTCCGATGTCGCCTCGATCTCGAACTACGCGGGCAACCTGGAGCTGAGCTTCATCGACTACAAGATGGACGAAGCGCCCAAGTACGACGTGCTCGAGTGCAAGGCGCGCGACGCGACGTATGCCGCCCCCCTGAAGGTGAGTGTGCGCCTCTACAACAAGGAGACCGGCGAGATCAAGGAGCAGGAGATCTTCATGGGCGACTTCCCGCTCATGACCGAGTCCGGCACGTTCGTCATCAACGGCGCCGAGCGCGTGGTGGTTTCCCAGCTCGTCCGTTCCCCCGGCATTTACTACGGCAAGGAGATCGACCTCAAGACCGACCTCCCGCTGCTGACGTCCACCGTCATCCCGTACCGCGGCGCATGGCTCGAATACGAGACCGACGCCAATGAGATGTTCTGGGTGCGCATCGACAAAAACCGCAAGATCCCCATCACCGAGCTGGTGCGCGCCATCGGCTTCAAGACCGACGCCGAGATCCTCGAGCTGTTCGGCGATGACGACCGCGTGGCCGTCACGCTCGAAAAAGACGCCTGCAAGACCTATGAAGAGGCGATGCTCGAGATCTACCGCAAGCTGCGCCCGGGCGAGCCGCCCACGGTCGAGGCCTGCGAGACCCTCATCAACAACCTCTTCTTCGACCCGCGCCGCTATGACCTGTCCATGGTCGGCCGCTACAAGTACAACAAGAAGCTCTCCCTGTGGGCGCGTATCCGCGGGCAGAAGCTTTCCTTCCCCGTTGCCGACCCGCGCACGGGCGAGATCATGTTTGACGCCGGCCACATCGTCACCGACGAGGAAGCGCGCGAGATGGATGCCATCGGCGTCAACGATGTGACCATCGAGGTCGATGGCCGTACGATGCGCGTGTTCTCCAACCACATGGTCGATCTTGACCGCTTTGTCGACTTTGACCCCGTGGCCGAGTGCGGCATCAAAGAGCGCGTGCGCGAGAGCGTGCTCAAGGAGCTGCTCGAGCAGTACAGCGGCGAGGAGCTCAAGGAAGCTATCCGCGACAACGCCGACCGCCTCGTCCCCAAGCACATTCTGATCGACGATATCCTCGCCTCCATCAACTACATGAACGCGCTGGCGCACGGCATCGTCTATAAGGACGATATCGACCACCTCGGCAACCGCCGTCTGCGCTGCGTGGGCGAGCTGCTGCAGAATCAGTTCCGCATCGGTTTTTCCCGTATGGAGCGCGTCATTCGCGAGCGCATGACGATCCAGGATCTCGACATCGTCACCCCGCAGAGCCTCATCAACATCCGCCCCGTCACCGCGGCGATTAAGGAGTTCTTCGGATCGAGCCCTCTGTCCCAGTTCATGGACCAGACGAACCCGCTCGCCGAGCTGACGCACAAGCGCCGTCTGTCCGCTCTGGGCCCCGGCGGCCTTTCCCGCGAGCGCGCGAACATGGAAGTGCGAGACGTGCACTACAGCCACTATGGCCGTATGTGCCCGATCGAGACGCCGGAAGGTCCGAACATCGGCCTGATCTCCTACCTCGCGACCTACGCCCGCATCAATGAGTACGGCTTTATCGAAGCGCCGTTCCGCAAGGTCGACCACGAGACCTGCCGCGTGACCGACGAGATCGAATACATGACCGCAGACGTCGAGGACCAGTACATCGTCGGTCAGGCTGCCGAGCCTGTCGATGAAAACGGCTGTCTCGTCAACCAGCGTATCACCTGCCGCCACCGCGACGAGATCGTCGAGGTCGACCGTGACCGCGTCGACTATATCGATATCTCCCCGCGTATGATGGTCTCCATTGCGACGGCGATGATCCCGTTCCTGCCGAACGACGACGCGAACCGCGCCCTGATGGGCGCGAACATGCAGCGTCAGGCCGTTCCTCTGCTCCGCCCCGAGGCGCCGATCGTCGGCACCGGTATGGAGCATAAGATCTGCATGGATTCCGAGGTCGTCATCCTCGCCGAGGGCGACGGCATCGTCACCAAGATGGACGCGCGCGCCATCACTGTCGCCTACGACAACGGTGAGACGAAGGAATACAAGCTCACGAAGTTCCTGCGCTCCAACCACGGCACATGCATCAACCAGCATCCGATCGTCGACGTCGGCGAGCGCGTGCATGGCCGCCGCCTGAACGAGAACGGCGTGTGGGAAGATCCCACCGTCCTTGCCGACGGCCCCGCGACCGATCAGGGCGAGATCGCTCTGGGCCGCAACATCCTCGTCGGCTTCATGACCTGGGAAGGCTACAACTACGAAGACGCCGTTCTTCTGAACGAGCGCCTTGTCCGCGAGGACTATTACACCTCCATCCACCTCGAAGAGTACGAGCTTGACGCACGCGATACCAAGCTTGGCCCCGAAGAGATCACCCGCGACATCCCCAACGTCGGCGAAGACGCACTCAAGGACCTTGACGAGCGCGGCATTATCCGCATCGGCGCGGAGGTCCACGCCGGCGACATCCTCGTCGGTAAGGTCACGCCCAAGGGCGAGACCGACCTGACCGCGGAAGAGCGCCTGCTGCGCGCCATCTTCGGCGAAAAGGCGCGCGAAGTGCGCGACACCTCCCTTAAGGTGCCCCACGGCGAGAGTGGTATCGTCGTCGACGCCAAGGTCTTCTCCCGCGAGGCGAGCGACGAGCTCGGCCCCGGCGTGAACATGGTTGTGCGCGTTTACATCGCGCAGCGCCGCAAGATCCAGCCGGGCGACAAAATGGCAGGCCGTCACGGCAACAAGGGCGTTGTTTCCCGCATTCTGCCGCAGGAGGATATGCCCTTCATGCCCGACGGTACGCCGCTTGATATCGTGCTGAACCCGCTGGGCGTTCCGTCCCGTATGAATATCGGTCAGGTGCTCGAAGTTCATTTGGGCTACGCGGCCAAGACCCTCGGCTACAAGGTCGCAACGCCGATCTTCGACGGTGCGAGCTATGAGGATATCCGCGAGGAGCTCATCAAGGCCGGTCTCGACCCCGAGGGCAAGAGCTGGCTGTATGACGGCCGCACCGGTGAGCGCTTCGACAACAAGGTCACCGTCGGTTATGTGTACTTCCTCAAGCTGCACCACCTGGTCGACGATAAGATCCACGCCCGTTCCACCGGCCCGTACTCCCTTGTCACGCAGCAGCCGCTCGGCGGCAAGGCGCAGTTCGGCGGCCAGCGTTTCGGCGAAATGGAAGTTTGGGCCCTCGAGGCTTATGGCGCAGCTTACACCCTGCAGGAGATCCTGACGGTCAAGTCCGACGACGTGACCGGCCGTGTGCGCACCTACGAGTCCATCGTCAAGGGCCACAACATCCCGCAGCCCGGCGTGCCCGAGTCGTTCAAGGTCCTTGTCAAGGAACTCCAGGCCCTGTGCCTCGATGTTCAGGTCCTCGACCGCGACGGCAACCAGATCGAACTCAAGGAAGACGAAGACGCGATGGATACGTTCAACCTCGCCCGCATGGACGCCGAGGATGAGCGCCACCGCAGCAACCCCTTCGCCGATGAAGCCGAGCTCGAGGACGCAGGCTTTGAATATGTCGCTGATGATGAAGTCAACGCCGACTTTGCCGGCGACGATCAGGAAGACTGAGAAAAGGAGGAGCATATAGAAAATGAGTTACGCAACGTTTGACGCGATCAAAATCGGCATCGCTTCTCCGGAGATGATCCGTGAATGGTCTTACGGCGAGGTCAAAAAGCCCGAGACCATCAACTACCGCACCCTCAAGCCCGAGCGCGACGGCCTGTTCTGCGAGCGCATCTTTGGCCCCACGAAGGACTGGGAGTGCCACTGCGGCAAGTATAAGAAGATCCGCTACAAGGGCAAGATCTGCGACCGCTGCGGCGTGGAAGTCACGCGCGCCAAGGTCCGCCGCGAGCGCATGGGCCACATCGAGCTCGCCACGCCCGTTTCCCACATCTGGTATTTCAAGGGCATTCCGTCCCGCATGGGCCTGCTGCTCGACATCAGCCCCCGCATTCTGGAAAAGGTGCTGTATTTCGCCGCTTATATCGTCACCGATCCCGGCGAGACCCCGCTGATGCGCAACCAGATCCTCTCGGAGAAGGAATACCGCGATATGCGCGAGAAGTATGAGGACGATTTCGACGCCGGTATGGGCGCCGAGGCCGTCAAGAAGCTCCTCCAGCAGATCGACCTCGAATCCTTGTCCGAGCAGCTCCACGCCGAACTCAAGAGCGCGAGCGGCCAGAAGAAGGCCCGTATCGTCAAGCGCCTTGAGGTCGTGGATGCGTTCCGCATCTCCGGCAACAAGCCCGAGTGGATGATCATCGACGTGCTGCCCGTCATCCCGCCCGAGATCCGCCCGATGGTCCAGCTCGACGGCGGCCGCTTCGCGACCTCCGACTTAAACGACCTCTACCGCCGCGTCATCAACCGCAACAACCGCTTGAAGCGCCTCATTCAGCTCAACGCGCCCGACATCATCGTGCGCAACGAGAAGCGCATGCTGCAGGAAGCGGTCGACGCGCTGATCGACAACGGCCGCCGCGGCCGCGCCGTCACCGGTGCGAACAACCGCGCACTCAAGTCCCTTTCCGACATGCTCAAGGGTAAGCAGGGCCGCTTCCGTCAGAACCTGCTCGGCAAGCGTGTCGACTACTCCGGCCGTAGCGTTATCTGCGTCGGCCCTGAGCTGAAGATCTACCAGTGCGGTGTGCCGAAGGAAATGGCACTCGAGCTGTTCCGCCCCTTCATTATGAAGAAGCTCGTCGAGGACGGCGCCGCCAACAACATCAAGTCCGCCAAGAAGATGGTCGATAAGGGCCGCACCGAGGTCTGGGACGCGCTCGACGTCGTCATCAAGGATCACCCCGTCATGCTCAACCGCGCACCGACGCTCCACCGTCTCGGTATTCAGGCGTTCGAGCCGGTGCTGGTCGAGGGCCGCGCCCTCAAGCTCCATCCGCTGAACTGCACGGCGTTCAACGCGGACTTCGACGGCGACCAGATGGCTATTCACGTGCCCCTGTCTGCCGAGGCGCAGGCCGAGGCCCGTATCCTGATGCTCTCTGCCAACAACCTGCTGCGTCCTCAGGACGGCGGCCCTGTCACGGTGCCGACGCAGGATATGGTTTTGGGTTCCTACTACCTCACGTTCGAGCGCTTTGAAAACGGCGTTTCCCAGATGGATAACGACGAGTTCTGGCCGCAGGACATTGACTTTGCCCTTGCCGGCAAGCGCTACGACGAGCTGACCGACGAAGAGAAGGCCAGCGTGAATCTGCACGTTTACCGCGACGAGGACGAGGCCATGCTCGCCTACAACGACCACCTCATCGGTATCCACCAGCCCATCCTTGTCCGCACGGTCAAGCAGATGCCGGACGGCACCATGGGCAGCAAGGTCGTGCGCGTTACCATCGGCCGCATCATCTTCAACCGCAACATCCCGCAGGACCTTGGCTTTGTCAAGCGCGTGGATGAAAACGGCGAGCCGACCGAAAACTACTTCGACTACGAGATCACCGAGGTCTGCGGCAAGAAGTTGCTCGGCAAGATCGTCGACCGTACGATCAAGCTGCACAACTTCACCATCGCGGCCGAAGTGCTCGATAACATCAAGGCCACGGGCTACAAGTTCTCCACCCGTGCGGCCATCAGCATCTCCGTTGCGGATATGACCATTCCGCCGGCAAAGTACACCCTCATTGCCGAGACCGAGCAGCGCGTCGTCGACATTGAAGACCAGTTCAAGATGGGCTTCATGACCGAGGACGAGCGCTACCGCGCCGTCGTCAAGGAGTGGGAAAAGACCACCGCGGACGTCACCGACGCCCTGCAGAAGAACATGGACCGCTACAACCCCATCTTCATGATGGCGGACTCCGGCGCCCGTGGTTCGATGAAGCAGATCCGTCAGCTGACCGGTATGCGCGGCCTGATGGCCAACACCGCCGGTAAGACGATCGAGATCCCGGTCAAGGCAAACTTCCGCGAAGGTCTGTCCGTCCTTGAATACTTCACCTCCTCCCGAGGCGCCCGTAAGGGCCTTGCCGATACGGCTCTTCGTACGGCAGACTCCGGTTACCTGACCCGCCGAATGGTCGACGTCTGCCAGGATGTCATCATCCGCTCCGACGACTGCGGCGCGACCCGCGGCATCACGATCAGCGAGATCAGCGAGAACGGCCAGGTCATCGAAAAGTTCTCCGAGCGCGTCAACGGCCGCTATCCGGTCCACGACGTGATGAAGCCCGGCACGGACGAGGTCCTCATTTCCAAGGATCACATGATGACCCCCGAGGATGCCGACCTCATGGAGAAGTTCGATATCCACTCCGTCGAGATCCGCACGGTGCTTACGTGCAAGGCCCACAGCGGCGTTTGCGCGAAGTGCTACGGCATGAACCTTGCCACGAGCAAGCCCGTCGGCCCCGGCGAGGCGGTCGGTATCATCGCGGCCCAGTCCATCGGCGAGCCCGGTACG
>UMCK01041567.1_pt1 | contig 9895 bp, 4 predicted proteins | sample 1964121 | NCBI WGS metagenome assembly UMCK01 (sample SAMEA4835957, study PRJEB28245) | human gut metagenome | biome: gut microbiome; material: fecal sample | place: Denmark | collected 2008 | reverse complement strand
TAGGGGGGATACCCCCGTTTTTACAGCAAATGTCAAGGGGCTATTGACCCGCTTGACAGCTATCTCACACCCTTCGCCCGCAAAAAACGTTTAGGACACTATTGCCCAAAACTCGTTTTTGCCGTGAAACTTGGGTCAGATCTCTAATCTCTAACCTTCCAAATATCGATATTGTCAAATCAAATATCGAAAATGATAACACGCCTAGAGAAATCGTGTCGTACCTTTGCCCCCGTAGAATATTCACTTTATAATCAATCAAACAAACCAATTCAACTATGAAGAAGTTTATGTATGCAGCGTTGGCTGTCGCCGCAGTTCTGCTCTTCGCAAGCTGCAAGAACGACAAGAACCAACCAAATGATCAGGAGAAGGCTGATGCCTTCATCTCCTTTACCTTCAGCCTCCCACAGGGTGGTACAAGAGCTGGTGTAGCAGACAAGAACGCTGGCGAAACCTACGAAGGTACCACTGACGAGCAGGCTATCAAGGGTGTCCGCGTCGTACTCTTCGACGAGACCTCTGGTATCGTTAAGTATGCCCTCACTTACAACATCACTGGTACGGGTAGCGCAGCTCCCACGGGTGACATCGCTGGTACAGCTACGACGGCTAACTTTACCACAAAGGCTAAGGCAGTCGTAAGCCAGGACTACCAAATGCTCGCCATCATCAACCCAACAGCTGAGGTTATCGCAGCTACCGCAGAGGGTAAGTACCTCAAGGATGCTCAGGCTGCTATCTCGACTGATGTGGCTACGCTATCAGGCAATGGTATTATGATGTCTAACGAGCAGGGCCTTGTCAAGGTTGCTGCTGGCGATATGAAGGATACCGAGGGTGCAGCTGAGGGTGCTCCTATCAAAGTAAACGTAGATCGTATCCTCGCTAAGGTATTCGTAGGTGGCACTCCTACATTTGAGAATGGTAAGCTGACCAACATCAAGTGGCAGCTCAACGTCACAAACAAGAAGACTTTCATCTATCGTCAGCTCGCTCAGGTTATGAAGACTACGGATAACTTCGTCGCAGAGGTTGCAGGTGACAATAGCAAACGCTTCGACCGCTACGCTCAGGATCCTAACTTCCTAGCTGGTGAGTTCAACGCTGCAGACTTCACCTACCTAGAGGGTAAGCCTGAGCTAAAGGGTACCTTTGGCTACGCTGATGCTGATGGTCAGTACTGCCTCGAGAACACGATGGACGCTCCAATGCAGAAGCACCAGGGTACGACCTCATTCGTCCTCAGTGGTACCTGGACTCCTAACGAGCATGATGGCATCACGTTCACAGAGGGTGAGACATGGTACAGCTATATGGGCTTCACCTTTACAAAGGCTAAGATGCGTGAGTATAAGGGTATCATCGAGGACACTGCTAACACCAAACCTGAGATTGACAAAACACCTGCAGGCTTCAAGGCTGCCCTCAAGACTGCTCTTGCTAGCATGAATGTTGAGGCTGATGGTGACGTTGCTGCTTCTGGTACGTTTGAGAATATCAAGGCTTACAAGGATGGAGCTTGCTACTATCAGACGAACCTAATCCGTCACTTCAACAATGACCAGTCTAGCAAGGATATGGGCTACGGTCGTTACGGTGTCGTACGCAACAACATCTACAAGATCAACATCTCAAAGATTTCTCAGCCAGGTGAGCCTGATGTAGTCAATGAGAAGGATGACGACGATGATGACGACCCAACGAAGGTATTCGTCTCATTCGACATCACGATCAATCCTTGGATCGTTCGTACACAGGATATCTCTCTATAATCCCTGAGTACACTTTGCTTGTCGATTAGCGAGACGTGTAACCCGCTGTAGGGACGCTCGAGACGTGTAACGATTTGTAGGGACGCTCGGTCTGAGCGTCCGTTGCATCAAAGGTTACAGCGTCAAGTTATTACCCGTTTCGGCTGGTTCGGGGACGGACGCACCGACCGTGCGTCCCTACAAAGGGTTACACGTCATCGACGGCAACACTATCCTATGAGGGGTTGAATGTTCCCCTCATAGGAACTATTCACATAAAAGAGGGCTAAAGCCCCACACTGACACTATGGTTTCACACAGTCTATCTCGATCGAGACTATTATATATAGGAGTCATGCTCCTACTAGGCTTGAGCTTCGTCTCTTGTGACAAGTGCATCTACGAGGATCTATCCACCTGCCCCCTCCGTGTGCAGTTACGCTACGATTACAATATGCAGTACGTAGATCGCTGGCATCGCGAGGCGGAGGATGTGCATCTCTACATCTTTGACGAAGCGGGACACTTTGTCTCGGAGATGATCGATGCGGCTGCACCCTACGAGGAAAAGCAGACCTTCGAGCTACAGCTTGCCCCGGGCAACTACACCATCATGGCTCTCTGTGGCCATCGTATGGGTTCCCTCTATGAGCAGAGCAAGCTACAGGCTGGCACCTCGACCATACAGGACCTACTCGTGCAAATCTCGAGAGCTGAGGACAAGCGGATCACCGCCGAGCTGCCACCGCTACTCTATGGCGTCTCCAAGGAGGTCCAGGTGCTGGGCGATGGAAGCCGTCTTATCGTCGTGCCGATGGCTAAGTGGACCAACAAGATTCGCCTCGTCATGCAGGACCTCTCGGAGGGGGGGGAGTCCAACATCAAGCTCGACAACTACGACTTCCGCATCACCGCTCCCAACGGTCGCTACAACGGCGCTGGCGAAGTACTCACCGACGATGTACTCACTTACACCCCTTACTACGCTGAGCAGGTCAAGGGAACGGGCGGTATCGCTGTGGAGCTCAACACGCTCCGCCTGCTGACCAACCAAGATCAGCGACTCATCATCACCGAGCGCGCTACGGGCAACACCCTCCTCAACGTGGATCTGCTGTCGCTACTGCTGCAGACGAAGTTCTACGCTAACAACAAGCTCTCCGATCAAGAGTTCCTCGACCGTGAGGATCGCTACGCTATCGTCTTCGCCTTCGATGGTCGCCCCGTGACACAGGAGACTTTCCTAGCGGTCGGCGTGTGGATCAATGGCTGGCTCATTCGTGAGCAAGACCATAATATATAATGTGTCTAACCTCTCGAGCTACAAAGCCATGACGAAATGCAATCTACATAGCATACAAGGAGGCTCCCGCACGATCCTCGCGTGGCTGCTCTCCACGATGCTTCTGCTGACGGGGCTGACCAGCTGTGTGCATGAGGATCCCTCCGCCTGTCCCCCCGAAGTGGAGGGCGGAGACTTCTACCTCTCGATGAGCGTGGCGCCGCAGTCCACCTTCCGTCAGGGAGAGGTGCCTTTCTCAGAGTTGCAGGAGAAGCTCAAAAATGCGGAGAATAAGGTCAAATCCGTTCGTGTCCTCATCTTCGACCACGCTACGGGCGAGTGTCTGGTCAATCAAGTCTTAGGAGGCTATACACAGCCAGCAACCGATGGCACGCCTTGGAGCCATCCAGTTCTCATCCCGGGGAGTGTAAAGAGCTTTGACTTCTACTTCGTTGCTAATGAGGCTTCGAAAACTTACAACCTGACGACAGCCCTGCAGGGTGTCACCGAGCGCGGGCAGCTCTACACGCTTTCCACGCTGACGAAAATTCCCTGGCAGCCGGAGTTTCTCCCCAGCTTAGCGGAGGGCGGTGCTGAGGAGGATCTCATCCCGATGACCGCTATCTGTCCCAATGTCAGCATCGATGCCATCAAGCAGATGCTCGGAAAGGGCACCGAGCCAGATCCCTACCGCTTCCTAGCCACACCGACTGAGCGACATCCCGTACGTCTGACCCGTGTCTTAGCACGTATCGACATCACGATGCCCGATATGATTGCCAACAGCGTGCTGGGCGACCCCACCTCGGATCAGATGCTTGTCCTAGACTATATAGAGGACTTTGAGATGGCACTGTACAATGTGCCACGCTACTTCGCCCTCTTCGCCTCGCGCTACTACGACGAGAACCAGTGGACCACGACGCTCTACAATCCCATCAGCTCCAACTACTATCGGGATCCTCAAGGCGGGCAGGACTGCTACTACATAGAGCGAGACAAGAACAAGGTGCAGCGCAATATGGCTAGCACCGCAAGCGCTGGTCAAGCTATCGGTGAGCTTAGGACTTCCGACTACTACACTACAATTTACGTGCCAGAGTTCATCCGTCAGGCAAGTGCCGATGCGGGGCTAACGACCGACCAGCTGGCAGCGATGCAGCTCAGGCTTACCTTCCAGGTCAATGATTGGGATCCCGAGCGCCGCACTGGCTATCAGGTTGGCAGGCATCCACTCAAAGACAAATTTGACGACCGCACCACGGAAAAGACCGGTCAGCTCGCAGCAAACAATAAGGACGTGAGCATCTACTCCGTCATCCGCAACACCTGGTACCAGATCAAGATCACGCAGCAAGACTTCGAGTAGTCGTGCCTTGACGCAGATACCCTTTATCCAACCTATGTCTCATACGCTATGAAACGATATAGATACATCACCCTCACCCTCCTTCTCCTCCTTCTGTCGCTTTCCACGCTCTCTGCGCAGGAAACATTTCAAGGTGCAGATAAAGATTGGAACTACCAGTTTGAAGTAAAAACGACTCCCTCTTACTGTCAGAATGAGGGTACGATGGAGATCAAACTGCTTATACAATTTAACGGAGCTCCGCTGAGGCTCTCTCAGATAGAGCAGGTGGAGTACGAGGTCAAGGATAAGGAAGGTCATAGTTACACAGGCGGTTACAAGCCAGCACCAGCTCCTACAGGGGCTCTTCGGATAGAGCAACTACCAGGGCGCGATGACTACCGTATCTTTATTAGACTGATACCTAAAAAAGAAGTCAACAAGTCTGTCGTTGAGACCAACCTCCTCAGTGATGTAAAGATCGAAAACAAGTATGTAGCACTGGAGGAGACCCAGGTGAAGTTTGATGCCTATCGCTTGCCTTGTAGACCATACGGTAGCTTTCATATCGTAGCGCGAGGAGGTACGCAGAGACCGCCCGTCTTGAATATTAAGCAGGCTCCCGATGACTTTACAGGTGCTAGGACGATACAACCGACTAAGCGGGAGGCCAAGGGTGATACAACCCTCTACCACTTTGAGTATAGCGGGGCACTACCACAAGGTACCTACGAATACACTTTAGAGAGTGACTGTCGAGAGACTACTGCCAAGTCGTTCGCCGTCTATGGCCCTACGACCAACCTGCCTACGGTGCCATCGGATCTCAAGATTCCTTTTGACATTAAACAGATGAGCGGTAGAGGCTGCTCAGGAAACATTGTTGAGCTTAGTGCGAACTTTAATAAGGATAAGTTAGGACTACGCGAACTCTTTAAGGAGATGAATAGGGGCTATCAAGGAGATTCGGAGAGATACTTCCCTGAGTTTGCGGACTCCTTCCCCTCTACCTTCGTTAAGAATTACGAGGTGGCTATTGTCACCCAGCTAGAGTATGAGAAGCTCAAGAAGGGAACTCTAGATGCCAGCTCTCTACTTTGGAGTGACCAGAAGGGATCTCCTTCTGAAGTTTATGTTAGTAAGTCTCCGGATGGTATTCAGCTTGTTCTCTCTTACAAGTTACCTCAGTCTATGTCACTCCAAGAGCTTGAAGAGCAAAAGGCTCTTCCAGCAGCCTTGCTGATACGCCTCAAGCGGCCCAACGAGGGGTGTAACGACTACATCACCATCCCAGTCCGAGTGGACTTAGACTATGTAGGTGGAGGAGAGTCTGGAGGCGGACGCTTTCAAATTCTTGAGACGGAAGACACCTCTGACTGTTCGATAGGTCAGATCGTATGGTTCCAAGGGCGGAACTTTTGCTCTCTACGAATTAAATATTATGAGCTTGCTGATGGTGAGAGCAAACCTGCTCCTGGAGCTAAGCCCGTACACATATCAGACGACTTTGGGTCATCAATCTCAACACTAGTAGACAAGCGATATACTTTTGCAGGATATGACCCGACGAAGCGTTATTACGTCGAGGTAGAGGGCACCGACCTCTATGGTAAGCCCATCACGCCTAAGCCAAGTCTCATCCTAGCACCTACGAACAAGAAGCCTACAGAGAATCGTCTCTACGACTTCTCTAGTCTCTATGCTCACCTGCCTCAGCCGATGTCGAACATGATAGATCTCGGTACTCTTAGAGCTTATTTGAGTCCAGGCTATCACACCTATCTCTTCACCTTTGGAGGAAACTCTCTCAACGCTATGGCAGGTATGGAGATCACGCTCGTTCAGGCTCCTGAAGGGTATGAAGAGTATCGCCGTACGTGTGAGAGCTACTACTACCATACTCCTGACTCGACTAATACTAAAAACCCTTATGGTGGTGGTATGATAGGACTAGGAGAGAAGATTAAGATGTCCAATACCTTCACAGGTCCTGGAGGAGGTGGCAATCCTGAGTACTTTTTCCCATTTAGGTTTATCTATAAGATAGGTAAAGACGGAGAGCGCGTAGTCTACCCTTACGAAAATAACTATTCTGAGCCTAGTGCTCTTAAAGATGTTCTTACTAAGGATCCAGAGAAGGATGCTTATTTGGAGAAGCATCCGATGCCTCGTGGCATCTACCGTCTCAAGTTTGAGCATCCTTGTCAGCCAGGAGAGGCTTTCTATATCAATCTAGATATGAATGAGCCGGACTTCAAGCCTGAGCTTACGGAGCTCATTAACCCAGTCGTGGATCGTGCCTCTTGTGATACGGTGCGTGTCTATCCCTTTGCAGATGGTCGTCTAGATTATGCTGTAGATAAGGAGGGTAAGCCTCGCAATCTCATTTTTTATGTCACTGGCCTTTCTGGAGGTGAAAAGAAGTGGCTCTACTTTTACCCCAAGGATCGTGATGGCAATTCGATAGATCATACTAAGTTCTATATCCCTGTCAAAAGTGTAGACCTCCCGCTCACGCTGAATCTTCGCTACTTCTACCCAAAGCCTAGCTGGCAGTGGATAAACTACAATTGTAATAAGTGGACTCATAAGGTAGACTCCGTTGGGGTCAACCAGTTTGTCAAAGGAGAGCTGGAGAGAGGAAATGTCGGTGATGGATATTACAAGTTACCTCTTGATGGTTACGATCCAACCAATGATCAAGACGATTGGGGTGAGGATGGCTTTTCGTGGTATCCTTGGTCTCCAGAGCCGTTTATCCCTTGGATTTCTGTTAATGTGCCTATAAAAAGGGAAGATCTGACTCCCTCCTACGCACGTCCTACCTACGTAGGGTATCGTTGCTCTAAGGAGACGGGCTATATGGAGTTTAAGCTCATCAATATCCCGAATAAGGTTGGTACCGTGGTCCTCAAGGATGGGGACAAGGTCATCATGAGCTCAAATATTGAGGACTTGCCCGAAGACCTGATGGTTCGCTGGGAGCTTAATGCTGAGTCGGGTAGTGAACTCAAGAATGAGTACAGGCTGGAGATTAAAACCAGTCTATGTGGTGAGACGAATATGCAGACGGAGAAGTTTACCGTCAAGCTCGAGGACATCTCTGAGGGTATTGCGGTGACCGTCTCTCCGCAGGGTGCTCACTGTCCTGGCGATGTAGTGACCTTGACAGCTTCCAATTTGGGTGTGCCGGACAGTGCGTACCAGTGGACCTTTGACAATGGTGACACCGACTCTGGACGTACTATCCGCCGTAAAGTGTCCGCTCCTCGGGTAGTCGATGGTAAGGCGCACTACGAGAGCTACACGCTGACCGTCAACGGAACTAGGTGTGGTATTAATACGAGTAAGGGTACGATCTCTGTCTCTCCAGACGAACTCTGGTGGATGCCGGATCTTAATGGGGAGGGGCATGCAACTGTGCCTCCGGGCCCAGACGAGGAAGATAAACCCACCGATCCAAATCCAAGCTCCTCAGACGCTAAGTACTATGACTGGCATAACCCGGACAACTGGGTATTCCTCCACGAGGGGAAGTTTTACCCCGCCAAGGCGGTGCCTACGCGCTGTACCAATGTACATATTATGAATCTGTCTCAGTTCGAACTGGGACCTGTAGGTAGTAAGCTTCGGGCTCAGCCGGACCTGGCTAAGGAGGTGACCCCGCGTGACCTTTACGGCGAGCCGACCTGTATCGATATTACCTTCCACTCGGGAGCGTCTGTCTTCAATATTCAGCAGCTCAACTACCGACGAGCTATGGTACGCTACAACTTTGGCGTAGCAGATGGTACAAGCTATGACAGTGATAGGCATATCTATACCACCGAAGAGGTTAACACCGATGAGTGGATGTATGGTCGTGACGAACTCAACCTGCTGTCTGCTCCGCTATACGATATCTATGCGGGCGACTACAGCTTCAGCGCCTCGCCCTACACTTATCAGCTTGGCTTCAAGGCGGTGCCTGCGGGCAATAGCACGGTGGCAAAGTTTGATGCCAGCGCCTTCAACGATCCCTCGCCACTACAATCTATCTCGATGGCGGGCAATAACAACTGCATCGCCCTGATCGTAGCTAAAGATACTCAGGGCTTCAACCGCAAGGGTAGCCCGCAGCCTGTCATCACGCAGCGCCGTGGTATCTTGGAGCTACCTTACTTCGACAGACCTGAGATAGCGAACACCTTCTACCATCAGACTTACGATGCTAGCACGGGGCAGACTCGCTTCCAGTACTTCGATGGCAAGGCTCAGCGCTTCCGTGGTTACTACTCGTATGCTCAGCGTAGCAAGATGGCTTACCGCTTTATCTTTGAGGACCCCGCGACGCAGCGTATCGCTAAGCTCGCTGACGGTACCGAGGGTTACACGATGGCGGTGAGTGCTACCGCTGCTGGTCAGGAGGTGATGGTGGGCAATCCATTTATGGCACCGCTACAGGTTGTTCCTTTCCTAGAGGCTAATGAGGCTGTCATAGAGCCTTATGTAAGACTCTTGTATCCAGTTGATGTAAAGGGCTATGAGCCTCTGAAGCTGGACGGTACGGTCAATACCTACTACCAAGCTGACGCAAAGGATAAGACGATCGATCAGCTAGGAGCCTTTGTGGTCAAGCTTAAATCCGATGTTGGTCCCGAGGCGCAGCTCGTCTTCCCGACGACTGCTCTCGACTCCTACGCTAAGCTACACCCACAGAGCAGTAGCAGCCTACGTAATACGAGCGGTGACGCTACGGCGGAGACTGCACGCTACCTGTCGCTGACGCTACAGAGTCGTCTCGGCAAGGATCGTGCGCTGGTCGCTTATGGCTACGAGTCTGGCTCGGTCGATAAAGTGCTCCTAAGCACGGAGAGTCGCTATCCCTCGATAGCTATCATCGACCCGGCGAATGGGCTCCATAAGGATCTCTATGCCGACGATGCGGCTACGGGTCACTACGAGCTAGCCACACAGGTTTCCGAACCCATCGACGTGACACTCTCGCTCGCTGGTAGTGTGATGGGGCACGTTGTGACGGCTCGTCTGATAGACCACAAGAGCGGTCTGGAGCATGACCTGACGGGTGGTAAGAGTTGCCAGATCAAGCTCTTCCCCGATGATGCCGAGGGACGTCTCGAGCTACGTGTGGACGGCGACTTTACGTCGGTTGCCTCGATGGCAGAGCCTACAGATGAGCTACAAGCGCAGTACAGTGAGGGTATGCTAACTGTCCGCACGACAGCGGAGATGTCGTCCTTACGGCTTGTACAGGGTGACGGTATCACGGTCTACACGCAGTCGCTACCTGGGCTGACGGAGTACAGCGAGCGTATCCTCCTCTCGTCAGGCAGCTACGTTGTCGAGGCGATCGGCACGGACGGTGTTGCACGCCGTGCGACGCTCGTCGTGAGATAGCTTTTAGCTGTTAGCTATTGGCTTTTGGCGGTTGATTAGAAGTTAGTAGTTAGAGGCACTAGTACTGAGTACTGGTGCCTCTAGTTTTGTATGCCCGTCATACCAAAAGAAAGG
>UMCK01037734.1_pt1 | contig 9934 bp, 7 predicted proteins | sample 1964121 | NCBI WGS metagenome assembly UMCK01 (sample SAMEA4835957, study PRJEB28245) | human gut metagenome | biome: gut microbiome; material: fecal sample | place: Denmark | collected 2008 | reverse complement strand
TAGTAAAATAGTTAAAAATATATTTTGATATTTTATGGATTTATCTATCATTATTGTTTTTTGATTATAATTTTGCTACACTATTTATGAAATATATGCTATAATATTAGCTCAAAAGGAGGGATAATGTGATTCCAACAGTAGCTTTAGTGGGAAGACCAAATGTCGGTAAAAGTACACTATTTAATAAAATGACGGGAAAGAAAATATCAATAATAGAGGATACTCCTGGTGTTACTAGAGACCGTATTTATGAACAGGTAACTTATGAGAAATATCGTTTTAATTTAATTGATACTGGTGGTATTGATGGTAGTGGAGAAAAGTTTAATACGGAAATTCGTATGCAGGCTGAAATTGCTATTGATCAAGCAGATGTAGTGGTATTCGTTGTAGATGGAAAAGAAGGCCTTACTTCTAATGATTTATTAGTAAGAGATATTCTTAGAAAGAGTAAAAAAAGAGTTATCGTTGCAATAAATAAGGTTGATGTTAAAGATGCGAAAGACAATATGTACGATTTTTATGAACTAGGATTTGATAATTATGTATTAATCAGTGCTATTCACAATACAGGGTATAACGATTTATTAGATATGATTTGTCTTGAATTTAGAGAAAACGATAATGAATATGTAGATGATAGATTAAAATTTTGTATTATCGGAAGACCTAATGTTGGTAAAAGTAGTTTAATGAATGCTCTTTTAAATGAAGAAAGAGTTGTTGTTAGTAATGTTGCTGGTACGACTAGGGATTCTATTGATTCTATTGTAAAGTATAATAAAGAAGAATTTGTAGTTATAGATACGGCTGGGATGAGAAAAAGAGGAAAAATCTACGAAGCTGTTGAAAAATATAGTTTGGTAAGATCCATGCGAGCAATAGATAGAAGTGATATTTGTTTAGTAGTTATTAATGCCGAAGAGGGAATAAAAGAACATGACAAACATATCGCTGGTTATGCTATCGATAGTGGTAAAGGTCTCATATTTGTTGTAAATAAGTGGGATAAAGCAAAAGATACAAGTATTAATGAATTTACTAAACTTATGAGGGCAGAGTTCCAATTTGCAACATATGCTCCTATTGTATTCTTATCTGCTCTTACAAAAAAGAGAATTAATACTTTAATGCCTGAGGTTGTAAGAGTTGGTAACAATATTAAAAATGAAGTAAAAACAAATGTATTAAATGATGTAATTTATGATAGTTATCAGTTAAATATACCTCCTAGTTACAAAGGAAAGAGATTAAAAATTTACTTTACTAGTCAGACAGGTATAAAACCTCCTAAATTCACCTTTAGAGTTAATGACAAGGGATTAGTTCATTTTTCTTACGAAAGATACTTAGAAAATAAAATAAGAGAAAACTTTGACTTTACAGGTACACCAATTACACTTCAATTTAAGAATAGAAGGGATGATTAATTATGTTATTTAATTTCTTTGGAAAAAGTTTAGAAGAAGCAGAAAAAGAATTAGAAGGATTAAAAAAAGCCTATGAGATTTTAAATGATCGTTATAAAAAAAAGACAATTACTTTAGATCAGTTTAGAATTCAATGTGCAGATATAACCAAAAAAATAGAAAAATGTCAAAAAATTATAGATAAAAAAAGTTAACAAACAAACCTCTTATCATATAATATGGTAGGAGGTTTTTTATGTTTGGAGATAGCTTTTTTAAACGGGTTGAAAACAAAACTAATGTGGATAAAAACACTATTTTGTCTTTAGCCAAAAAAATTCAAGATGGAAACATGAAAGATGAAAAAACTTTACGAGAAGTAGTTAGTGAAATAAGTAATCTAACTGGTAGAGAGGTATCTAAGGAAAAAGAAGATAAAATTATTAATACTATTATTAATGATAATGTTCCTAATGATATAGATAAAATGTTTTAAATTAAAAAACCACTATATATTTTATAGTGATTTTTTTATTAGTTCGAAATAATTACTGTTCCACCATTTGCTGATGCTAACATCTTATCTATATAAGTTTTACCGGTGTTATCTTTTACCTTAATAGTTATATTTTCATTATTACCAGTAAACATATTAGTATACTCCTTAGTAGGAAGTGTGGCATTTTTAATATTTAAATCGACTAGATTAATACAATCAGAAAACATTTCTTCAGCAGTTGGAATATTCGTAAATGAACTTAAATCAAGGGAAGTAAGCCCATAACATGAGGTAAACATAGAATCCATACTCGTTACTTTTGATGTATCTACTCCACTGAAATTTACTGATGATAAGTTATAACATCCTTTAAACATATTAGCAAACGATGTGGAGTTAAATTTTATATTACTTAAATCAACTGATACTAAACTTGGTAAACTCATAAATGCGCTGTTTAATGAGGCATTATTAAAATCAAAGCCACTTAAGTTAATATTTTTCAGAGAAGTACACGATGTGAAAGTATTTTCTAAACCATTAGAGGCATTTAAAGAAGTCTTAGTAAAGTTTGTTAAATCTAATGATTCCAAATTATAGCAACAATAGAACAATCTATACAAACTTACTATTTTAGAAGTGTTTAATTGAGATAGGTTGATTGATTTAACAGAATAACAACAAGCGAAGGCTGATCCAATAGTTGTTAGATTAGTACTTGTAAAACCAGGCAAATCAATAGAAAGTATACTATAACAATTTTCAAACATATAATCCATTCTATTTAATTTTGGGGTCTTAAAGTTACTAATATCAACTTTCTTTAAACCATAACAATTTTGGAACATACCTTGAAGATTATCAACTGGAGAGGTATGGAAACTACTTAAGTCTAATTCTGCAAGATTATTACACCCTTCAAACATATAACTCATATTAGTGACTTTACTAACATCAAAACTGCTGAGATTAATTGATCTTATAGCTTTGCATTTATAAAAGGCTTGACCCATATCAGTTACACTTGAAGTATCAAAATTAGTTAGATCTAACTCTTTTAAATTCTCACAATTAGAGAAAATATTTTGAATACTTTGAACTTTTGCTGTATTGAAATGACTAATATTTACGCTTTCTAGTTTTGTACAGCCATTAAATATACTCGACATATACATTAAATTAGGTGTATAGAAGTTCGATAAATCTACCGTCATTAGTGACTTACAGTTATTAAACATACTTTGAAGACTCATTACATTAGTTGTATCAAAATTAGATAAATCTACATTTACTAGGCTTGTACAATTATCAAATAAAGCATACAGTGTTGTAACTTTAGAGGTATTGATATTATTAAAATTGACATAATTTAAAGATGTATCATTCCAGAATAGTGCTGACATATCAGTAACATTATCTGTTTTAAATGTTGAAAGATCAATCCTTGTTAACTTAGGATTATTAGAAAACATTTGATGCAATCTTATAAGACTTGATGTATCAAATGAACTAACGTCTATAGTTTCAAGATTTGTAAATGCAAACATTGAACTCATATTAGTTACGTTCTTTGTGTTCATGTGACTTAGATCTATAGCTGTTAAGGCACTACAGCCACCAAACATATATGACATGTTAGTAACATCACTGGTATCTAAATTTTCGAGTCCTTCTACTGATGCTACACGCCATGCTCTGTAAAACAAATAACTACTATCTTCATTCGCATAAATCTTACCACTAGCTTGAATATATACTGTATTAGTGCCATCCCCATTGGATGCTATATATTTCATTACTAAACCATTTCCATCAGTTGATATATCCTCTGAACTAATTACATTGTCTGGTTCTTTTATTTCATTTTGAAAAACGATTTTAGTGATATTGTTACCGGTTCCTAGATTATTATATTCATACATTTTTTTAATAATAGCCTTGGGTTTTTCTTCCACTTTTCCATCCATGGATTTAACAATTTTATTTTTTCCCCAAATAGCTCTGATTAGGACATCTTCTGCTGGCATAATAAATGTATTATTAACATTATATGTTGATTGATTCATTATCTTCCAACCAGTAACACTATAACCCTTACAACTAAGATTTTCTTTTAGTTTTACCTTACTAAAGGCATTATAATATTCTTCACCTGGAAGATTATCAATTTTACAATCACTTGGTAAATTAGCATCATAAGTAACCTTATATCCTATTTTTAATACAGGAGATTTACTACTTTCCTCAAAGATTTTTTTCTCCTTTAGAATACTCATAATACTTTCTTTTTTATTAGTATTGGCATAAATAGTTTTTGATAAATTACCTTTATATTCTTCTTTTAAATTAACATCAATACTAAACTCAGTAGTATCTCCTGTTTTTAGTGTATTAGCTGGTATTTGCCAAGTTAGCTTTTGACCATTTCCCTCATCCGATATTTGAATATTACCATATGGTATGGTAACACTTTTGGTGTCTATTTTTTCAAAATATTTATCCTCTAAATAATCGGTTATTTCAACTTTATCATATGCTTCTGGAACAGTAGATGCTTTCTTTATGACGTCAATAAGATTAGATCTATTGGCTATATATTGAAAGTCACTTATCTGTTGAAGTTCTTTAATTACTCTACCACTGACTTCATATTGTACAGCATTAATAGTTAGGTAGGGATATTTTTCCTTTAAGTACTTATATTCACCTACTTCATTAGGCATGTCTACACATGGATATCCATCACTTAAAAACATAACAATAGTATCAGTATCATTTCTTCGTTTATAATAGTTTAAAATTTGATCTACTTCTTTAAGAGGTGCGTAGTAACTTGTTCCACCGCCTCCATACATATTATCAATTGATTTTTCTACTAAATTATAATCATTACTAAAATCATTTAATCTATAGCTTTCATCATCAAAGGATATGACGGAGATTCTATTATCAGAATTTGATAATATTTCCTTAGCAACCTTTTTGGTATCCGATATCATAGTTGTTAATTTTGTTCCTGCCATACTACCTGATGTATCTAGGACAAAAATAATATCTTTATTTTTATATTTTTCTTTTAGGATGCTTGAATATTTAAATGTAATTCTTGCTTTTCCTACATCAATCCATTCGGCACTTTTGTCTACCTTGTAACTTGCCTTCTCTTTATTTTCATAACTTGGATCTGTACTTTTTATAGTAATGCTTTTTACTTCCTCTTGTATCGCAAATGATTTACCAAGTATTATTACAAACGCAAATAATATAATTGGTATTAATGCATACTTTATGGATATTTTACTCCTACCTTTTTTCATAATCTCACCTATTATAATTATAACATCTTTAATTCTAATTACAATATATTGTTAAATATGAATGTTTTATGTTATTTTTTTATTTTGCTAGCATAGACTTAAATTGAATAAAGGAGAGAGCAAATGGATAAATTAGAAATTATTAAGAATATTGCTGAACGTTCTGGCGGAGATATTTATCTTGGTGTTGTTGGAGCGGTCAGAACAGGTAAAAGCACTTTTATTAAACGTGTTGTGGAAACTTTAATTGTTCCTAATATGGAAGATGAGTATGAGAAAAAAAGAGCATTAGATGAAATACCACAGTCTGCTCAGGGTAAAATGGTTATGACAACAGAACCAAAATTTGTCCCTAATAATGCAGCTAAAATTAAAATAGATGATTTTACTTGTAATGTGAGATTAATTGACTGTGTTGGATATGTTATTAATAACGCTAAGGGATTAGAGGATGAAAATGGACCTAGAATGGTTAAAACTCCTTGGTATGATGAGGAAATTCCTTTCGTTGAGGCGGCAGAAGTTGGAACCGAAAAGGTAATAAAGGATCACTCAACAATTGGAATAGTTGTTACTACAGATGGATCAATTGGTGAATTTAATAGATCAGATTATATTGATGCGGAAGAAAGAGTTATAAAAGAGCTTAAGAGTATAAACAAACCATTTATTATAGTGTTAAATACTACTCATCCTACTCTACCAGAGACTTTAAGACTTGCTGAATCAATTAAAGAAGAACATGGTGTGCCTGTTATTCCTATGAATGTTGATAATATGAATGAAATTGACATGTATAAAATCTTAAGAGAGGCTTTATATGAGTTTCCAGTATTAGAAATTAAAGTTAACATGCCGGAGTGGATTGCTATTTTAGATTATGATAATCCATTAAAAAAGAAATATATAGAAATGATAAAGGAAAGTATTGTAGAAGTTGATAAATTAAGAGATATTGAAAATATTACTACACATTTTGTAGATTGTGAAGAAATAGAAAAGGCATATGTTTCTGAGGTTGATCCTAGAACTGGAATTATTACTATTAATTTAACTGCCCCTAGTGAACTTTATAATAAAACTTTAGCTGATATTATAAATATAGATGTACAAAATAAAGCAGATTTACTTAAATTATTCCAGGATTTTTCAACAGCAAAAAGAGAATATGATAATATTAAATACGCCTTAAAAATGGTTAAACAAACTGGTTATGGTGTCGCAGTTCCTTCATTAAATGATATGAAATTAGAAAATCCTGAAATTATCAAACAAGGTCCTAGATATGGCGTAAAACTTAAAGCTGTTGCACCATCAATCCATATGATCAAGGTTGATGTTGAAAGTACTTTTGAACCTATTATAGGTAGTGAAGTTCAAAGTAAAGAACTTATTGATTATTTGATGCGTGACTATAAGAAAGATCCTACTAGTATATGGCAAAGTGAAATATTTGGTAGAAGTCTAGATAACATTGTTCAAGAAGGAATCCAATCAAAAATAAATCTCATGCCAGATAACATAAGATTTAAATTACAACAAACATTATCAAAGATAGTTAACAAAGGATCAAATAATATGATTGCTATTGTGTTATAAAATGTCTTAGGACATTTTTTTATATTTCTTCTGAGACAATTGTTCCAAACTCAATATAAGGAGTTATATCATCTATATTGTCAACATCAATATAATAACTATTATTTTTATAGAAGTAAGGAAGATCAGTATTTATTACAAATGAGGAATCATCTATTTTTAAATATAGTTCCTTTTGAAGGACAAGAATGATTCTTAAATCTAAGTCAGCATTAGTGTAACTTTCTTCTTCTAATTGTATGGCTTCTATATAAGTTCCTATTTTATTGGGATATACTTTAACTTTATATAATCCTTTTATATAAAGATGGTATTTCTTTCTTATTTTATTAAATAAATTCTTGATACTTTCTACTACTTGTTCTTTATCATCCCAATCTATATTTTTTATAAACCCGTTTTGAATAAATATTTTTATCCCATCATCTATAATTTCAATCCTCATATTATCACCTACTGTATGATATGAAAAAAGACTTAAATGGTTTCTTCCAATAAGTCTTGTATTTTTTTTAGGACTTCTTCTCTTCCTAATTTTGTAACACTTGAGAATACGATAATGTCATCACCTACAACTAAGTCGATTGTATCCATTATTTGACGAAGGCATTTTTCTTTTTTACTTCCGCCTATTTTATCTGCCTTAGTAGCGATAATAGTTACTGGTAGATTATAGTATTTAAGGAAATTATACATTAAAAGATCGTCTTCGGTTGGCTTGATACGAAAATCAACTAGCATAAATACTCTACGAAGTTGCGTTCTTTTTTCAAGATACTCTTCTATCATCATTCCAAATTTTTGTTGAGTTTTCTTATCAACATTAGCATAACCATACCCAGGAACATCAATTAAGTAAAACTCATTATTTACACAATAGAAATTTAGGGTTTGTGTTTTTCCTGGTCTAGATGAAGTATGAGCTAAATTTTTACGATTTAATAAAGTATTAATGAAACTACTTTTACCTACATTACTACGACCAACTAATAAAAACTCAGCATTAGCGCCTTCTGGATATTGACTTCTTCTTGTCGCCAAGACTTCAAGGTCTGCACTTTTAATTGTCATAACTTTCCTCCAAATGATTTTCTTCTATATATTGTTTAGCTACTTTGTCTAACTCATGCATAATTTGATGGGCCTCTTCAAAGGTTTCTACTCTGGCACCACTAGCCATTTTATGTCCACCACCATTATGCTTTTCGGCGACTTTATTAATGACTGGTCCACGTGAACGTATAGAAATTCTAATTAAACCACTTTTAACGTCTTCTGTAATAGTGGCCCATACTAATACTTCTTGAATAAAATTGAAGTTATTAATCATATTTCCAGCAGCGGCACTATCAACTTTATATTTGTTAATAATTTCATTAGTGATATCTATATATCCTACTCCGTTATCTGTAACTATCATATTTTCGGCTATATACCCCTCTAGTCTTACTTCATTTAGAGGCCTTAAATACATATTTTGATATAATTCTTTAATATCAAATTTGTATTTTTCCAAATAGATAGAAGTTAATTCAAAAGTTTTAGGCCCACAGGTATTGAATAGGAAACGATTAGAATCACTTATTAGGCCATAATATAGAGTCTCAGCTATTTGTTTGTTACATTCTAATTTAGTATTTTCAAGTAAATCCATTATGATTTCAGCAGCTGATGAGGCTTTGTCGTTAATGCATTCTAAACCACCAAAGTCTTCTATAAATGGATGATGATCAATTTTAATAACAAAATCGTATTTTGAAAAATCAACCGAATCAGCTCTTTTTTTGTCTGGTAAATCTACAACTATTAAAAGAGCATGTTCTAGTTCTTCTAATTTATCTAGTTTTCCAATATATGAGAACTTTGAACTACCATTTCCAACTGCCAAAACTTTTTTTTCAGGGAATGTTAATTTTATAGAATCTCTTAAAGCGACTTGACTTGCCATAGCATCAGGGTCTACACCTATATGACGAGCAATGACTATATTATCGTATTTTTTGATGTACTTATATATTTGTTTGTACATATTTTTAATCACACCGTTCTAATTATTCTTGCTAAGAAATAAGGTATCTCTTGCTATCATTAATTCTTCATTTGTTGGCACAACATATACTTCAACTGCTGAATCTGGAGTACTAATCTTTTTAAATTCTCCAAATACATTGTTTGCTTCTGGATCAATCTTAATGCCTAGACAAGCAAGATTTTCACAGACTTTAGCTCTTGTTGGGATACTGTTTTCACCTACACCAGCTGTAAAACAAATGACATCAGCGCCACCTAATAGAACATAATATTGGGCAATATAATTAGTGATTGCTCTACAATACTTATTAAAGGCTAAAAGACATTTTTCATCGCCTTCATTCATACCAGCAATAACATCTCTCATATCACTACTTTTCTCACTCATTCCAAGTAGTCCTGATTGTTTATTTAAAACATCTATGGCCTCACCGACATTTAAACCATCACGTTCCATTACGTAAGGTAAGATAGATGGATCAATATCGCCAGATCTTGTTCCCATTATAATACCTGATAGAGGAGTAAATCCCATAGAAGTATCAACGCACTTACCATCTTTAACAGCAGTTATTGAACCACCATTTCCAACGTGGCAAACTATCGTTCTTAAGTCTTGTCTACCAAGTTTTTTACTTATTTCTTCACTTACAAAGCGATGAGATGTTCCATGTGCTCCATATTTACGTACTTTATATTCTTTATACCATCTTAATGGTGCTGCATATAAATATTGTTCTTTATCCATACTTTGATGGAAAGTTGTATCAAATACAGCTGTCATTAAAGTATTGGGTAAGACTTCTCTAAAGGCTTTAATTGCTGTTGCTTGAGCTGGATTATGTAGAGGAGCAAAGTCTTTTAATTCAAATAAATCTTCAATTACTTTATCATCAATCACAACAGACTCAACATATTTTTCTCCCCCAGCTGTAATACGATGTCCAATTCCATCTATGTCTTCAAGGGATGAGATAATATCTAGATCTACTAATTTATCCATTAAAATTCTAACTGCTGCTTCATGATTTTCTAAATCTATATTTTGTTCTATCTTTTCACCATTAAATTTAATA
>UMCK01076834.1_pt1 | contig 10015 bp, 10 predicted proteins | sample 1964121 | NCBI WGS metagenome assembly UMCK01 (sample SAMEA4835957, study PRJEB28245) | human gut metagenome | biome: gut microbiome; material: fecal sample | place: Denmark | collected 2008 | reverse complement strand
GCAGAGAAAAGATTGGCTAAGGCACAGCGAAAGCTATCCAAAAAGCAGAAAGGAAGTCACAACAGAGAAAAACAAAGACTGCGTGTAGCTATTCTTCATGAGAAAGTGGCCAATCAACGTCAGGATTTCTTGCATAAGAAGGCTCGCTACCTTGCAGATCGCTATGATGCCATTGGCATTGAGGATATTAGCGTCAAAGCGATGGCAAAGCGGAAAAAGGGTGGCAAGTTCAGCTTTGGCAAATCCGTAGCTGACAATGGCTGGAATATGTTCACGAACATGCTGGAGTATAAACTGGCTTGGCAAGGCAAACAGCTTATCAAGATAGACAAGTGGTATCCAAGCAGCCAGCTGTGCCATGTTTGCGGATATCAGAATCACGAAACCAAGGACTTATCTGTAAGGGAATGGGATTGCCCTAAATGTGGAAGTCACCATAACCGCGATAAAAACGCGGCCATCAATATTCGGGAAGAAGCCAGGCGGATATTTGCCTGACGTAATCCATAAAATACCGTGGGTCGCACGGGAATCTACGCCTGTGGAGAGAGTGTAAGCCGCCGCAACTCTTTAGAGTCAGTAGCGCTGTTCTCGTTGAAGCAGGAAGCTCCCGCCTCTATAGGCGGGAGTACGTTCACAAACCTCTACGCCTGCTACAAACTCTGTACGATAACCTATATTACGCCCAGATGGATTTCATGAGCTCTTTGTACGATTCGCCGAGATGGCGGATGATAACGTCGAACATGGCGTAAATCAAATCGCCGTCGACTTCATCGTCTTTGAGGAGGACGCACGTATCGAGGATGAGGTTGCCTTCATCATCGACATAGTATTTGAAGGACTTGTACTGCTTGTTGTACGTATTGAGCAGTTTGATGACGGCGGCTTCATTGTCATCGTGCAGGACCTTCGGTGCTACCAGGACGCGGATCATGCCGTAAATGCTGGTGTCGAGGATGACGATGAGGGGCAGGCGGTTGCCATTGATGTCAGCAGCCGACCGGAAGACGACCGTCTGGAACTGGTCATCCTTGATTTCATCGACCGTAAAAGCCTTGATATCCTTTTCGTCCAGATATTTCTTGAAATTTTCCGCTTTTTTATTCATGGGAAACACTCTCCTTTTTCTACAAATAACACTTCGGTTTTATTATACCCCATTTCATCAGGGCTTGTCATATAAAAAGGCGCTGTCGCGTAAAGACAGCGCCTTTTTGAGTATTATGTTTGCAGTTTGTAGTTAAGTTTTTTAAATTTAAAGCTTATACTGTACCCATAAGGTTGGACAGTCCCCTTTTTAAGTGGTTAGCAGCTAGTGGTTCGTGGTTAGCAGATGGTTTTATAGTTTGTAATACGGATCTTGTAGAGGCGCCACGTGAGCGGCCCGTTAGGGATTGGGATAATTCTTCCAGCAAACGGGGCAGTAAATCCTACATATCCCGAAGCGGGCGCCCCACGTGGCGCCCCTACAGAAAAGGGACTGCCGCATGTGCGACAGTCCCTTTTCTTATTAGGAGAGGAGTAGTTTTTCGAGGATTGGGTCTAATTCTTCCGGTGTCGTGCTGGGTTCAAAGCGCTGGACCTGGCTGCCGTCCCGGTTGATGAGGAATTTGGTGAAATTCCATTTGATGCCGTTGCCCTGGGCATTGTCCGGATAGTATTCGGAAACGACCTTCTGGATGAGCTGGCCGCTTTCTTTATCGGTTTCGTAGCCTTTAAAAGGCGCGGCTCCCGTGAGGTATTGATAAAGCGGAGCTGCCTGATCACCGCGAACGTCGATTTTCGCAAAGAGCGGGAAGGTGACGCCATGGTTGAGGCGGCAGAACTGTTCGATGTGCTGGTTATCTTCCGGGTCCTGTTCCAGGAACTGGTTGCACGGGAAACCGAGGATGACCAGGCCTTTATCCTTATATTTCTGATATAAGGCTTCCAGGCCGTCGTACTGCGGCGTAAAGCCGCATTTGCTGGCCGTATTGACGATGAGCAGGACTTTATCTTTATATTGGCTCAGAGATACATCGTGTCCCTGGATATCTTTGACAGTGAAATCATATACGTTCATGGTGTAACCTCCTTATGGTTTATAATTCGTGGATGACGCAGCCGCCAAATTCCGGCGAGCAGGTGGCCCCATCGAGGGACGGTGCTTCTTTGACAGCGAATGATTCTTTCCACAGGCCGTGGAGGTTGCAGTATGCATAGACTTCGCCGGCATCGCCTGTTTCAAATTCAGCCTTCGGTTCTTCACCTGGTTTGAGGTAACGGATGTCGACGCCGTTGTCATCGACAAGGGCAATCCATTCGATGTAATGCTTTTCTTCCATCGGGTGTGTCACTGAGCCGACGTGGACTTCCAGATGACCATCGATTTTCTGGATAGCCGGTACGTGTTTTTCTTTAGCTGCATCGACAGTGTCGGCGACGAGATGAGTCAATTCCTGGCCGGCATAGATGAGTTTTTCCGGTACTTGCGTGCCTACAGATACTAAAACGCTGCCATCTTTATCGTTACGGTAAAATTCTACGTGTTTCATATGGGTTCCTCCTTCGGGGCTTGGCCCCTGACGAATGTACGGTTTATATATAAGAAGTTATTTACTAATTAATAATTGTTTTTCTTTATGTGCTCATTATAGACTAAATCAGTACACTTGTCAATAACGGAGAATAGTTATTTTTTATTATTTTTTATTGATATCCAATTCGATGCTGTACGGGTCTTTCTTCAGGGCCTTCATCCGTTCCCGCGTCGTCCGGCTGGCACCACCCCATTTGAGGACCAGTCCGCCATTGACACTCCACGTCGGCGCCATACTGGAGCCGGACCGCCGCGTCAATTCACCCCAGACGGAATTCCCCTTCCCCAAAGACAGGGACGTCCCAAAAGTCATGTCATACCAGGTGTAATGGCTGGAACCGACATCGGCCGTCTGGGGTGCCTGGCCATCGCCATGGAGACTGCCCGTCGTAGTCCCATTCATTTCCCGCTGAACGCCAAAGCGGCCATAGAGCAGGCCGGCATGGCCGTTGACGCTATACGATTTGCCGGCCATGATGCCCAGTCGGCCCGTAACATAGGGTTTATTCCCGGACTGATAGGTCACGTCGTCCCCGCTGACCGTGTAAGGGAAGACATAACCCAGGGACAGGCCGGCCTGGGGTTCCCAGAAGAATTGCTTAGGCAGGAGCCGTGTTTCATAGTAACGGATACCGGCGCCAAGCAGCCAGGTCCGGTAATTGACCAGGTCACCATTCCCGTCGGCGTCGCTATAGGAAACAGTATGCTGCAGCTGGGACAGGCGGATGACGGCATCGCCATGGCAATCGTGCTTATCGCCCCATTCCATGGCAAACCCGCCGCCGTATTCCTTGATGGAATCGGATCCGCCGCCATAAGGCTGGCTTCCTGCCTGACCATTAGTATATACATTCGACGTGCTCATCGTATAAAAAGCGCCCTGATGCAGGGTCCCGCCCCAACGGGCCATGGCATGCGGCGAATCATAACCGATGAGGGTCGCACTGTAGTCCTGGCTGAAAGACAGGCTGCCGTAATCGGGAAAGGTATAGCTGCGATAATCGGTCTTGACCCACCAGCCCGTATCTTCTGACGGTTCGGCCAAGTCTTTATAAGAAGCGAAACGATTATCATCGCTGCGCCGCCAGAAAAGGTCCGACGCCATTTCATAAAAAGAAGCCGTCCCAGCCTGTGTCGCTGCCAAAGACCGGCCGGCAGACGACCAGTCCGCCGTTCCTACAGCAGCTGCTCCGGCCGGACAGACCAGGAGCGAAAAAGCGATTATCCAATTACGCAAACCAGGCAGACTGAATTTCATAAAAACCTCCTTCGAGGACTTATGTTTCCGTCCTTACTAAATCATAATGGCGGCAGCCCTGTTCTTCACGGCAGCACAGGACACCGTGGTCGACGAGATATTCAATATGGGCCAGCGTTTCCCCCAGGGCGAACCATTTCTGCGTCGGCGGAAAGTCCTTCCACTGCTTGCCGCGCATGGACCAGGTCATATGTGGGGCGATGTCGTAGGCCGTGCTGTGCGGATAGAGCCCTGCCAGATGGCAGATTTCCGCCAGGCGTCGGTCGTGATGGGCCACGATTTCGTCGATGCGGCCGGCAATGGACGTATCGCCTTCACGGTGTCCCGGCAGGGCCAGTCGGACGGGGAGTTCCCGCACTTTCTGTAAACTTTCGAGATAGCGTTGCAGGGCCTGTTTCATATGATACCAGACCTGGATGTTCGGCGTAATGTTGAAGAGGATGTGGTCACTGGTAAAGAAGACTTCTTCTTTCGGCAGGTACAGGCAGCACAGGCCCGGCGTATGGCCCGGCGTGTGAATGACCTGTAAATCGCAGCCGGCCAGGTGGAGGCAGTCGCCGTCATGGACAGGGTTCACCGGGAAATGCGGGTCTGGCGAAAAGGTCCGGGCCTGATTGGAGAACTGCGTCTTGATTTCGGCCGGCGGCATGCCTTCGCGCATGAAGTTATCTTCAGCCGCTTTCCACGTCGAACCGTCTTCCGAATCGACGAGGTACTGGTAATCGACGGGATGCATGTAAACAGGACAGCCGGTAGCGGCAAAGAGGCCGACGAGACCGCTGTGGTCAGCGTGGAGATGAGTGATGAACAGGGACGTATCAGATTGTAAACGGATGTCCAGTTCTTGTAAACCCTGGCACAAGGCGCGTTTACATTCGGGCCGGTTGAAACCCGTGTCGATGACTAGATTGCCAGACACTCCTTTGATGACATAGGAGTTGAGATACTGCAGGGGATTGTCGGGCAAATCGACGCGGATACGGTATATATCGGGATGAGAATGAACTTGTTGGATCATGGGACCTCCTTTTAAAGGAATCAGGCGGGCCGCCCTCTGGGACAGCTCCTACGAATAAAGGCCTTTAAATTTAAAACCATTCACTAAAAACTACAGACTGCAAACTTACTACTCAAAAAGAGGCTGTCAGATGACAGCCTCTTTTCTCATTTCTTCTTTTTAGGATTATAGCGGTTCATGCCTTTGTCGACGCCCAGGCTCAGGCAGCCTTCGATAGCTGTCGCTGCGTCTTCAATGCCCTGCTGGTAGGCTTCACGGAGTTCTTCCGGGAAAGGAGTCAGGACGTGGTCGACGACGTCATGGTGCGGCAAGGGCCGGCCGATGCCAACGCGGAAACGGGTGAAATCGGTACAGCCGTTGGCAAACAGGCTCTTGATGCCGTTATGTCCGCCATCGCTGCCGCTCTTGCGGATGCGCAGACGGCCGACGGCCAAGTCCATATCGTCATAGGCGACGTAGACATCGGGCTGATCGATTTTATACCAGCGCATGAGCGGGCCGACGGCGCGGCCGCTTTCATTCATGTACGTCTGCGGCTTGACCAGGATGATCTTTTCGCCGTTCACCGTGGTCTGGGCCACGAGGGCGTCCATCTTATCCTGCCACAAGGTCACGTTCCAGCGCTTGGCTAATTCATCGACGACACGGAAGCCCGTGTTGTGCTTCGATTCTTCATATTGGCGGCCCGGATTGCCCAGGCCTACGATCATATGCACGACAGGTCCCTTATTTGTCGAAGAGACGGCTTACGGAAACGTCGTGGAAGATGCGCATGATAGCTTCGCCGAGGAGCGGTGCGACCGAAAGGACTTTGATCTTATCGATCTGTTTTTCCTGCGGCAAAGGAATGGTATTGGTGATGATCAGTTCGGAAATGACTGATTTCTGGATGCGTTCGACAGCCGGGTCGGTGAGGACAGCGTGAGCGCAGGCAGCGAAGACACGGGAAGCACCCATTTCTTTCAGGGCTTTCGCGCCACCGCACAAGGAACCAGCCGTATCAACGATATCGTCGACGAGGATGCAGGTCTTGCCTTTGATGTCGCCGATGATGTTCATGACTTCAGCAACGCCCGGACGGGGACGGCGTTTTTCGATGATGGCGATAGGTGCATTGACGCGGTCAGCCAGATCGCGGGCACGCGTTACGCCACCGAGGTCAGGAGATACGACGACGATGTCGCCCATATCCGTTTCTTCTTTTTTCTGATTGATGTATTTGGCAATGATGGAAGCCGAGCCGAGGTGATCGACAGGGATGTCGAAGAAGCCCTGGATCTGGCCGGCATGCAAGTCCATAGTAACGACGCGGGTAATACCGGAAGTCGTCATCAAATCAGCAACCAGTTTGGATGTAATCGGTTCACGGCCGCGGGTCTTGCGATCCTGACGTGCATAACCATAATACGGAACAACGGCGGTAATGTGTTTAGCCGAAGCGCGTTTGAGGGCATCTGCCATGATGAGCAGTTCCATCAGGGTGTCATTGGCCGGCTGGCAAGTCGGCTGGATGACGAATACGTCCTTACCGCGGACACTTTCGTCAATCATGACCTGGATTTCACCATTGTTGAATTTGCCAACAAAGGCTTTGCCCAGTTCCAAACCGAGGTAATCGGCAATTTCCCTGGCCAATTCCGGATTGGCATTCCCCGTAAAAATCTTCAGCTTTTTCCCGTCTTCGTAACTCATAGTGAGCCTCCCTGTGTAAGTAGTGATTAATTGTTATTTTTTATATGTATCTTCCTTGACCCAGCCTTCAATGTTGCGCTGCCGTGCCCGGGCAACGGATAAGGCTTTGGCCGGAATATCTTTGGTAATCGTCGAACCGGCGCCGACATAGGCATAGTCGCCGACTTTGACCGGTGCGACGAGGTTGCTGTTGCAGCCTACGAAGGCATGGTCGCCAATGGTCGTGCGGTGTTTGATCTTGCCGTCGTAATTGACAGTGATCGTCCCGCAGCCGATATTGACACCACTGCCGACATCGCTGTCGCCGATGTAGCTGAGGTGCGGCAGTTTCGTGCCATCGCCGACGGTGGAGTTCTTGACTTCCATATAGTTGCCGACTTTGACCTGATTGCCGATGACCGTATTGGGCCGGAAATGGACGAATGGGCCGATTTCACAGCCGTTCTTGATTTCGCAGTCATGAGCATACATGAACTGGACATGGTCGTCATCGCCCATCTTGACGTTAGTCATGCGGACGTACGGGCCGACCTGGCAGCCTTCGCCGATGACCGTATCGCCTTCGAGGATCGTCCCCGGATAAAGGACGGTGTCGCGGCCGACGGTGACCGTCGTGTCTACATAGGTGTTATTCGGATCGATGATGGAAACGCCATCGGTCATGAGTTCATCCAGTTTACGCTGGCGCAGGACCCGTTCGGCTTCGGCCATCTGCTGACGCGAGTTTACACCGAGTGTTTCCGCATAGGACGGCGCAGCAAAGGCACTGACGACTTTGCCTGCCGATACGAGCATGCCGATGATATCGGTTAGATAGTATTCACCTTGCGCGTTGTCATTGGTGACGTTGTGAAGCATATCCCACAAGAGAGACATATCAAAGCAGTAAATGCCGGCGTTTACTTCGTCGACTGCCAGTTCTTCCGGCGTGCCGTCTTTCTGTTCGACGATCTTGACGACCTGCCCTTTTTCATCGCGGATGACGCGGCCGTAACCGGTAGGATCCGGCATATGTGCCGTCAGGACCGTCGCTGCAGCGCCGCTCTGTTCATGGCAGTCGATAAGGGCTGTAAACGTTTCCTTCGTGACCAGCGGCGTATCGCCACAGGTTACGAGGAGGGTGCCAGCTTCCCCCTGGAGCAGCGGTTCTGCCTGCAGGACAGCATGGCCTGTACCGAGCTGTTCTTTCTGCATGACAGTTTCGGCCTGATCACCGAGGTAATCCCGGACCGTTTCACCGCCAAACCCGACGACGACGACCTGGCGCTGCGTCCCGGCTGCTTTGACAGCCCGCAGTACCTGTTCGACCATCGGGACGCCGCCGACTTTGTGCAAAACCTTGGGGAACTTCGACTTCATACGCGTCCCCTTGCCGGCAGCGAGGATAAGTGCAATAGTATTTTTCATCCAGTTATAGCCTCCCTGAATTCCATAACTATATAATGTCCATTTAAGGATAACACAAAACGGGGCGAAAAAAAAGAGGCTGTCACATAAAGACGCCTCTTTTATCAAACAAGCTCGTATTAACCTAATACATAGACAACGACATCGCGACGGCCGAAGTCGAGGGCTTCGCTGGTCGAATCCATGGCCAGGTCGATGCGGTCACCGACGATAGCTCCGCCCGTATCGGCAGCTACAGCATAGCCATAGCCTTCAATGTAGAGCTGCGAGCCGAGGGGAATGACATCGGGGTCGACGGCAACCATGCCGCGCTGGAGATACTGTCCCGTTGCCGTGTAGCCATCACCGCCGCCATCTTCAGCGGTGTAAGCCGTAGCTTCCATGACAAGACGACGCTGATAGCCTTCCGTCGAAGACGATTCTTCAGGGATCGGACGGCCACTGGCTTCCGACAGGGCTTCCATGGTCTGGGAGCCGACGACGCCGTCTGCCGTGAGGCCGTGGTCAGCCTGGAACTGTTCGACAGCAGCTTCTGTCGAGGGACCAAAATCACCATCAGCACTACCGGACAGATAGCCCGTATCCTGAAGCATATATTGAACGCTCTGTACGACAGAGCCACTCATACCCATTTGAACGCTGGCACAAGCCAGGGATGTAAACGCGAACATGCAGATTGTTGTCATTAATATCAGTATACGATTTCTCAAAAAACCACCTCTTTGAACGAACACAATATCAAGTACGTCCTGAATTATAACAAACTTCCCACTATAAGTCAAAAAAATTAATAATTATAATTCGTTTTTGACGTATTTATTCTCCATTCTGCACGCTGTTTAAACAGCGTATGTCCGTTAATGCTCAACTTTGAGATGTATTTTTTAGTACCTGGTACTATTTTTTTATAATTATTATGCATTTTTACCTATTTTAGCTCTTCGTCTTCTCCACAATATTCCTTATAGATTCAGCCCCTTCTATGGAATCGGTGAGGACGTAAATGAAGTCTCCTGCCCGCAGACACGTATCGTCATCAGGGATGATATCTCCACTGCCGCGCTTGATGTCGACGATGACCGTATGGGCCGGCCAGGCAATGCGGCCGACATATTTCCCGTCGGCCTGACTGCCGCTGGATACGGTCAGTTCCAGGAGATTACGCCGTTCTTCCGACGATAAGACGGGCTTATTCTTGGCCAGGTTCCGCTGCAATAAAGCTTCATAAATCGGTTCGCCCTGGCAGAGCTGAGCTACGACCAGTGCAACCAATGACGCCGTACAGAGGACAAGCAGGTGCTCATAAGAGCTGGTCATTTCCATGATGAGAATGGTTCCCGTCACCGGTGACTGAACAGAGGCCGCAAAAAAAGCGGCCATGGAGATGACGACGATGTTGGACAAGTAATACGAAGAAATGAGTCCCAAGTGGACAAAGACGATGCCCGTAATGCCGCCTGTCAGCGCGCCCAAGACCAGCATGGGCAGGAAAAAGCCGCCAGGGACGCCGCAGCCATAGCTGACCAGGGTGAAGAGGAACTTCCCGATGAGCAGGCCGGCAAAGAGTTTCAGCGATAAGGGCAGGGTATAGAGGCTGTTGACCAGGTCGTTGCCGCCGCCCAGGACTTCCGGGAAGACATAGCCCAAGATGCCGGCCATGCACAAGGCAAAGGCAATGCGCATATAATTATTGCGAAAGACAGGTAAATCATAGAAATAATGAATATTCAGCAAGCCCTTGTTGAAGACGACGCCGGCCAAGCCAATAATGATTCCCAGAATGACCACGAGCCACATGTAGCGCAGGGGAAACGGCGGCAGCATGCCGAAATGGAAGACCGGCGCCCGGCCGAAGACGTAGCGACTGACCATGGTCGCCAGCAGGGCCGCTGCCATGGACGGTGCCAGGACGACGCCGGAAAAATTGCGATGCAGTTCTTCCAGGGCGAACATGACGCCGGCCAAGGGCGCATTGAAAGCCGCCGCCAGACCGGCACTGGCACCGGCCGTGATGAGGTAGCGTTCTTCCATGCGCGTCCGCCCCAAGGCCCGGCTCAGT
>UMCK01067383.1_pt1 | contig 10144 bp, 5 predicted proteins | sample 1964121 | NCBI WGS metagenome assembly UMCK01 (sample SAMEA4835957, study PRJEB28245) | human gut metagenome | biome: gut microbiome; material: fecal sample | place: Denmark | collected 2008 | reverse complement strand
AATCCCCCATTCTTATAACCATCATAACTAGTACTGTTATAGTTACCTTCTCTTATCTGTAAATCCTCTCCAAAATACTTTCCTTTATAATCTGAATAACTATAATAAAAATCTAGCTTAGTAATAAGTTTTGGATTAGTAATCTTATAAGTACCATCATCATTAATAGTATATCCATCACCATAAACATAAAAGTCATCCATAGTTTGACCATCAGTTAACTCTATATAATAGTAGTAAGGAGTAGTAGCAATATCATTAATACTCACTCCAATCATATATCTAGCAACAGAAGAATCATCACTTAATAATACATAATTATGTATAAGTAATTTTTCAGGCTCATCTCCACCAATTTCCCAAAAAGCCAAAGAAGCACCAGAACAACTATAAGCCTTAGTAGAAGCATCATAAGTAACTGATGTACAATAAGTACCAGTGCTAAAATCTATCTGCTCTTTTTTTATTTCAATATTTGAAATCTCATATGTATTACCAGGATAATTACCATTATACATATAACCCATTTCCGAATTATAACCATATAAATTATTAAATATTGATGTACCAATCGAATTATAAATATTAGAACTCTTTATAGCAGCAGCATAAATCTTTGAATCTTCAACATATAAAACCTGATACAAAGTACTACAAGAAACATTTTTTTGAGTATTTAAACAAGTATATGAACCAATTAAAGACGAAGGATTAGCTATATCTATTGCAAGTTTATTACCAGCCGCCTTAAACTTTTTTAAAATACTATCATACGTATAATCAGTTCCATAGTAATGTTTAGAATTTAAAGTAATAGCCTCAATCCCAGAAAAAGCATATTGTCCTTTCCTATCAGTTCCACAACCATCATTAGAATCAACCTCACCATTATAAATCATTCTAACATCACCAGTATCAGTAGTTCTAATCATCTGCCAACACATACCAGCAAACAAAACATTATTTTTATTAAGAATTTCCGTTCCACCTGTATCATTACTGGCCGTATAATAATAAATTTTACTACTACCAGATCCACTTATACTATCTTGATGTTTACCAGTATATTCCTTCGCAACTCCACCATTAGAAGCTTCATCCCTTAAAACTCCATACAAAGTAGCTTTTTCAGCAATTTTACCATCTGCAGACTTATTTAAACTAGCCTTAGCCCAAGTAGCTTTATATGTAACCTCTTTATATGGCATAGTAAATGAACCATCATTATTAATAATTACATTAGAAGTAGTAAGTTTCCACCCTTTAAATATATATCCACTACATTTAGGAACAACTTCAGATGGATTAACTACACCGTAGACTGCCTCAACATTAGAACTAGGCATATTACTAACAGTGCACCCAGCAGGACTATTACTATCATAATTAACTTTAAAACCACTTGCCAGAGTTGGAGAATTAACATCAGTAACCTCTTCTTCCATTCCAGAATAAGAATAATTTACAATAGATGTATCAGAAATAGGAATAATATCACCAATTGTATACTCATCTGAAACATTAAAATAAACAGTCATTTTAGCTCCCGCTCCAGCTGCAAAAGATGAACTATCAATCAAATTCCATTCAACAGAATATTCACTATCTATAGTAGCAACTCCTCTAGTAGTCTCTACCTTATCAACAGTAAATGGAGCCTTAAAATAATCATTCAACACAAAATTATCATAAAAACTATCATTTCCACAACCTAAGTAAACATTATTAAGAATATCCAACACATTATTTTTATTAGTAACTATTTGTTCATCGCTGATATTTGCAACAGCAGGTACAACTGCATCTCCCATTTCATATTGTATTGCTAAAAATGAAAGTTCTGGATATTTATCCTTTAAATCAAGATATGTACCAATTTCTTTTGGAGAATCAACCATTGGCTTACCATCAGTTACAAAAATAACTTTAACATACTCTGCCCCATCAGAAGTATAATTATTCATAAAATCTAAAAGAGCCTCCATTGCTGCATAATAACTTATCTCCTTATTAGCAGTTGCAGAAGAAGAAAGAAAATTATCAAGTACTGTATTACTACCATTCTCATCATATGTAAAATCAGTAACAACTTCTGCCTCATCATTAAATCCTATTATAGCAACCCTATTATTGTTATTACCATATCTATGCATATTATTAAGCATTGACTTAATCGCACTAGAAAATACTGAATCATGCTCATTTAAAGACCCATCAACAACTAAAATATAATCAATTACAGGTATATTCTCTAATGATTTAGTTTGTAAATCATAAGTAATTTTTGCCCTATTCTTAGAAATCCAACTAGCTGTTCTAGTAATCTTCCAAGAAGCTTCATCACTATTTTCATAATCAAATTGACTAGATGTAAACGAAGTGGTCTCTACTGGTACATCTGCCGCAAAAGAATTAGAGATAAATAAAATTAAAACACATATAATAAAAACTCCTAAAGCAGAAAACTTAAACTTATTTTCATGCGAAAAACGAGTCAAACTATCAATCGACTTTTTCAATTTTTCAATATACTTCTTAATATTAAAAATATTCTTCATCATATATCAAATCAAATCTCCCTATCATATCAATTATACAAAGTTTCAAGCATTTTATCAATAAAAAAAGACTACTTTTAAAGTAATCATATTTTTATTCTACGGTTACACTTTTCGCTAAATTTTTTGGTTTATCAATATCACAACCTCTTATTTTAGCAACTTCATATGCTATTAATTGTAAACAAGGTACTACTAGTATTGGTTGTAAAAATTCACTAACTCTTGGTACTTTAATTAAATAGTCACACTCAAACCCATCTTCATTACTAACAACTATTATCATAGCTCCTCTAGCTTTGACTTCACAAATATTAGAAATAGTCTTTTCTCTAATATCATCCTCAGTAACAATTGCAAAAACAGGTGTACCCTTATCTATTAAAGATATAGTTCCATGTTTTAACTCTCCTGCTTGATAAGCTTCACTATGTATATAAGATACTTCTTTTAATTTTAAACTTCCTTCTAAAGAAATAGCATAGTCAATCTTTCTTCCTATAAAGAATATATCTTCTCTATCACTAATTTTCTTAGCTATTTCTAAATAAGTATCCCTTTTATCTACAACTTCTTTTAATAAACGTGGTAATCTCTTCAACTCATCAACTATATCTTTTTTGCCAGCCACTCTACAAGCAAGTAGTGCCATAACAGCAACTTGTAAAATATAAGCTTTCGTAGTAGCAACAGCTATCTCTGGACCAGCTTCTATAAATATTTGTCTATCACTTTCTCTAGCAATAGTTGATCCCTTAACATTAACAATTGCTAAAGTCAAAGCTCCATTTTCCTTAGCTTTCCTCATAGCAGCAATTGTATCAGCTGTCTCTCCTGATTGTGAAATAACTATAACTAATGTCTTTCTATCATAAAGAATCTTTTTATAACGATATTCACTAGCAACTTCACATAAAACTCTAATATTAGCATTTTCTTCTAATAAGCTCTTACCAATCATACCAGCATACATAGCAGAACCACACGCTACAATATGAATCTCTTCGTATCCACTAACATCAAATATATTATCAAAATTATCTATAAAAGGCTTTAAAGTCTTCTCAAGTACAACAGGCTCTTCCATTATTTCTTTTAACATATAATGTTCATAACCACACTTTTCTTTAGACTCAGCTGTTAACTCTGTAACCAATACTTCTTTTTTTATTTCCTTATCATCTTTAACAACACTAATACCATTAAAATCTAAAGTAACAATTTCATTCTCATCTAATAAAGAATATCTATTAGTATAATTAATAATAGCCGAAATATCACTTGCTACAAAATATTCTTTATCTCCATACCCAACTATTAAAGGTAAATCTTTTCTAACTGCAAATAACTTATCTTGATCCTTAAAAATAATTGCTAAGGCATATGATCCTCTAACATCATTAATAGCCCTCTCAATTGCCATAATTGGATCATTATCATAATAATAGTCAATTAAAGCAGTCAACACCTCAGTATCCGTCTCAGTCTTAAATAAAACTCCTTCACCACTTAACTTTTTCTTTAACTCCATAGCATTTTCAATTATACCATTATGAACTAATGTAACTCTTCCCACAGTATGAGGATGAGCATTAACCTCAGTAACACCACCATGAGTAGCCCATCTAGTATGAGCAATACCTATATGAGAATCAATTAACTTTTCTTTATTAATCTTCTCCTCTAAAGAAGATATTCTTCCTACTTCTTTTATAACCTGAACAGAAGTATCATTTTTTAAAGCAATACCTGCAGAATCATATCCACGATATTCTAATGTTTTAAGTCCCTCTATAAGTACATCTTTAGGTTCCCTAAAACCTATATAACCTACTATTCCACACATACGTAAAATCTCCTTAATATAAAAATAGTTCTGATATATTTCTTTGTTGTAATCTTGATTTTACTTTTTAAAATATATCTAACGAATAACTTAAATCCGTAGTAGAATCCGCCGAATATTTCGATAAACTACTAACCTCGTCATCCTCATAGGATCTGGCGCTCAAATGAAAAATACAACCTTTCTAATTTCATTCTAATAATATTATATGATATTTAAAAAAAATTGGCAAATCAAATATAAAAGCACAATAAAAGGAAGAATTTAATCTTCCCCTAACTTCTCATATATATCATGACTAGTATTATATTCAGCTATCTGATCAGAAAACATTGTATTAAATACTGGTTCAGACTTTCTTTTAACATCTTCATAAATATTCTTACTAGTATCAATAGCAGTCTTTATATCCATAATATTAACTTCTCTTCTATTATCAAACAAAGCATTAGAAAAAGCATTTTGTACTATAGTTAAAGATACATCTGGATATCTAGACCCAATCTCATATATTCTTTTATATTCACTAGTAATATCTGTAATAAATTCCATTATTTTTCTTTGTACATAAGAAGAATACATTAACTTAGCTCCAGTTCTCTTCTCTATCTTTGGTAAAGTACCAATAAGTATTTCTACATTCTCATCTCTAGTAGGTTCTGCTACATCTATCTTTTGAAAACGTCTAACAAAAGCCTTATCTCTTAAAATATATCTTTCATACTCATCAGTAGTAGTAGCACCAATTACTTTAATATCTCCACGATCAAGAGCCGGTTTAAACATATTAGCAAAGTCTAAAGATTCACCCTTACCAACTAAAGTATGTATCTCATCTATAAAAAGTATTAAATTAGTTCTAGACTTTAACTCATCTATTAAAGTCTGTACTTTAGCTTCTCCTGTAGTTGGATCTACTCCAAGTAAAGCCGATGTATTAACTTTAATAACTTGATAATTACTTAAAGCATCTGGTACTAAACCTTTTTGTATTCTATAAGCAAGTCCCTCTACTATAGCAGTTTTACCAACACCGGGTTTACCTACTAAGACAGCAGACTTATCAGGGGTAAGTAACGTAAGTATCAAATCCTTTATTTGAGCATCTCTTCCAATGGCCGGATTAGTAATATAATTTTTATTTAAAAAGTTTTCTCCATACGTATCAAGAATACTAATCCTTTTTGCTTTAATATCAAATTCTTCATTCATAGTAACATCTCCTAACTACTAAATTATAACATAAAAATTATTTTTTTACATCTATAGGATTAACATGTATAACAGTTAAATACACTTCTGGAATATTCTTGTCTATCTCTTTTTCTAATCCATTCGCAATACTATGACTATCAAAAGTAGATAAATTACCATCTACAAAGATTGTAAAAGATATCTGATACTTATATCCAACAGGTGTAGCATTAAAATGATTAACTCCTCTAATTTCTTTATGTTTAGATATAATATCATATACTTTATCCCTAGTAATAGTATTCATTGCTTTATCCATTAATACATCATAACTCTCTAGAAATATCTTTAAAGCTACAATAAATATCCAAATAGAAATACCTATACCAACAACACTATCTACAAAGTATATTCCCTCTAAGCTTAACAAACACGCTACTAAGTTCAAACTAGTAATAATACAATCATTTCTATGATCTTTAGCATTAGCTTCTAATAGCAAACTCTTATGTTTCTTATATACTCCATTGGCATAAATATAAAGTATAAATTTAACTATAATAGTTATAATACATACAACAACTAACCAAATAGAAAAACTAAACTTTTCACCTAAAAGAATTGTCTTAATAGCTGAAATAATAACTTTTATACTCATTAATCCCATCGCAATACTAATAAACATTGAATAAATATATTCTGCTTTACCATGTCCTAAATTATGATCATCATCTCTAGGCTTAGAAGCAATTTTATTACCAATAAAAGTCATAATAGATGAAAATATATCTGAAGCACTATTAAATGCATCTGCAAGCATGGCTTGACTTCCCGTAATAAATCCTACTATAGCTTTAATTATAAGTAAAAAGACATTTCCAATCATCCCCCAAATACTAACTTTTTTAATAGCCATAAATTTCATAAAATTCTCCTCATCTCCAAAGAAAAAAGGAACTTTAGCTCCTAGATTTCTATATTATATGTCAAAGTTTTACCTAATACTAGGAAATTTTATAATTTCTGCTTTGCTTTCCTGTCCACCACTATCTTGCTTTATATCATAATCATCACGTTTTTCTTCTATAACATCAACAGAAAATAATTCATTGCCAACTTTATAAGCAAAATCTAATGCTCTATGTAAAGATAAATTATTTGTTTTTCCAAGTACTGATACATCAATATCTTCAGGATAAGTTTCCATTCTCTTCTTAAACTCATCTTCACATCCTAATCTAATTGCTGTATATTTTATAACTAAATCTGAATCTATTGAAATAAAATCATCACTAGAACTTAAATAATCAACCACTTCATTTGTTAAAACTCTAACTCTATAATCATTAAGTCTCTTCATATAACTATCCCAGCGTACTCCAACACCCATAATATCTTTTTTTAAATCAGCGACTAAACTAGGATTAGCCGTAATATAATCAGCTAAAAAAGTATCCATTCCAGCAATGGTATTAATAATAAAACTATTAATACCATTATTTTTAATATCATTAAAAGAACGACATCTGCGATGAATAAATCTCTCTAAATTCTCACCATCTATATCACTACAATAAAACTCTCTATTAACCATTCTCTTAGCAAAGAAATCTGTAATTACTTTACTAGAACCATACTGTTCTAATATAAGTAAAAATCCTAAACCTAATTTATCTTTAAACTTAGCCTTATTATATTCAACTAATAAATCCACTTTTTCCATCTCTTTAGAATAAGCTAAAGCTGCTCCTATAGTAAATCTATTAGCTTCTTTTTCCATAGTACTAACTAAGAAGTTAATCTCCATACTTCTAATTCTATCAATTCTCTCGATATCATTTTCTTCTGATTCTCTTTCATTAAGTTTTATTGAATTCAAATAATTACCAGCAACCATTTTTACAAATTCAAAATCATCTGAAAAGTCATTAATAACTCCCCATACAAATCCATAATCATGTTTAACTTCATCAGAACAGAATTCATACATTCTTTTATCTTTTGAAAGCATCATGACATATTTCATAAATTCTGGACTATTCTCTAACTCAGAAACATCATAAGGTGTAGTATCTAATCCACTAATATAATTTTGAACTAATTTTACATTAACCAAGATATCACCTAATCTTTCTATCTTTTACCTTTTTTTCTCTTACTTTTATTATCTACTTTTGGTTCTTCTTTTTTTACTCCCACTTTAACAGCTGATAATACTTGTTCTGGAGAAATGACTGTTACATTCATATCTAAAACTTCAGGTTCTTCCTCAACCACTACTGGTGTAGCAGCAACTGTATTAACTACTTGTGAAACTTCTGGAGCTCCAATATCTTTAGCATCTATTTCTACTTGTTTTTTCTCTGTAACTACAGTAGTATGAGTCTTTTCTTTACTAACATCAAGTTTACCATCACTAGTATTAGCATTATTATTATCAGTAACAACTTCTTCTTTAGGAGTAACTTTTACAGTCTCTAATACATCCTCAGAAGAAATCTTCTCCCCAGTATTAGCTGTATCAACTTTAGAAGCTTGCTCTAACTCTTGTTGCTTCTTTATTAAATCTATTTTTTCTTTCTCTTGAATTTCTTTTTCTTTTTGTTCTTTTTCTTTAGCTGCTTTCTCTTGCTCTTCTTTTTCTCTTCTTTGACGTTCTTTTTCAGCTTTAGCCTGTTCTTCTGCTAACTTCTTCTGTCTTTCCTGCTCTTCTCTAGCTTTTGCTTCTAATTCTTTTCTTTCTTTATCTTTTTGTATTTTTTCTAATCTTTGTTTTTCCTTTTCTACTTTTATTTTTTCTTCTCTTTCTTTCTCTTCTTTTAATTTAGCTTCTTTTTCTAATCTTAAACGTTCTTTCTCTGCTTTTTCCTGCTCAATTTTAGCAAGTTTTTCAGCTTTTATTTTCTCTTCTAATTCTCTTCTTTGTCTTTCACGTTCTTCTTTTTCTTTTAAAGCTTGTTCTCTTTCTTCCTTCTCTTCTTTTTTTCTTTCTTCTCTCTCTCTTTTTAATCTTTCTTTTTCAAATCGCTTCTGTTCAGCTTTTTCTCTTTTTATCTTTTCCATTGCTTCTTTTATTTTCTTTTTATCAACTTTAATCTTTTCTTCTTTTGCTTTTTTCACTTCACATTCTTCTTGTTTTACAGCTTCAATTATTTTTAGTTGTAAAGGAACAGTTGCTCCCTTTTTACTATCCTTCATAAGAGTAGCATCTATTGCTGCCCTACCTGCAACAGTACTATTAACATTCTTCTTATTTTTTCTTTTTCTATTAATTACCAACACCAATACTAAAAATGATGAAAATACAAAAAGTCCTGAAACAATAGTAAGTAATAAGTCATTACTTTTAACTTCACTAGCTTCCCCAACATAACTAGCATAAATAATATATTTTTTTACACTACCTGCCTCAGACGTAACTTTAATAATAATTGAATCATCCTTACCAATATTACTATTTCCAGTAATAACAACAGTAGCACTACTATCTTCAGTAATAGCCCTAATATCTAAATAGTTATTTTTAATAGTTCCAATATTATATTCAAAAACATCACTAGAAAAGTTCAAGTTATAACCATCTATTTTAATATTACTAAGTAAAGCATTATCAGAAAGTAATTTTTCTAACCTTGTAACATTAACTTTATAACTTAAAACAGTTCCATCTTCCGCAACAACTTCTATTAAAAATTGATTAGCTCCAGTAACTAAAGATAAATTAGTTGGTAATTTAATAGTTGCTTTATTATCATTTGCAACAGCATCTATCTTAACAGAACTAACATTACTTGAAACTTCTACATTATATTCATTAATACTTGGATTAAAATTAATATCTATATCATTAACAATTAAAGACTTTAATGTTGCATCACTACTCTTAACTGGCTCAACTGGAGTAGGATCAGGTGTTGGTGTAGGATCCGGAGTATTACCAATAACAGTAATTGCAACACTCTTATTAGGAATAACTGCTACTTCTCCATTATCACTAGTAAATGTTATCCCATTCATATAAAAAGTTCCAACCCCAGAAGCAACAGCTTTTAAATATACAGTACCCAACTCAAAATTACCAGGATACTTATCAGATGAAGTTAAAGAAAGATTAGGCCACTCACTATTAATCTTCCATATACGTTCCGCTTTAAAATTAGTAACTATAATATTTCCATCAGAAGTAAGATTAGAAAAAATCTCTGAAACAGCCCCATCAGAATACCCAACAATCTTACATCTAACTTCATCACCTACATTAACTGTAGTAGAATTACAAGAAAAAGAAATATCCCCTGATAATCCAAAAGTCTTAACAGGAATAAAAAAGCTCAATAATACTATTACAAATAAAAACTTTTTCTTCATAATATTTCCTCCACAGTCCCCTACCATAAATTTATTATAGCAAAATTTCAAAAAAAAGAATAGTACAAAATACTATTCCAAAAATTCATTCTAACTCCAATATATTCTTTACAGTAAATTTCTTATTTAATACTAAAACCAATATATTTAATACAAATAATATACTAAATATTATAAT
>UMCK01045230.1_pt1 | contig 10167 bp, 7 predicted proteins | sample 1964121 | NCBI WGS metagenome assembly UMCK01 (sample SAMEA4835957, study PRJEB28245) | human gut metagenome | biome: gut microbiome; material: fecal sample | place: Denmark | collected 2008 | reverse complement strand
GCAAATGTACTCGGACTTGGCTGGGCGGCAACTCCGGCAGGTCTTGAAGCAATGGAAGAGCTTCAGAAGCTGGAAGAAGACCGCCGCCTTGGAAAAGCAGCAGGACCGGTGAGGAAAAGAGGAATTGCAAGCAATGAAATGTGCACCTTCCTGATCGTAAATATTTCTTCACTGCAGCTGATCCCGGTGTCGGTGATCGCCTACCGGAGCCAGTACGGAAGCGTGAATCCGACAGCCGTTGTTGGACCTGGGATTGTGGCAACGGCGGTCAGTACCGGGGCGGCGATTTTGTTTTGCAGGATAATGGACCGGAAAAGCTAGAATTTTTGTAGCTTTTTGTAACATACCTTGACTAAAGTACAAAAAAACGCTATAATCAATATCACGGCAAAGCTTTAAACCATTGAAGTTTAAACCGCTAAAGTTTAAAACTGTAAAGCCAAAACGGAAAAAGTTTGTTCGAAAAGAACATAGATGGAGGTATGTTATTATGAAAGCAAGAAAAATTTTAGCAGTATCACTTACTGCAGCAATGACACTGGCACTTGCTGCCTGTGGCGGAAGTTCATCAGACAAAGAATCTTCTTCAAAGGATTCATCAGACAAGGTATATAAGATCGGTATCTGCCAGCAGCTTGAGCATGCAGCTCTTGACGAGGCAACCAAAGGATTTGAAGAAGCCTGTGAAGAAAAATTCGGAAAAGACAAAGTGAAGTTCGATCTTCAGAACGGACAGGGCGAACAGGCAAACTGCGCAACCATTGTAAACAATTTTGTGGCAGACAATGATGACTTGATCCTTGCAAATGCAACAACTGCTCTTCAGTGTGCAGCAGCTGCAACAAGCACGATCCCGATTCTTGGAACATCTGTTACAGATTATGCAACTGCTCTTGATATTTCTGACTGGACAGGATCAACAGGTATGAACATTTCAGGAACCTGTGACCTTGCACCGATCGATGAACAGGAAGCAATGCTTAAAGAACTCCTTCCGGATGCAAAAACAGTAGGAATCCTCTACTGTTCAGCAGAACCGAACTCAGCATATCAGGCTAAGAAGTTCGAAGAAGCACTCGACAAAGATGGAATCAAATATAAAGAATACACAGCAGCAGACTCTAATGAAATCCAGTCTGTAGTAACAAGCGCAGTAGATGAGTGCGACGCACTTTACATCCCAACCGATAATACAATGGCATCTAACACAGAGATTATCAACAATATCTGTCTTCCGGCAAAAGTACCGGTAATCGCAGGTGAACAGGGAATCTGTGAAGGCTGTGGTATTGCAACTCTTTCTATCAGCTACTATGACATCGGATACAGAGCAGGTGAAATGGCTTACGAAATCCTCGTAGACGGAAAAGACATTTCAACCATGGAAATCGAAAGTGCACCAAAAGTTACAAAGATGTATAACAAGACAATCTGTGACGAACTCGGAATCACTGTTCCGGACGATTACGAAGCAATTGAGGAATAATCAGTATAGAAAGAGGCAAGAACAATGTATTTAGCAGCTTTAGATCCGATGTCTCTTGTGCGTGCACTTCCGGGAAATGTAGCGCAGGGGATCATCTGGGGAATTATGGCGCTTGGCGTTTATATCACCTTCCGCATTCTGGATTTTGCGGATCTGACGGTTGACGGATCGCTGGCTACAGGCGGAGCAGTTGCAGTTATGCTGATCCGCGGCGGTATGAATCCGGCACTGGCACTTCTTTTCGCATTTCTGGCAGGTATGGCAGCCGGATTTGTGACAGGTATTTTACATACGTTTTTTGGAATTCCGGGCATTCTGGCCAGTATTCTGACGCAGATCGGACTTTACTCGGTGAATCTCGGAATCATGGGAAAATCCAATCAGGCAGTCAATGTTATGCAGTATAAATTGGTTGCATCGCTTCGTTATGTGACCGGCGAAGGAAGTGAACTGTTTTTTGTAAAGCTGATCGTGGCAGCACTTATCCTGATCGCAATTATTTACTGGTTCTTTGGAACTGAGCTTGGCGCATCGATCCGTGCAACCGGATGTAACCCGCAGATGGCAAGTGCACAGGGAATCAATACAGGCTTTACAAAGGTTCTGGCGCTTATGATCTCCAACGGACTTGTGGGACTTTCCGGCGGAATTTACGCACAGTACCAGGGAGCAGCCGATGTCAATATGGGACGTGGTGCCATTGTAATGGGACTTGCAGCCGTTATCATCAGCGAAGTTATTTTTGCAAAATTCTGTGCAGGCAGAAAAGCAGCCTTTGCATTTACACTGGGAGCAATCTTTATCGGAGCGATTATTTACTATATTGTAATCGCACTGGTATTGTGGCTGAAGATGCCTTCTGATTATATGAAACTGTTCTCAGCGGTAGTGGTTGCATGCTTCCTTGCAGTTCCGTACATGAAGGGTAAATATTTTACAAAGAAACGGAGGACTGCATAATGGGATATATGTTGGAAATCCAGAATATTCATAAAACCTTTAATCCGGGAACGATCAACGAAAAGGTCGCACTTAACGGAGTGAATCTGAACCTCAATCCGGGTGATTTCGTGACTATCATCGGTGGAAATGGTGCAGGAAAATCCACCACACTGAATGCGATCGCAGGAGTGTGGTCTGTAGACGAAGGAAAGATCATCATTGACGGAGTGGATATTACAAAGCTTTCAGAGCATAAAAGAGCACTTTATCTGGGAAGAGTTTTCCAGGATCCGATGACTGGAACTGCGGCAACCATGTCGATTGAAGAAAATATGGCGATCGCAGCCAGACGTGGCGAGCGCAGAGGTCTGGGATGGGGCATTACGAAAAAAGAGCGGGAGCGCTATAAAGAAGCCCTGAAAGAACTTGATCTTGGACTGGAAGACCGTCTGAGCAGTAAAGTCGGACTTCTTTCTGGTGGACAGCGACAGGCGATCACTCTTTTGATGGCGTCTCTTAAAAAGCCAAAGCTTTTACTTCTGGACGAGCATACTGCAGCACTTGACCCGAAAACTGCAGCGAAGGTGCTTGCCATCTCCGATAAGATCATTCAGGAGCATCAGCTGACTGCAATGATGGTAACACATAATATGAAAGATGCCATCGCGCACGGCAACCGCCTGATCATGATGCATGAAGGAAAAATTATCTACGATGTAGCAGGAGAAGAGAAAAAGAATCTGAAGGTTGCAGATCTGCTGGCGAAGTTTGAAGAAGTCAGCGGCGGCGAGTTTGCGAATGACCGGATGATGTTGTCGTAAAGAATATTTTGAAAATGAAATAATAGTAGAAAACAGGAACGAGGTTTTAGCACATAAAAGAATCCAGCTCAAAGGCGAGCTGCCAAGTCCGATGAATATCCCGGAGGGCTGCCGTTTTGTGACTCGTTGCCCATATGCGACAGAAGCCTGTAAAAACGGTGTCCCGAAACTCCAGGAGATTTCCAAAGGACATTCCGTTGCATGCCATAGGGCGAAAGAAATCTTGTAGATCAATTGATAAAAAATGATAACGGGAGACGACCTAAAAGATTTACCAGTAAACTAAAGGGACATCTCAGATAAAATAATCCCTGCCAATTCACTTGTTGTGCAATGGAGATGAAACACAAAAATCGTGGAAGCCTCTGCTGAACACGATTTTCGCTCTAAGTGGTTCATCGGAATGGTTTGCACAATGGAATTGGCAGGGATTATTTTATCTGAGATGTCCTCACTAATTTACGGATTCTTAATCCATCAACTGCAATTCATACAATTTCTTATACAACCCATCCTTCGCCAGCAGCTCCTGGTGGGTTCCGGATTCTTTTATTTCCCCGTGATGCATCACAATAATTTTATCTGCATGCTGGATCGTAGAAAGCCGGTGTGCGACCATGATCGTAGTTCTTCCATCCATCAGCCGTGCAAGTGCCTGTGTGATCAGTGTTTCGGTTTCTGTATCGATGTTGGCAGTTGCTTCATCGAGAACAAGGATCTTCGGATCATAAGCAAGTGTCCGTGCGAAGGACAAAAGCTGGCGCTGCCCGGCAGATAGAGTACTTCCGCGTTCTGTAACCGGTTCATCATATCCGTGCGGCAGTTTCTGAATAAATGGATCTGCATTTACAATTTCGGCAGCCCGTCTGACATCGTCCGGTGAGATTGCTTCATTATTCAGCGAGATATTACTTTTGATGTCTCCGGTGAAGATGAAGACATCCTGCTGAACCTGACCAATCGCACCGCGGAGTACATCCAGATCAATTTCATGAATATCGATCCCATCAATCAGGATCTGTCCCTTCTGAATATCAAAATATCTTCCAATCAGATTTAAAATTGTAGATTTTCCTGCTCCGGTAGCGCCGACAAAAGCAGCCTTTTCACCCGGATGGATTACAAAACTTACATCTTTTAAAATATAATTTTCCTCTTCGTAGGCAAACCAGACATGGCGGAATTCAATTTCACCAAGAATATTGACCGGAGCCGGATCGGCCGGAGATACGATCTCTGGTTTTACATCAAGAACACTGAAAATCTTTTCTGCGGAAGCAATGGAAGACTGCAGGGTTCCAAGCTGTTCGGAAAGCTCCTGGATTGGCTCAAAAAAGGAGCTGATGTAGGTGATAAACACGAACAGGGTTCCGAGAGAAAGACTTCCATTTAACACAGAGAGGCTTCCGGTACGGATAACAAGGATCATAGCAATGACCGAAACCAGATAGATTGAAGGCCGGAAGATCGCAAAAGTCATGATCTCGCGGAAATTGGCACGGTACAGTTCCATAGATTTGCCTTCAAATTCACTGTATTTCTCTTTTTCGCGTGCAAAGATCTGGATCAGCTTCATACCGGAAATATGTTCGGACAGGAAGGTGTTCAGCTCTGTGATTTTATTTCTTGTGATCTGGTAAGCTTTTCTGGAGAGATGCCGGAAAACAAAAGTCAGGATTGCAACCAGAGGTAAAAGCAGGAAGGATATACCTGCCATTTTCACATTAATTGAGAGCATGACAACAGCGTAACCAATAATCTTAACAACGTTTTTAAAAAGTTTCACAAGAATGGTGGAAAACAGTTCGTTGACTGCTTCAGTATCGTTAGATACACGTGTTACGAGCTTGCCAACCGGTGTTGTATTGAAAAAAGAAAGTGACAGGCTGTGTATATGTGTAAATGTTTCTTCACGCAGTTTGTACACGATCTGCTGCCCCATCTTCTGTAAAAGCCAGGTGTCGGCAAGGTTCAGGAAAAAGCCGCTAAAAAGCAGCAGAAGAAACAGGATTCCGGCTTTTAAGATCCCCTTAAAATCATTTTGTCTTAAAACCTTCAGATCATTGGAAGTAAGCTTCTGTGCACCTTCTCTGACATAATTTTTTAAAACAGATGTATCGGCATTTTGTAGTGCAGTACATTCAGCGCGGGTGAGATTTTCCGCCATGTAATAGTGATCCTTCCAGAGAAAAATCTGATAAAAGGAAGCAGAATCCGCCTTAGATACTGCCTGGTCGCGCGACAGTACAAGACCGTTCCAGTTTACAGCGTCCGAAGCGGAAACGTCGGCTTCTACATACGGATGATAATAACCGTTGATATACTGGTCGATTGCATTTCCGATGATGATCGGGCGGTAAAGTTCCACCGCAATGATAAAGAGAACCAGGACAGTTGCCAGGGTCATTACCCATTTATGCGGTTTTAGATAACTTAAAAGTCGTTTCATCTTATGGCAACCTCCTGTTCTCCAATGGAAGCTTCCAACTGTTGCTTTTCAAACATATCTTTATAAATACCATTTTTCTGAATCAGTTCGGTGTGTGTTCCAAGCTCTTTCATTTCCCCGTTTTCAAGTACCATGATCAGATCGGCATGCTGTACCGTGGAAATTCGGTGTGCGATCAGGATGGTTGTTTTTCCTTTACGATCGTCCCTGAGATTATGTAGGATATGTTCTTCTGTATCGGTGTCGACAGCGGAAAGGGAGTCATCAAGGATCAGGATCGGTGCATTTTTTATCAGGGCGCGGGCGATGGAGCTGCGCTGTTTCTGACCGCCGGAAAGCGTAACGCCACGTTCGCCGACGATCGTATCATAGTTGTCCGGAAAATTTGCAATATTATCGTGAATGCAGGCTGATTTTGCTGCGGCGATAATACGGCTCATATCCTGTGATTTTGTACCGAATGCAATATTTGCTTTCAGAGTATCGGAAAAAAGAAAATTATCCTGTGGTACATAAGCAATATTTTCACGCAGAGTTTTCAGCGGAATTGTGTTGATATCATGGTCATCCAGATAAATCATGCCTGGCTCGGTGTTGTAAAGCCGGAGCAGGAGATTGACCAGAGTGGACTTTCCGTTGCCGGTGCGCCCGATGATGGCAAGGGTTGTCCCGGATGGGATGTCCAGATTGATATCATGCAGTACCGGAGAAGTATTTCCAAGGTGCGTAAAGGTCAGGTGATCAAAACGGATATCCCCGTGCAGGGTATCTAAAGTTGTGACAGAAGCAGTATCTTTTACATTTGTCTGTGCTTCCAGGATTTCCTGTACACGGCGGATGGATGCAGTTCCCTGGGAAAACATGACGGCAGCTTCCGAACAGGCGAGCATCGGCCATACCAGCATATTGACATACTGATTGAAAGCTACGAAGCGTCCGAGTGTAATCTGTCCGATCAGGGCGAGGTATCCCCCATAAAGGAGTGAGGCAAGACTGGAAAATCCGATGATCACATCCAGAAGCGGGATCAGGATGGCTTCCAGCTTTGCGATGCGCATACTTTTATCCATGGTATCCTGGTTCTTTTTGGAAAAAGAAAGGATTTCTGCCTGCTTGCGAACAAAGGCCTTGATCACACGGATCCCGGAGAAGCTTTCCTGTACAAAGTCGGCAAGATTGGAAACACTGTCCTGACGTTCGGTGTAGAGGTCATCCAGTACCTTTCCGTAATGCATATAGCCGAGGCAGATGATGACCATCGGGATCAGTGCCAGAAGGGTCAGTTTTATATTGACATAATACATCATCTGGCAGACGACCAGGAGCGTCATGACTACGGAATCAAAGATGCAGATGACAGCAGGGCCAAGTGCCATGCGGACCGCATTTAAGTCACTGGTAAACCGGGTCATCAGATCACCTGTTTTGTGGCTGTTGTAGTATTCCACATCCATAGTTTCCAGATGGGAAAACATTTCATTACGCAGTTCACGCTCGATAATACGTGCGGTTCCAAAAAGAAAATAACGCCACAAAAAACGGCCGACTGCGAGCAGAAGACCAATCAGAAAGATTCCAAGAAGACAGGTACGAATGGAACTCCAGGTGATGCTACGCGCGGTAAGACCATCGGTAATGATACCGGTAAGTTTTGGAATAAATACACTTGCCGCATCTACAGCAAAAAGAGTAAGGATTCCGGCAATATAGCGATATTTGTATCGCCTGACATATTGCATGATAAAGGGCAGTGGTTTCATATCAATGCCTCCTGAAAATGATAATTTTTTTCTATATAAACTATTATAGAGGATAGAATCTGGGGTGTCAAAGATTCCGTCAAATAAACGGGAAATACTTTGTGAAACAGGGGAAATTTCGTGAAAACGACAATTGCAATTTAAGATACATTTTTCTATAATGACGAAAGGTAAAATGTTAATAAGATAAACAGAGGGAATATATGAAAACATTACAGAAAGATTTGACGACCGGGAATCCGGGAAAAATTATTTTTAATTTCACACTGCCGATCTTCATTGGAAATGTATTTCAGCAGTTCTACAGTATGGCAGATACGATTATCGTAGGAAAGTTCGTGGGAACCAAAGCACTTGCGGCTGTTGGAAGTACGGGAACGATCATGTTTCTGATCAATGGATTTATACTGGGAATGACGGCAGGATTTACCGTACTTACGGCACAGAAATTTGGCGCGGGTGATATGAAAGCAATGCGCAAGACTGTAGGAAATGCCGCGATTCTGGCGATTATTATGTCTCTTATTATGACTGTGCTCGGAATGATGGCAATGAAACCGCTTCTTGGGATTATGAAGACACCGGATGATATTTTCAAGGATGCCTATGCGTATATTATGGTAATCTGTGGTGGAATTGCGGCGCAGATGCTATATAACTTTTTATCCAGTGTCTTGCGGGCACTTGGTAACAGCAAGGTTCCGCTATATTTCCTGATTCTTGCGGCGTTGCTCAACATTGTGCTGGATATGGTATTTATCATTGCGTTTCACATGGGCGCAGCCGGTGCGGCATGGGCGACCGTGATTTCACAGGGGATTTCGGGAATCCTGTGTCTGGTATATATTGTGAAGGCGGTTCCAATCCTGCATTTACATAAGGAGGACTGGCGTCCGAGCGGACATCTGCTGAAGATCCAGCTTGCAGTCGGAATCCCGATGGCTCTTCAATATTCGATCACAGCGATTGGAACCATGATGGTACAGACTGCCCTGAATCTGCTTGGCTCCACACAGGTAGCAGCATTTACCGCAGCGAATAAGATCGAGCAGATCGTGACGCAGGCATATGTTGCGATGGGAACCACGATGGCAACCTATTGCGCACAGAATATTGGAGCAGGTAAGATCAAAAGGATCCGTCAGGGATTTAAGTCAATTACGATCATGGGAAGTATCTATTCAGTCGTAGTTGCGGCGATCATTATGACAGTTGGGAAATATATGACGTATCTGTTCTTGTCTGGGGATTTGACAGAAATTATGCATTCCGTGGATATTTATCTGAAATGCGTCGGTACTTTCTTTATTCCGCTTACCGTTGTAAATGTTTACCGGAATGGAATCCAGGGAATGGGATATGGACTGCTCCCGATGATGGCTGGTGTGGCTGAGTTGGTTGGCAGGGGCGTTGTTGCCATGATCGCGGCAGGGCAGAAGAGTTACTTTGGAGTATGCATGGCAAGTCCGGCGGCATGGATCCTGGCAAGTGCGTTGCTGATCGTGATGTATTATTATGTGATCCATCAGAATGAGAAGCGGTTTGCGAAGTATGCGGATGAGGAATAGAAAAGTTTTCTTTATAAAGCAAACGGAATGAATAACAGCTCCGGCGAATATACTTTTTAGTAAAGTGGTTCGCCAGGAGCTGTTTTTATGCGCCTTTTTTTATACATATCTGACTTTATAGTCCCTTTTATGATTTTGTCCATTCTTATATATGGAATTTTTGCAGGAGTGAATGTATATGATACTTTTATTCAGGGAGCAAAGCGTGGATTTTGGACGGTCGTGCGGCTGATGCCGACGTTGATCGGATTGATGGCGGCAGTGGGGATTTTGCGTGCATCGGGTTTTCTGGAATTTATATCGGAAATAATTGGAAATGTGACGGAGCAGATCGGATTTCCAGGGGCATTGGTTCCGCTTACGATTGTGAAAATGTTTTCGTCCTCTGCCGCAACGGGATTATTGCTTGATATCTACAAGGAATTTGGAACGGATTCGAGAAACGGAATGATCGCTTCAATTTCGATGGCGTGTACGGAAACGATTTTCTATACGATGTCTGTGTATTTTATGTCAGCAAAGGTGAAAAAAACCAGGTATACTCTTGCCGGAGCACTTATTGCAACATTTGCAGGGCTTGCAGCGAGTGTGTGGCTGGCGGTACTTGTATAAATAAAAGTTGTATATAAAAATTATCGAATGTTGTATTCAGATTTTTTTGAAAAATGTATATATCGCACAATAAAAATGACTACAATTAACAAAAAATGTGCAAAATCTTGACAAAGAATGGAGAGAAACATAGAATATAGTCTATAGATGGTTCGAATCCAATTTTTATACGAAAAGGAGCAAAACATGAACGCAGCAGAAATTATTAAAAAAGATTTGGATGCAATTTATATTGGGAATCTGAGCACAGTAGATGACAATCTTACACTCCCGGAGAATGGAAAATACGGTGCTCAATTTACCTGGGAGACAGGGGAAGAAAGATTTATTGACAATACAGGAAAGGTACATCGTCCGCTGCATGGCATGGGAAACCGTAAAGTTACACTGACGGTTACCGCAACATATGAAGGACGTAGTGAGTCAAGAGAATATGTGGCGACCATATTGCAGGAAGCAAAAGAAAATATCGTAAAAGAAGTACGTAAAGTCGTCCTTAATGCACTGGCCGGTGAAGAAGCACATCTTC
>UMCK01063289.1_pt1 | contig 10209 bp, 10 predicted proteins | sample 1964121 | NCBI WGS metagenome assembly UMCK01 (sample SAMEA4835957, study PRJEB28245) | human gut metagenome | biome: gut microbiome; material: fecal sample | place: Denmark | collected 2008 | reverse complement strand
ACAGATCCTGAAGGAAAAAGTGGGAGAACATCCGGTGATCTGCGTTTCTGCAAAAGATGAGACTGGATTTGAACAGCTTGAGGATACACTCAAAAATATGTTTCTTGAAGGCAGCCTTTCTTTTAACGATGAGGTATGTATCACAAATATGCGTCATAAGGCAGCACTTATGGATGCAAAAGAGAGCCTGAAGCAGGTGACGGAGAGCATCGCACAGGATATGCCGGAGGATTTCTTCTCGATCGATCTGATGAGTGCATATGAATCTCTGGGAACGATTATCGGCGAGGCCGTGGATGATGATCTGGTAAATGAAATTTTCAGTAAGTTCTGTATGGGCAAATAAGTGGAGGCAAGAAATGAATACATTAGAAGAATATACAGATGTGGTAGTCGTAGGAGCCGGACATGCCGGATGTGAGGCAGCACTTGCCTGTGCAAGACTCGGACTTTCCACAACTATTTTTACCGTGAGTGTGGACAGCATTGCACTGATGCCGTGCAACCCGAACATAGGTGGAAGCTCCAAGGGTCATCTGGTAAGAGAAATCGATGCACTTGGCGGTGAGATGGGAAAAAATATCGACAAAACGTTTATCCAGTCCAAGATGCTCAATAAATCCAAAGGACCTGCCGTACATTCTCTGCGTGCACAGGCAGACAAGGCAGAATATTCCAGATCCATGCGAAAAGTTTTGGAAAACACAGATAACCTGTCAGTCGTGCAGGCAGAAGTTGCAGAAATTCTGACAGAAGACGGAAAAATCACCGGAGTCAAAACATTCTCCGGGGCAACGTATCACTGCAAAGCCTGCGTGCTTTGTACCGGAACATATCTGCGTGCAAGATGTATTTACGGTGATATCAGTAATTATACCGGGCCAAACGGATTGCAGGCAGCAAATCATCTGACAGATTCCCTGAAAGCACATGGAATCGAGATGCAGCGATTTAAGACCGGTACACCGGCACGTGTAGACCGCAGATCGATTGATTTTTCAAAAATGCAGGAACAGTTTGGCGATGAGAGAGTGGTACCCTTTTCTTTTACAACCGATCCGGAGAGTGTCCAGATCGACCAGGCATCCTGCTGGCTGACTTATACAAACGAAGAAACACATGAAATTATCCGGAAAAATCTGGATCGTTCACCACTTTATTCCGGTATGATTGAGGGAACCGGACCAAGATACTGTCCGTCCATCGAGGACAAAGTGGTAAAATTTGCAGATAAAAACAGACACCAGGTATTTCTTGAGCCGGAAGGACTGCATACGAACGAAATGTATATCGGCGGTATGTCAAGCTCCCTGCCGGAAGATGTTCAGCATGAAATGTACCACACGGTAGCCGGACTTGAGCACGCAAAGATCGTCCGCAATGCCTATGCGATCGAGTATGACTGCATCAATCCGAGACAGCTGGATGCATCCCTGGAGTTTAAAAATATCAGGGGACTTTTCAGTGGCGGACAGTTTAACGGCAGCAGCGGATATGAAGAAGCAGCGGCACAGGGACTGATCGCCGGTATCAATGCAGCAATGCAGGTAAAGGGAAAAGAGCCGCTGATCCTTGATCGTTCGGAAGCTTATATTGGTGTTCTAATCGATGATCTGGTAACAAAAGAGAATCGTGAGCCATATCGTATGATGACATCCAGAGCAGAATATCGTCTGCTTCTGCGTCAGGACAATGCAGATCTGCGTCTGACAGAGAAAGGTTATCAGGTGGGGCTGATCTCCGAAGAACGCTATCAGGCTCTGAAAACAAAAGAGCGTCAGATCGCAGAAGAAATAGAACGTGTAGATCATGAGAATATCGGCGGAACCGAAGTAGTACAGAAATTTCTGGAGGCACATGAAAGTACACTTCTGAAGTCCGGAACAACCATCGGAGAACTGGTACGCCGTCCGGAGCTGGACTATGAGATGTTAGAAGAGATTGACAAAAACAGACCGCAGTATTCTGCCGGTGTGCGTGAACAGGTCAATATCAACATCAAATATCAGGGCTACATACGAAGACAGATGAAGCAGGTCGAGCAGTTCAAGAAAATGGAAAACAAACGGATTCCGAAAGATATTAATTACGACGAAGTCGGAAGCCTGAGAATTGAAGCGGTGCAGAAACTGAAAAAATTCCAGCCGCTTTCCATCGGACAGGCATCCCGTATTTCCGGTGTGTCACCGGCGGATATTTCCGTACTGCTCGTATATTTGGAATCCAGAGATCGAAAATAAAGTGAAGTCCTGCGGCAAAAGAATGTTTGGCAGACGAAACGTAAATATTGAATTTTAAGTCAGATGCACGAGATATTTGACAGGAGGAAAACGTGGACAGAAGTAAATTTCATATTTTAGAAGATGGATGTCAGGCATTTGGCGTGACATTGACAGAGAAGCAGATTGAACAGTTTGAGAAATATTACGAGCTGCTGGTAGAATGGAATAAAGTGATGAACCTCACCGGGATCACTGAATTTGACGAAGTGATGCAGAAACATTTTGTGGACAGCGTGGCAGCGGCAGAATATGTGGAGATGGAAAAAATAAACAGCCTGATCGATGTCGGGACCGGAGCCGGCTTTCCGGGAATCCCGCTGAAGATTGTTTATCCACATTTGCAGGTGACACTTTTGGACTCTTTGAACAAAAGGATCAAATTTCTGGATGAAGTTGTGGATAACCTGGGGCTTATCGGAATCGAAACGGTGCATGGAAGAGCAGAAGATGCGGCGAAAAAAGCAGAATACCGCGAACAGTTTGATCTGTCTGTTTCCAGAGCAGTTGCGAACCTTGCGTCCCTTACCGAGTACTGCCTGCCGTTTGTAAAAGTCGGCGGAAAATTTGTTTCCTATAAATCTGTTTCAGTGGATGAAGAAATCGCTCAGAGTAAGAAGGCAGTTTATGTGCTTGGCGGAGAAATCGGAAAAGTGGAGAAATTCCATCTGCCGGGAAGTGACATGGAGAGGGCACTTGTGGTTGTGGAAAAGAAGAGAAGCACGCCGAAGAAATACCCGAGAAAAGCCGGGATGCCGACGAAAGAGCCTCTTGCGTGAATGTGCAAAAAGAAGATCATTAAAATAGTAAAAGATAGTTAAAAATAGGGAAAAAACAGTACGCCATAAATACACGAAAACAATCTGCTGACACGCTTCGTTTCCTGGGAAGCTGCCGTCCGTGCGATTTGTTTTCGGATATTTATGGCTGTATTATTTTACGTACTTTTTTCTACAGGTGAAACCATCGGATGTAATTGATCGAATTTACAGTTGTACTATGGAAATTTATATGCTGTCCAATCTGTACTATTCCTATGGAGCAGCGGCGATTGCACTTCCGCAGGTGCAGGCATGGATGTATATGAAATTCAAATGCAATTTGCTGATCCAGCTATGGAACATTCACCACGTGGTTGTCATTCCGGAAAATACATTGCCGGAGGATTATGATCCGCAGTTTTTTATTGATGAGATAAAACGGGCAAACAGAGAAACCATTCCGGAGGAAGAATGGCTTTCCGACCGGCTTTACTATGTGGATTACAAAAAGAAAAAAAATCATCTGAGAACTTTTGTATAGACAGGGGAAATAAAAGTAGATATTACCAGGAATTATCATATCGGCGAGAACTATAATCTGTTTGATGATTTTTGGGTAAGATAAACCCAGCAGCGAAGGTGTACACCAGATGTGAGGTGATCTCCGTCTTTGCAGGCGGTGAACAACAAGTCTGTGTCTGTGACGGGATAAAATCTCCCATCTGATATAACCTTCGGCGGATTGCAGAAGTGCACAAAAGAATGTCGGAGACATTCAGAAATGTTCGGGTATAATGGTTTTGTGCCAGATCTTACGTGTATTCAAATTAAAATTTTAAAAGAACATGTCAACATATTCCAGTACAGCCTGCGGATTTTCCATTTGCGGGTATTTTTCTGTATTTTCAATAAAATCGTATTCTACAGCGGAATTGAGGCGGACATAGCCTTCGACGGTTCGTTCACGTTCCTCTGTCTTTCTTCCTTCGAGAATAAACAGACTGTTGTTGATGCTGTTTAAGGCTCTGGAGATGTCTGCATTTAAATAAAATCCATCCAGGCTGGACAGCAGATATTTCCCGCCGCACTCATCGAGATGAGCAGCTTCATGATAAATGTCCAGCGTCTTCTTTGAGACAGAGAAAGGGTTATAAAAATACTTTTCAGTGAATAAATATTCAATATTTTCCCGCCGCATCTGCATGTTGTATACAGCTGTACCGACGATCGGAAGATCCATAATAAATTTGATGATCCTGGAACGTTTGGACGGTGTACATTTCAGATTGGAAATGCTTTCCGGATTGATCATCATAATTTTGTTATAGGCATCCGGATTGGTACTGCATGCCATCAACACAAAAGAAGAAGACAGACCGGTAGCGATGATGTCTGTTTTTTCGTGAATCACATGCTCGATAAAATCATTGATAAGCTGCACGTAAAAATAGTTTGTGTAGGTCAGGTTCGGTTTATCAGAACGACCGCAGCCAAGAAGATCCAGGCAATATACCGTGTGGTCTGCGGACAGATCTTTCAGCAGCAGATCCCATTCGTAGGAAGAGGCAGCCGGAGCTAGATCGTGAACAAGCAGGAGAGGAGAACCGCTTCCTGTTTTTGTATAATAGATCTGACCGAAACGCCAGTCATAAAAAGCACCTTTATGTTTATCCAGCAGATTTTTAACCGTGGCAAAAGCCTGGGCACAGCGATTGACGATGTGAAGAGAGCCAACAGCCAGAGCGGTCATGAGAATGCCGGTTTTGATTTTTTGCTTCATAAAAACTCCTTTCTGAGAAACATTGTCTTATACAGATCTTTGTGATTTTTCATTGCCTTCATTATAATCCAAGATGTAAGCAGAGACAAGGCAAAAGTATATCAGATGTGCACAGAAGAATATGGCATGGGATGCATGACGTGCACATCGCAGCAAGAATGTCAGAGGTATTCTTGAAATAAGAAACAATATAGAATATATAAAAATTTCATATGTTTCACGTGAAACATTGCTTTACATAATTCTGTTTATCCAGTACAATGGGTTAGAACATACAGAAAGCGATGATAAAATGGTAAAAGAGTATTTAAAGGAAAAAGCAGACAGTCTGACAGCCGAAAAAGAACGGTTGACAGCTCAAAAGGAAAGGCTTGACGGGATACGTGAGCGCCTTCACAAAAGCATAGACGAGGTGCAAAAAAAGGAAGACGTTGATTTTGAAATTTTTTCGCCGCGGGCAGATATGCGTGTGTCTAAGGAGATGCTGAATGAGATGCATCAGCAGATGAATGATGTCAAAAGGCAGCAGGCACAGACAGCGAGGGAACTGGAAGAGGTAACGGCAAAGCTGGACAAGTTTCTGTACATGCTCGAAGAGGTGCAGAATCTGCCGGATTAATATTTCATATGTTTCACGTGAAACATTTCCAGGATTTTGGAATGCTTAAGACTGGATATCTAAAAAAAGAAGTGCTATAATTGAAAAATACTTTGTGTTCAGGGCAAATGCACGTGAAACAAAGCAGCATCTGGTATGAACTGGAAACGAAAGGGGAATATTTAATGGAAAGAACTATCGTAGTCGCCAACCAGAAGGGTGGTGTAGGCAAAACAACAACAGCGATCAATCTGGCAGCTTCTCTGGCAGAACTGGGAAAGAAGGTACTGGTAGTGGATATGGACCCACAGGGAAATACTACCAGCGGACTGGGAATTGACAAAGAGCAGGCAGAAAATACGGTGTACGAGCTGATGCTGGAAGAGTGTTCCGTAGAGGATGCGATTATGGAAAGTGAGTATGAAAATCTGAGTGTTCTTCCGTCAAATATCAATCTGGCAGCAGCAGAGATCGAGCTGGTGGGAGCAGAGGAAAAGGAATATATTTTAAAGAAAGCAATCGATAAAGTAAAGAAAAACTATGACTTTGTGCTGATCGACTGTCCACCTTCTTTAAGTATGCTGACTATCAATGCAATGTGTGCGGCAGATACGGTACTCGTGCCGATTCAGTGCGAATATTATGCACTCGAGGGACTGTCTCAGCTGATCCACACAATCAATCTTGTCCAGGATCGACTGAACCCGGATCTGGAAATCGAAGGCGTGGTATTTACCATGTACGATGCAAGAACCAATCTGTCTCTTCAGGTGGTGGAAAACGTAAAAAATAATCTTGATCAGAATATTTATAAGACAATTATCCCAAGAAATGTAAGATTAGCAGAGGCACCAAGTTATGGAATGCCGATCACCAGATATGACAAGCGTTCTACCGGAGCAGAAAGCTACCGCAGACTTGCCGAAGAGGTAATTCATAGAGGAGAGGAAGAATGGCTGTAAGAAAAGCAGGGCTTGGTAAGGGACTGGACTCCCTAATCCCGGAGCATAGCGTAAGAAGAAAAGCGGAAAAAACGGAGCAGAAACCGGAAAAAAATGAGCTTCTTCTGAAGATAACAGATATTGAACCAAACAGAGAACAGCCGCGGAAACATTTTGATGAAGATGCGTTGCTGGAATTGTCAGATTCCATCAAACAATTTGGAATTATCCAACCGCTGATTGTTCAGAAAAAAGAGGATCATTACGAGATCATAGCAGGGGAACGCAGATGGCGTGCGGCAAAGATGGCAGGGTTAAAAGAGGTTCCGGCTATTATCAAGAGTTATACAGATCGGGAAATCCTGGAGATTTCTCTGATCGAAAATATTCAGCGGGAAAATTTAAATCCAATCGACGAAGCAAGAGCTTATAAAAAGCTGCTCACCGAGTTTCATCTGAAGCAGGATGAAGTGGCGGAGCGTGTTTCCAAGAGCAGAACGGCAGTGACCAATTCCATGCGTCTTCTGAAGCTGGATGAGAGAGTACAGCAGATGGTGATCGATGAAATGCTCACGACCGGCCATGCGAGAGCGTTGATTTCTATTGAAGACCGAGATCTGCAGTTCCAGATGGCAAATCAGATCTTTGATAATAAATTAAGTGTCAGAGAGACAGAAAAACTGGTCAGAAAGCTGGGCGAAGAAAAAGAAGAAATCACAAAAACAAAAGAACCGGATGTAGAGATCATTTACCGGAATCTGGAAGAAAAGGTAAAAGAAATACTCGGTACAAAAGTACAGATCAGTCACAAAAAGAATAATAGCGGAAAAATTGAGATTGAGTATTATTCCAATGAGGAACTGGAGAGGATCATTGAACTGCTGGAAAGCGTTCAGAATCATTAAAATTAAATAAGGAATGGAGGGAAAATATGGGGATTTTTGATGCGATAGGCATTGATGCAGGTATCGTGCTGATCATTGTAATTCTGATACAGCTTGTGCTGATTTTTTTCCTGGTCAAGCAGTCCATGAAGCTGGCAAGACTTACGAATAAGTACAAAATGTTCATGCGTGGAAAAGATGCGATATCCCTGGAAAAAGCATTTGAAAAGAAATTCGAAGAAGTAGATGCCATGACAGAAGCAGTAAAATATCAGGCGGATGAGATTTATAAATTAAAAGAAATCCAGAAAATGACACTGAACAAAACTGCAATCGTAAAATATGATGCATTCAAAGATGTCGGCGGCAAATTAAGTTTTGCACTTGCAATGCTGGATAAAGAGAACAGCGGATTTGTATTAAATGCGATCCACAGCAGAGAAGGCTGTTATACTTATGTCAAAGAAATCGTAAAAGGCGAGTCTTATATCGTGCTTGGCGAAGAAGAAAAAGAAGCACTGCGTCAGGCTGTAAATGCACACAACGATATCGGATAACGTCAGGTATTAAAACAGAAAGTGTTTGCACAGAAGGACACAAAGTCACTTTACGAGGCAGATTACATGTGTTAAAATCGGAAAAGAAGTGACCCGTGATCCAGAGGGTCTTGAGTTGAAATAAAATGAAATAAAAGAAAAGGACGATAAAAAATGTTAGACATTAAATTTGTGAGAGAAAATCCGGAAATTGTAAAACAGAATATCAGAAATAAATTCCAGGATAAAAAACTGCCGCTGGTAGATGAAGTACTGGAGCTGGACAAGAGAAACCGTGAGATCAAACAGGAAGTAGAAGCTCTGCGTGCAGAAAGAAACAAACTGTCCAAAGAGATCGGCGGCCTGATGAAACAGGATAAAAAAGAAGAGGCAGAGGAAGTAAAACGTCAGGTAGCAGCAAGTGCTGACCGTATCAACGAACTTTCCGCAGAAGAAGCTGAAGTAGAAGAAAAACTGAAAACAAACATGATGGTTATCCCGAACATCATCGATCCGTCTGTGCCGATCGGAAAAGATGACAGCGAAAACGTAGAGATCGAACGCTTCGGTGAGCCGGTTGTTCCGGATTTTGAAATCCCATACCATACAGAAATCATGGAATCTTTCAACGGTATCGACCTTGACAGTGCAAGAAAAGTTGCCGGAAATGGATTCTATTACCTGATGGGAGACATTGCAAGACTGCATTCCGCAGTGATCGCATACGCACGTGATTTCATGATCAACCGTGGATTTACTTACTGCGTACCGCCATTTATGATCCGCAGCAACGTAGTTACCGGCGTTATGAGTTTTGCCGAGATGGATTCCATGATGTACAAAATCGAAGGCGAAGATCTGTATCTGATCGGAACCAGCGAACATTCTATGATCGGTAAATTCATCGACACAATCATTCCGGAAGAAGAGCTGCCGAAGACGCTGACCAGCTATTCTCCATGTTTCAGAAAAGAAAAAGGTGCACACGGCATCGAAGAGCGAGGTGTATACCGTATCCACCAGTTTGAAAAACAGGAAATGATCGTTGTATGCAAACCGGAAGAAAGCAAAATGTGGTATGAAAAACTGTGGAAAAACACCGTAGATCTGTTCCGTAGCATGGATATCCCGGTTCGTACGCTGGAATGCTGTTCCGGTGACCTGGCAGACCTGAAAGTAAAATCAGTGGACGTAGAAGCATGGTCTCCGAGACAGAAAAAATATTTCGAAGTAGGAAGCTGCTCAAACTTAGGTGACGCTCAGGCACGCCGTCTGAAAATCCGCATAAATGGTGAGAATGGCAAATATTTTGCACATACATTAAACAATACCGTAGTTGCACCGCCTCGTATGTTGATTGCATTCCTGGAGAACAACCTGCAGGCTGACGGAAGCGTTAAGATTCCGGAAGTACTTCAGCCATACATGGGCGGCATGAAAGTGATTGAAAAGAAATAATAGAGGTGGCATAATTGCATAATTATCTGCGAGCAATCGGATTTAGCAATCTGCAGAATGAAAAAGATATAAAAGAAATCCTTACCGAGGTTTTCCACGATTTTGACGAAAGAGAAGTTTCAAGAGAAGGGAAAAACAAAGCTTTTGTAGAGTATACAAAAAGCTTTGGTGAAAATATGGGAATCAAGATGTGCGGCATCATGGATACGGATGGTTTCCATCAGGAGTATTATTTCCCATATTTTCAGGGAAAAGATATCAGCAGCAAAGAAGATCTGATCATTGAACGCCATGCGGCAAGAGAATCCTTTGCCGGTGTCTGCGAAGATGTAAGGATCGGTGTTTCGGTTATTTTCTATTTACAGAATGCCGCAAAATATAAAAAGGAAATGCTGCTCGGCCATCTGTTGAGTGATAAGATCAGCACGAGCTTTTCCGGACTTTCCCTGAAAGGCAAAATTTTATTTCCAGTACAGAAGGCGGAGCCGCGTGTCACTGCGACAGGAAGTGATTCGGCAAATCAGAGGCACAAAATGATCGCAGCCGCAAGACAGGGTGATGCAGAGGCAATCGAAAGCCTGACATTGGAAGATATTGATACTTATGCGGCAGTCAATCAGAGGATTTTAAAAGAAGATCTTTTCAGCATTGTAGACACACTCTTTATGCCGTATGGCCTGGAATGTGATCATTATCAGGTCATGGGAAACATTAAGGATGTTGAAAAAACAGTGAATAAATATACAAAAGAAACCATTTATCAGCTCAGGCTGGAGTGCAACGATATGAACCTGGATGTCTGTATTAACAAAGAGGATCTGCTCGGTGAGCCGGAGGTCGGAAGAAGATTTAAAGGTACTATATGGCTTCAGGGACATATCAATTTCGCAAATTAAGTGTGGACGCATAAAAAAGGCTGTGCTATAATAAAAAAGCTGGCAGCTTTGGCTGCCAGGCACACTGTTTCCTTAG
>UMCK01000049.1_pt1 | contig 10224 bp, 6 predicted proteins | sample 1964121 | NCBI WGS metagenome assembly UMCK01 (sample SAMEA4835957, study PRJEB28245) | human gut metagenome | biome: gut microbiome; material: fecal sample | place: Denmark | collected 2008 | reverse complement strand
CGAGACGCACGACGGCGCGCTCCGCTTCTGGGAGGAGCAAATCGCCGCCGGACGCCTGACCGCCCCCTTCGACGTCACCCACGTTGACGCGCACAGCGACCTCGGCATCGGCTATCCCGGCCCGAACTTCGTGCTGTTCAACGTCCTGTCCATGCCCGTCCCAAAGCGGCTGGACTACGCCGCCTTCTATGCCCAGAAGAAGCTCGATGAGGCGAATTACCTGCTTTTCGCGCTGGCGATGCGGCGGATTTCGTCGCTGGATAACGTGCGCAATCCGCGTTCGCGGGCGGATATTCCGCAAGTGCTGCTTGACGCGGACGGCAACATCCATCTCAATTCGCTGACCGCGCAGATGTTCGCCGCGAAAAACGGCGCAGAGCCGACCGTGCCCTTCCGCGTGTACGACGACTACCGCGATTTCCGCGCGGCGGGGGCGTATGACTTCGTGACGCTCGCGATTTCGCCGAGGTACGCGCCGAAGGAGGCGGATGGGCTGGTGGAGGTCGTGGGGGAGTATATCAAGGGAATATGAGGGCATCAAAAAACCTCGCGGCATCACCTGTCGCGAGGTTTTTATGTGCAAATCAAATCCCCGTTGCGGATTTCGCGGACGTGGCGATATTCTCCGCGTGGTCGCCGATACGTTCGAGGTTCGTCAGCATGTCCAGATAAATCATGCCGTTCTTCGCGGAACACTTGTGGTTCTTCAAGCGATCCATGTGGTGGCTGCGGAGGGCTTCGGTCGTCGTGTCGATTTCGTCCTCTACGCCCTCCACTTCGCCCAGCAGCGTGTCGTCCGTTACCTGCGCCTTGAACATGTCAAGCGACCGCTGCATCTGCGCGCGCACAAGGTTCGACAGGCTTTCCAGCTCCTGTACCGCCTTGGGCGAGAATTTCACCTCGTCCTGATTCTTCAGCTGCGCCGATTCCATGATGTTCTGGCTGTGGTCGCCAATGCGCTCCATGTCGTTGACGACGTGGAACATCGAGCCGACCAGCTTCGTGTCCTTCTCGGACAGGTCAAGCCCCTTCACTTCCACCAGCGAATCGGTGATTTCGCGGTTCAGGTAGTCCAGCACGTCCTCGTTCCGCGCCAGCTCTTCGGATTTCTTCGCGTCCCACTCGTTGAAGCACTCCATCGCCCGCTGGAAGTTGCCCATCGCAATGCCGCCCATGCGCTGCACTTCGTTGAACAGCTGCGCCACGGCAATCGGCGGCGTTTTGAGCATACGCGCGTCAAAGTAGCGCAGCTTCATTTCCTCGGCGGTCGAGCCGTCGCCCTTGATCAGCAGGCACGCCAGCTTCTCCAGCCAGCTTGCGGCGGGCAGCAGCAGCGCCGTCGTCGTGACGTTGAAGAGAATGTGGACGATGGCGATTTGCAGCTTGAGGTTGCCGGGGGAGAGCATCTCGACCCAGCTTGCCAGCGGCAGGCAGCAGGCGATGATGACGAAAATCACCGTGCCGATGACGTTGAAGAGCAGGTGCACCGTCGCCGCGCGCTTGGCGGTGGAGTTTGTGCCCGCGCACGCCAGCAGCGCCGTGACGCAAGTGCCGATATTCTGCCCGAAGAGGATGAAGATGGCGCCATCCAGCCCAATCAGCCCCTGCGCGACGAGTGTTTGCAGGATGCCGATGCTGGCGGCGGAGGATTGCAGGACGGCGGTGATGCCCGCGCCGATCAGCACGCCCAGAATCGGGTTGTTGATGGACGCCATCGCCGTCTGGAAGCCCTCCCACGTCCGCAGCGGCTCCATCGCGCCGGACATGGTGTTCATGCCGATGAACAGGATGCCCAAGCCCATCGTGATGGTGCCGAACTGCTTGGCGGTTCTGTACTTGTCGGGAAGATTCGAGAGAATCAGCCCCAGAAATGTGAAGATGGCGGCGAAATCAATCTGCACCGACAGCAGCAGCGACGTGACCGTGGTGCCGATGTTTGCGCCCATAATCACGCCGACCGCCTGCGTCAGCGACATCAGCCCCGCGTTGACGAAGCCGACGACCATGACCGTCGTCGCGGAGGAGGACTGCACCACCGCCGTGATGGTGATGCCCGCGAGCATGGCGAGGAAGCGGTTGCCCGTGACCATGCCCAGCAGCTTTTTCAGCCGTGTACCCGCCGCTTTTTCCAGCGCTTCGCCCATCAGCTGCATTCCGAACAGGAACAGCCCCAGTCCGCCGAACAGGGATAAGACATTCATAATCGTCATGATGGTTCGTTTCCTCCGAGCGTGCCGCAATGCAGCAGAATTCCGCCTGTGCGGGGAAAAATCGCATACATACCTACTTTACCACACTTTGCGCTTGTTTTCAACTGAATTTTACAGATTCATAGAGATTTTAGGCAGCGTTCAGCGGGGGAACAAAAGGTTTTTCACGGAATCTTGGGGGGAAGAGCAGCTTGGAGGCGCGTCTGCGGACGCGCAGAGTTACTGGCAGGGACGCTTCGCTGCCTGCACCTTTGTTGACGGCTTCCTTGGGATTGGTCGGACGCGGAACAGTTGGGGCGTTGCCCCAAACCCCACAAGGGACGCTGTCCCTTGATCCTGCAAGGGGCAATTGCCCCTTGACCCCTTTTCGCGATTGGGTTGGTCGCACTTTCATGCTCCTTCCGCGTGCAGCTTTTGGGGGCTTCGCCTAAGCCCTTGTTTGCTTTCCCAACTTTCCGTGAAGAACCAAACAAAAAGCCGCCCCGAAAGGCGGCGAATGTCAAATTCGCAGCGGATGCCGCTGGGCAAATCAACATCTTGCGCGGAATCATCCCTGCGCCTGACGCACCATGTGGTAAAACGTCCCTTCGCCGCTGAGCGTCACCCGCTTCACCGGCTCGCCCACCACCCGGAATCCTGCCTTCTCGTAGCAGCGAACGGCGCGCGTGTTCCACGTCCGCACTTCCAGATACATCGGCTTGCCCGGATACAGCCGCTGGGATAACTCCCACGCCAGCGCCGTCATCTGCGTGCCGTACCCCTGTCCGCAGTGGTCGGGATGCGCCCCGATGCCGAAAAACACCTCGCTGCCCTCATCGGACAGGTTCACGAAGCCCACCAGCGTTTCGCCATCGTAAAAGGAATAGAAATTGTTTGCCGGATTCGCAAAACCGTATCCGTGCTTCTTCTGCTCGGCATACGGCGGATTGTTGTACATCGCGTATTCGCCAGGGTACTGCCACGCGCAGATGGCTTCCTTCTCGGCTTCGGTGGTCGGATGATACGTCAGCATGGCGTTTTCCTCCTTGGGGATATTTCTGATTATGCAAAAAACCGGAGGCAGCCTGCGCCACCCCCGGTCAAAATCCTCGATTATTGCAGCACAATGCCTTCCGCTTCCAGCTCCGCGCGGGTGCAGAGCCGCAGCGTCACAAAGTTCTGCTGGCAGATGATGTAGCTGCCGCCTTCACGCGTGTCCTTGTTCTCCAGCGTCACGATGCCCTGCGCGATGCAGTCGTGGTCGGCGCAGCTGGCGTCGGTCATCTCGATGCTCGACTCCGTGACGTGGATGATGTTCACGCACACGCCGTGGATCAGCCGGTAGTACCCGTCCTCCAGCAGCGGAATCGGCTCGTATGTCTTTGTGCCGACCGTCACAAGCAGGAACGCGACGGCTTCCGACGGGTCGCGAACCGCGCTTGCCATCGGGGAGGGCGCAATGCCGGGGTCAGTGCCGCGCGTCGCCGGGTTCAGCTTCGCGAAGCTCAGCGATTCGTTCGATGCCGCCAGAATCGCCTGCGCGTCGGCGAGGGTTTCCTGCGTCGTCGTCAATTCCGCCTCTGTCGCGGCAAGGGTTGCCTTTGTGGCTTCCAGCTCCGTCGTGGCGGTGGTCAGGCTGTCCTTCGTTGCGGCAAGTTCGTTTTCCGCGGCGGTCAGGGTGTCCTTCGTCGCGGCGAGTTCGGATTCCTTCGCGGTCAGGGTGTCCTTCGTTGCGGTGAGTTCGGCTTCCTTCGCGGTCAGACTGTCCTTCGTCGCGGCGAGTTCCGCTTCCTTTGCGGTCAGGCTGTCCTTCGTCGCGGTGAGTTCGGCTTCCTTCGCGGTCAGGGTGTCCTTCGTCGCGGTGAGTTCGGCTTCCTTTGCGGTCAGGCTGTCCTTCGTCGTCGTGAGCTCGGCTTCGGTGGCGGTCAGCGCCGTCTTGGTGTCGGACAATTCCGTCGTGGCGGCGGCAAGGGTGTCCTTCGTCGTGGTCAGCTCGGTTTCAGTGGCGGACAGGCTGGTTTTTGTGTCGGACAGCTCCGTCTGCGCGGCAGTCAGCGTGTTCTGCGTCACCGCCAGTTCGGCTTCCGTCGTGGCGAGCGCTTCCTTCGTGTTCTCCAGCTCGTATTCCTTCGCCGGCAGGGATGCTTTCAGCGTGTCCAGTTCGTTCTGCGTGGTGGACAGCGTGTCCTTCACTGCCGCCAGTTTGGTCTGGGTGATCATCAGCGTGTCCTTCGTGGATGCCAGCGTGGTGTCGCGGCTGTTCAGGGCAGTCTGCGTTTCGGCGAGGGTGGCTTCGGTGGATGCGAGGGTGTCCTTCGTCGCGGACAGTTCGGTTTCGCGGTCAGCAAGCGTACCCTGCGTTTCGGCGAGGGTGGCTTCGGTGGATGCGAGGGTGTCCTTCGTCGCGGACAGCTCGGTTTCGCGGTCAGCAAGCGTACCCTGCGTTTCGGCGAGGGTGGCTTCGGTGGACGCGAGGGTGTCCTTTGCCGCGGACAGCTCGGTTTCGCGGACAGCAAGCGTGCCCTGCGTTTCGGCGAGGGTGGCTTCGGTAGACGCGAGGGTGTCCTTTGTGGCGGACAGTTCAGTTTCGCGGTCAGCAAGCGTGCCCTGCGTTTCGGCAAGGGTGGCTTCGGTGGACGCGAGGGTGGTCTGGGTATCCGTCAAGGCGGCGGCGGTCGTGTCCAGCGTGGTCTGCGTGTCCGCGAGGGTGGCTTCGGTGGATGCGAGGGTGTCCTTCGCGGCGGACAGGCTGTTTTCGGTGTCCGCTAAGGTGGATTGGGTGGAGGACAGCGCGCTCTGCGTGTCCGTCAGCTGATTCCGGGTGTCCGTCAGCGAATTGTGGCTGACGATGAGACCGGCGCCAAGTGCGATGGAAGAGACTGCCAGCACGATGGCGGCAATCATCCAGATGATGGTCTTTTTCCGGGCGGCAATGGGGCTCATAGCAATCCTCCTAACAAGCGACGAAAATGGGCAGAAACCTTCCGTTTTTTCCAGTTTACCACCATCGGGGGAAGTTGTCAATCTCGAATTTCGCGGAAGTACAAAAAACGCCCCTCCGCCGACAAAAGCAGAGGGGCAGGGGAAGGAAGATTATTCCTGCTTCAAAAGCTCGTAGTGCAGCTCCCAAGAGCCGAGGATTGTGTTGAATTTTGTGATGCGGACGGTCAAAATGTCGCCCGCTTTGACATCGAACGGGGCATCACTGATGAAATTCAAGTGTTCGCCCGCCCAGCAGTTAAAGCCAAGAGCGGAATCAGGATGTACGGCGTGGATGGAAAAGCGCACGACTTTGCCGACGACGTTTTTGCCGCTGTTCAGCGCAGCCTCAAAAGCCGCCGCGGTTTTGTAATCAATGGTGTAGGAATCGGAGGACTGAGTCGGCGCGGCAGAGGCAGCCGGCGCGGCGGAGGCGGCCGTGTGCGCGCTGCGTGCAATCACGGTCAGCAGGTCAACACCATCGCCAAGGTCATTAAAATCGGCATAGATGGCGCAGAGAATTTCCGTCGGAGCGTCTGCCGAATAGTACGTCCAAATTACAACATCGTGCCCCAGCATGGGCGCAACGCAGTAGATGCCGGTACCGCGGTCGTTGTCCAGAGAGATATAATCGTCGTCGCTCAAGGAGTTTCCGCTGCTGAGAATGCCGGAACTGACGGATGCCAATACCTGCTTTAGCATTGCACGCTGGAGAATGCTGGAACTGGGCATGTCTTCCACAGGATAAGCGCCCAGCATCAGGAACGTCGCGCCGCTGCCGTAATGGTAGTATTCGTATCCTTCTTCGCTTGGCTCGTAGCTTTTCCAGCCGGATTTGATGTCGATTTCGTAGCTGCCGATTTTCACAGGGGTTGCGTCCCTCGTCCGACCAATCCCAAGGAAGTCGCCAACAAAGGTGCAGGCAGCGAAGCGTCCCTGCCAGTAACTTTGCGCGTCCGCAGACGCGCCCCCAAGCTGCTCTTCCCCCAAGATTCCGTGAAGAACCGAAAAAACCTCCGAAACACAGCCGCGTTTCGGAGGAAGAAAGATGTATATATAGAGGAAGTTACTTCTTTAGTTCAATCCCTTGACCCTTCAGCCGCGCAACCACGCCGTCAACAACCGCCTGCACTTCGTCGCGGGTGAGCGTGCGCTCCGGGTGCGAGAAGGAGAGGCGAATCGTGATGGTTTTGCCGGTGATGTCGCTGTATGTGCCCAGCACGGTCACCTTCTGCACCAGCGGGGAGTTCTCCGCCTTCACCGCGTCCAGAATCGGCTGGCAGCGATTGACCACGAAGGTCAAATCCTGCTCCATGCCGGGGAAGCGGGACGGCTCGCGGTAGACGATGGGCGCGGGCGCGATGGACGCAAGCGCTTCCGTGTCGATTTCGGCAAACACAATCGCCGCCTTCTTGTCGATGTTCTTGCCGACAACCGGGTGCGCCACGCCGATTTCGCCGAGTTCAACGCCGTCCAGCACGATGGCGTTCAGGTTCTTCGGATGCTCATAGGAGTGGGTCGCGGTCATTGCGTGGAAGGACAAATCCTTGTGCAGGATGTCGCTCACGGCGACGCACAGCATGTCGCGCAGGCGGAAATACAGCGTTTCCACGTTATCGACCTTGCTGAAGAGCGTCACGCACAGCTTCTTGTGTTCCTTCGCCAGGTTGTTCTCGTCCACGCCATCGACGATGTGACCAATCTCGAAGATGCCGAACGACGGCGCATAGCCCGTGTTGCCCTTCACCTGGCACAGCTGGGTGGGAATCATGGAGCGGCGCAGCGTCTCGATGTTGGGGTTGGAGGCGTTGAGCAGCTTCACGTTGTCCTCGACGGCAATGCCGAGCTTCTTGTAGTCGTCGGCGTACTGCCAGATGTAGGAATGCACCTCGTGCAGCGAATAGCGCTTGACGAGCATGTCCTTCAGCTTATCCTCCACCGTCTTTTCGGTGGACATGCGAACCGGGTAGAGCGGGGATTCCGCCGTGTGCAGGTCGAAGTTGTCGTAGCCGTAAATGCGGGTGATTTCCTCGATGATATCCGCCTTGATGGTTACGTCCTTCGTCGCGCGCCAGGAGGGCACGTCCGCGGTGAAGGAATCGCCATTGCGCGTCATGCCGAAGCCCAGCGCGGTCAGCGTGTGCATGATTTCGTCGGAGGAGATGTTGATGCCGGTATAGCGGTCAACAAACGCCTTGTCGAAGGACAATTGCACCTTCGGATAGTGGAAGGCGTACTCGTCGGTCAGGCGGGAGGTGACGCGCATTTCCGGGTCGTATTCCTGCAAAAGCTTGACGAAGCGGGCGATGGCGACGGTCGTCATTTCTGGGTCAAGGCTCTTTTCGTAGCGGGCGGAGGCGTCGGTGCGGTGGGCGAGGCGGACGCTGCTCTTGCGGACGGACGCCGCGTCGAAGGTGGCGGATTCCAGCGTCAGGCTCGTCGTGTCATCGACGATTTCGCTGTCCAGACCGCCCATGATGCCCGCGATGGCAACCGGCTTGTCGCCGTTGCAGATCATCAGCGTGTTCGGGTCGATGGTGCGCTCCACCTTGTCCAGCGTCTGGAAAGGGAAGCTCTCCGGGAAGCGGCGGATGCGGATTTTCTCCACCTTGCGGCTGTCGAAGGCGTGCATCGGCTGCCCCATTTCCAGCATCAGGTAGTTCGTCAGGTCGGCGAGGAAGTTGATGTCGCGCATACCGCAGTAGTTCAGGCGGATACGCATCGCCATCGGGCTGACGTGGCGGTTGATGTTCTCCACCCGCAGGCAGGAGTAGCGCTGGCACAGCGGGTCTTCAATCTTCATGTCGATGGCGGGCAGATTGTTGTACGCCGCCAAATCCGCCACGGGCAGGGCTTTCAGCGGACGGCCGGACAGGGTAGAAAACTCGCGCGCCATGCCGTAGTGCCCCCACAGGTCGGGGCGGTTCGTCAGGGACTTGTTGTCCACCTCGAAGATAATATCGTCAATGGGGTAGAGCGCCTTCAAATCCGTGCCGCAGGGAACATCCTCCGGGATGACCATGATGCCGGAATTGTCGTCGCTGATGCCGATTTCCTTCTCCGAGCAGCACATGCCGTAGGACGTGTACCCGGCGAGCTTGCGCGGGCTGATGGTGATGTCGCCCAGCTGCGCGCCCACCTTGGCGAACGCGGTTTTCATGCCCAGCTGCACGTTCGGCGCGCCGCAGACCACGTCGGTCAGCTGCCCGTCGCCCGCGTCCACCTTCAGCAGGTGCAGCTTGTGGGATTCGGGGTGATTCTCTACGCTGACAATCTGCGCGGCGACAACGCCGGACAAATCCGCGCCCTTGTGGAAAATTTCATTCTCAACTTCCGCCGTGGACAGGGAGAACTGGCGAATCAGCGCCATCTTGTCAAGACCCGTCAGGTCAACGAAGTCGGAAATCCAGTTCATTGAGATCAGCATGTTCGTCTTTCCTCCGCATTACTCGTCGTCCGTGAACTGCGCCAGGCGCGTCAGGCTGCCGCTGTTCAGGTCGCGAATGTCCTTCACGCCGTACTTCATCATGGCAAGGCGCGTCATGCCCAAGCCGAACGCGAAGCCGGTGTACTGCTCCGGGTCGATGCCGCCGGCTTTCAATACTTCGGGGTGAATCATGCCGCAGGGGCACAGCTCCAGCCAGCCGGAATGCTTGCACGACGGGCAGCCCGTGCCGCCGCAGATGAGGCAGGAAATATCCAGCTCAAAGCCCGGCTCAACGAACGGGAAGAAGCCCGGACGCAGGCGGACTTTGATGTCCTTGCGGAACACCTCGCTCAACATCGTCTTCATGAAGTAAATCAGGTTCGCGATGGAAATATCCTTGTCCACCATGATGCCTTCCATCTGGAAGAACGTGTTCTCATGGCAGGCGTCGGTCGCCTCGTTGCGGAAGCAGCGGCCGGGGAAAATCGCCTTAATCGGCACGCCGTCGTTCACCAGCGCGTCGCGGTAGCGGCGGTAGATGGCGTTCTGGGCGGCGGAGGTCTGCGTTTTGAGCAGCTGCCCGTTGTCCAGATAATAGGTGTCCTGCATGTCGCGCGCGGGGTGGAACTTCGGGATGTTCAGGCTCTCGAAGCACTCGTAGTCCGTCACGACCTCGGCGTAATCCTCCACCGTGAAGCCCATCGACTTGAACACCTGCTCGCACTGGCGCTGCACCAGCGTAATCGGGTGATACGACCCGCGGGTCATGTCCGGCGGCATGGAAATGTCAAATTCGGGCAGGGCGTTGATTTCGCGCTGCAATTCCTGTGCTTTCAGCGCTTCCAGCTTTTCCGCCAAGGCGACGGTGATGGCGGTCTTCAGCTCGTTCGTCTCGCGCCCGACGGTCTTTTTCTGCTCGTCGGTCAAGCCGCCCATGCCCTTGAGCGCGTCGGTCACTTTGCCCTTGCGGCCGAGGTAATTCACGCGCAGGGCTTCCAGATCCACCATGTTGGCGATCTTCTTCAGCTCGGAATCAAAGCTGCTTTTCAGGGCTTCGATCTTCTCGTTCATTCCGGATGTTCCTCCTTACAGTTGGATGAAAAAAGCCCGTCCCATCGTTTGATGAGACGGACTGAATCCGCGGTACCACTCGTCTTGCGGCAAAGGAAAAAATCCCGCTGCCGCCGCTTGATAGGCGATAAGGCTGCCCAGCCTCCCGAAACCGGGAAAAACTCGCGGGATGAAGGTTCACGCCGTGCGCCCTGCCGCCTCGCACCACCCGGCGGCTCTCTGATATCCTATTTCCTGCATTCGCCTGTGCCATCTGCTCGCGCCTTTTTCCTTCTGGCGTCCGCTCGTTCCACTTAGCGTAGCGCTGCTACGCTGCGTTTCACTCCCGTTAGCCAGCAGAAAAAATTCGCTTCGCATCTTGGCACATTCTCATTTGGAAATAGGAAGGGGACTTGCACGCGCTACTGTTTCCCGGTCATCGCTTCCAATATTTCGCTGACTTTCGTCGGCACGCTCTATCTTACCATAGGTTGGGACGTTTTGCAAGGGGGCAAATTCGGAAATTGGAATGCGGAATGCGGAATAAAAATCGCACGGAAGTGGAATCCTTTCCATCTT
>UMCK01072626.1_pt1 | contig 10528 bp, 9 predicted proteins | sample 1964121 | NCBI WGS metagenome assembly UMCK01 (sample SAMEA4835957, study PRJEB28245) | human gut metagenome | biome: gut microbiome; material: fecal sample | place: Denmark | collected 2008 | reverse complement strand
GAGTCGAAGGATCTGGCGCCGCACCACCATTTCGCATTTCTAATTTCTAATTCAAGCGACGCTTTCACACATAATCAAAAGGCAGCCCACCCCACGGGCTAACCCTCAAACTATTTACGAACATACCCAAATAACCAACAACATGTATTATACTAAAAAAGATGCTCCTTTCGAAGCATCTTCACGTTTAGATCATATCCAGATTTCTCATGATCTGCCCCAAGACCCCCTTGAAGATGCGCATATCGTTTTCCGATACGCCTTCGTAGAATGTCTTGTCCAGATCCTTGGCCGCCTGACGGCTCGCCTGTTCGACCTGCTTGGCTTTTTCTGTCAGGAAGAGACGGTACTTCCTCGCATCTTCCGGCACACGCTCCTTACGCACAAGGCCCTTGTCGATCATGGACTTCACCATGACTGTGATGGTGGGATTCGTCAGGTGCAGATGTTCTTCCAGAGTCTTCTGTGTGACCAGATCCTTCTTGTGGGTAGAAAGATAGGCTATGATCAGAGACTGGCGCGCAGTCAAGCCAAACTTCTGCATGATACCGGACTGCTTGAGGAGCATTCTCTTATGCGCCTGACCCAGATTGTAGGTCAGCCCCAGCTTGTCGCTCTTATTTAAATCTTCCGGTTTTAAATGGATCTGTCTCTTCATACCCCTCACCTTGCCGCTGTCTAAAACAGATAAACGAATACCTGAATTTCACGAACCATATTTTTATATATTATACACTATTTTCAACCCTCAGTCACATTAGAAATTATATATAATATGCTGATTCGGAATGATCACACCGGAAGAGGGCTCTTGTCCTGTGTGACCGTTTTCTTGCACTCGGAGACGCTCCATCGATCATCCCTGTCGATGCCCGCGCGGTACTCCTTCTCTCCGGATGAGATCAGGAAATAGACCTCTCCCATCGACTCCTCACGTACCACGGAAAAGCGGTCAGCCCCGGGAAGGTGTCCCCGCCAGACCACGCAGCCATTCTGACGAATGGAAAGCTCCGTCATCTGGTGTTCCACCGTCAAATGGAACTCGATCAGCCGGCCGAAGCCATCATTGAAATAGAGCGTCGTCTCATCATGCATCCACCGATCGCCTGTGATATGGGACGAATACCGATACTCTACGGCATTCCCCATCGCAAGATCGTTTCCCCCTGCAACTGCAAAAACGGCTTCCGGCATCAGGAGAAGCGCCAGAAGAAAGGCAAGTCGTTTCTTTCTCTCCACGCCAACCCTCTCTAAATATTTCATAAACAAATTTCAAAAGTTTGTATCTATATTATAAACCAATGACCGCTTTTCGGATAGCCCGCCGCCTGCCATGTCAAATTCCATAGATACCTACATAGTATCGAAGATATTCCTGTTTTTCATAAGTCGCTATAGAAAAAATCTATCAGGAATATTTCAGGGGGGGAAAATCCCTATTCCCAAAGTGCAGCCCCTCTCCTCCTGCGAAGAGGATGGAAAACCGGACGGTCCTCTTTCCCGGATAAGGAGCTCTCCGGCCATGGGAAGCCGCCACCGGCCATCGGCTGCTCAATTGTTTCTATATCCCCCAATTGATATATGCTATAATAATAACAGGAGTGAATATTCCATCGGATTCCCGATGATCCTATTTTTTGAAAGGAGATTTCCTATGAACTCGTTCAACAACGACATGGCCTGGGAGCGGGAGAAATCCCTCTCCATCAATATGCCCGGCCTCATGAAAGACATCTATCTCTGGGTCGCTATTGCCCTTGCCATCACCGGCTTCACCGCTTACACCGTAGCAGGCAGCCCGATGCTGCTCTCTCTGGTCTTCGCCGGCAAATTCACGATGTGGGCGCTCCTCATCGCGACGGTCGCCCTCGTATGGCACCTTTCTTCTGCGGTTGCCCGCATGTCCCTCAAAAAAGCAGCGGCCATGTACATCATCTATGCCGTCCTGAACGGTGCGATGATGGCCTCCATTTTCCTTGTTTACACCATGACCTCTATCGCGAGCGTCTTCTTCATCACCGCAGGCACCTTCGCTGTCATGTCTGCCTATGGCTACCTCACGAAGACTGACCTTTCGAAGATGGGCAATCTGTGCCTCATGGGGCTTTTCGGACTCATCATCGCTACCGTGGTGAATCTTTTCCTTGATAATTCTTTTCTGGAAATGATCCTCGCCTACGCAGGCATCCTGATCTTCGTCGGCCTCACCGCTTATGATACGAAGCGCATCCGCGAGATCGCTTTCGCCAACAACACGAACACCACCGATGAAGGTGTGAAGCTCGCTATCCTCTGCGCGCTCACCCTCTACCTCGACTTCATCAATCTCTTCATCTACATGCTTCGGATCTTCGGAGAGAAGAAGTAACCGCCCTGACATCAGACTTCTCTCAGAGATCATCTTGCAGGATGGCAAAAGGGGCTGTGAAGAAATGAATCCTCATTTCTTCACAGCCCCTTTTTACTTTGCTTTCATTTGGTTCAAGGTTCAGGGTTCAGGGCTCTCGTGGCGGCATCGCCGCCTTTTTTAGAAAATGGTATTCTCGTATCGCAGCCTTCCCCTCTAGGGGAAGGTGCCCGAAAGGGGCGGATAAGGTGACTATGGCATGAAAGACAGCTGGGATAAGGTTTCCCAGTCACTCCTATGAGAGCTGCAAGTCCCCCGCGGCAGATGGAACGCAAAAATGTGATGATCGTTATTTCGCATCGTCTTTTTTATTGCAATTTGTAAAAGTCGATATCACCCGCCTTCGGCTCCAGCGTGCGGCCCCCGCCGCTTTCTTTTCTATCACAAAAAGCCGCCATGAAGATATCACAGCGGCTTCTCTGACGCATCAAACGCAAAAAGCCATCGGCACGGTGGCGCCAATGGCTTCTTTCTCGTTCCAATGAATATGCGTATAGTACAGCGCGAAAAGGAGATTTGTAACGGGGAAGGTCATCGCCGCGGTGGAAATCACCGGTCACGCCATCCCCGTCACTTCGCCTCTTTCTCTTCTTCCGGCTTTCCCTCTGCCGGTGCTTCCTCTGCGGAAGGCTCTTCCTCCCCTGCTCCGCTCTCTTCTGCGGCAGCCTCTTCGGATACCGCTTCTTCTGTCGGCGTCTCTTCTGCCGCTGTCTCTTCTGCTACAGCATCAAAAGACGCCTCCTCGGTCTTCGGCGCTTCCTCCTCCTCCGGCTCAACAGCCGGATAGGCATAGCCGGGGACGATGGGAGCCTTCAGATTTTCCAGCGCATCGATGGATGCCAGCGCAAGCTCCAGATCCTTTCGGATCTTGCTCACGTAGTTTTTCATATTTCCTTCCGTATGGATCATGGTCTCAGCCAGGCGGCGGCGATAGTCCTCCGCGTCCTTCACCTGTCTGTCTCCTTCCATCTTGGCATTGGAGATCAGGATATCCGCATTTCTCTTCGCGTTCTTCTTGACGTTCTCAGCGGTATCCTTGGCAAGCTGGAGCGTCGCTGTCATGGTATCCGAGATCCTCTCATAGTTGGAGAGCTTCACTTTCATCTGGTCCATTTCTTCTTCCATCTCGCGATGTTCACGATAGATCTGCTCGTAGTCAGTGACGATCTGGCGCAGGAAATCATTGACCTCTTCCTCGCTGTAGCCGCGCAGGCCTTTGGAGAAAGTTTTATTATGAATGTCCATTGGTGTAATCATAGCTTTGCCTCCTTGGGGAACTTTCTTCTATTGTACTTGCTTTGCGCTGTTTAGGCAAGGAGCGGGGAAAAACGTCGTATGTTAAGGAAACGCCGAACTTAATAGCCTTCCCCTCGAGGGGAAGGTGCCCCGAAGGGGCGGATAGGACACTGGCGGCATGAAAGACCGATGAGGAAAGCGGAACAGCGCGGCACATGTGGGGAAAGCGTAAGTCCCTGACCGCAAGCAAAAAAGATTTCTCGCTTCGCTCGAAATGACGAAGCGGAAGTCTGATGTCTCCTAGTCTCCTAGTCACTAGTCACTAGCTACTAGCTACTAGTCCCCGGTCACGCGCCTGATAAATTCACTCACCGCATCCAGCCCTTTTCTCAGTACGTCCGCCTCATGGCCGTAGCCGACACGGAAAGAGAATGGTTCATCGAAGCAGTCGCCGGGGACGCAGAAGGCGCCTGTCTCCTCATACATGCGGCGGCAGAGATCGCGCGAGCCGATGGGAAGATCGTAATGCACAAGTGCCATGGTACCGGCAGTCGGTCTCACGTAAGAGACATGCGGCTCCCCCTTCACCCAGGCATCCAGAATGAGAAGATTGGCTGCCAGAATGGCGCGGTTTCTCGCGAGGATCTTTTCTTTGTGCGCCAAGGCGAGCGCCGCGATCTCCTCATCGAAGAGCCCGCAGCTCACAAGGTCATAGTCCCGCACACGGCGAAACTGGGCGAGCGCCTGCCGGTCATGGGTCGCAAGCCAGCCGAGACGAAGCCCGGCCAGCGAAAAGGCCTTCGACATCGATCCGGTCGCGATCCCCTTCTCATAGAGATCGCAAACGGAGGGAGCGAGAGCTCCGTCGATGGAAACGCCACTGTACACCTCATCGCAAAAAAGGTATGCGCCACTCTGACGCGCGATGGTGACGATGTCCTTCAGCATGTCCGATGGAATCAGAGTGCCCGTTGGATTGTTCGGATTGTTGAGGCAGATCATACGCACGCCGCGCGCCGCTGCCTGCGAAAGCTCATCAAGGTCCGGCAGATAGCCGTTCTCTCTTCGAAGGCGCAGCACCGTCACCTCCGCCCCGAGCGCTTCCGGTGCCGAGTAAAACTGCTGATAGCTTGGAGAGAATGCGATCACACGGTCCCTCGGGCGGATGAGGGAGAAGAAGATGTGCTGGTTCCCGCCCGTCGCACCATGCTCCGTCAGGATCTCCTCCGGGCGGATACTCGTATAGAGACAACTGATCTCCTTCTTGACCTTCTCCGAGCCGAAGATGGTGCCGTATGTCTGCTCTCTTTCAAAAAAGCGATCCATAAAATCTGCGCGATCCTCGCCCGCCAGCGAAAAAAGCTCTGCGAGCGAGAGAGGCTTCGCACAGGTGTCCGTGATATTGTACTTGGCGCCTTCTTCGTACTGGTCCATCCAGCTTTCGACGCCGAACTGTGAAACGATCATAGGATACTCCGTAAAAATATGAGTGACTAGGGTTCAGGGTTCAGGGTAAGGGGTAAGGGGCGGCTCGCCCCTTGGGCTAACCCTCTTCGCTCTCCCAATTCTTGCACACATCGACCCAGCCCAGAGCTTTGGATGAGGACTCGAGCTCAGGGATCGAGAGGCGTACAGCACTATGGTCCGTGCCTGCCGCCGGATAAACGATGTCGAAGCGTTTCAGGGACACATCCAGGTAGACAGGCACGCCCTCCGGCAGACAGAAGGGACACACACCGCCGGGGCGGTGGCCGATGTACTTCTCACAATCGGCGCCGGGGATCATCTTCGCCTTCTTGTGAAAGCTCATCTTGAATTTGTGATTATCCACCCTGGCATCTCCCGCCACGACGATGATGAGCGGCTTGTCATCCAAGAGGAAGGACATCGTTTTCGCAATGCGCGCCTCCTCCGTCCCGAGAGCCTGCGCCGCCAGCGCCACCGTCGCCGATGAGTCCTGCAGATCCATACAGCGATCCCCCATGCCGAGGATCTCAAAATATTCTTTTACTTTTTCAAAGGACATCGTATGCACTTCTTTCGTATCAAGGGTGACTAATGACTGGTATTGCGTTTTCTAAATAACTGGCATTTAAGTCAAATTCCGAATCAAGTGAGGAGTTAGGAGTGAGGAGTTAGGAGTGAAGGTACGGCGCATAAAATGAGGAAGCGCCGCAGAGTTTATATAATGGGGTATTGGGGCACTACATGAATGGTGTGCCCCTTCCAGCACTTTTCACGTCTCACTAAGTCCAAAAGTTAGCAAATCGCTATACTAGGGACTAGGGACTGGCGGCTCTCTCGCATCGTCATTTCGAGCGAAGCGAGAGATCTTTGTCATTCGCGGCGAGGGACGCACGCTTTTCCCCCATGGGCTGACCCTCCCCACTTCATTTACAACAAAGAGCTGTGCGCTGCACAGCTCCCTTTTTTATTTCTTTCCTTTTTTGACGACCGTCTTTGCTTCCGGTTTCGCATCCGCCTTGCCGCGGCCGAGGCTGCCGGTCTTTGCCAGCTTCTTCGCCGTCATGTACCAAGCCGGAGACTTGTCCGTGCACTTATTCTGCTTCACCGTGGAATCATTCGGATACTGTTTCTTATAGTTTTCCATCGCACGGCGCGCATTCACCTTCTCATCCTTGGAAATGGTCTCGAAGGAGAATCCCACCTTCCATGCAAAGACGAGCATCGCTACAGGGTAGAGTGCAAGCGGATACACTTCGCAGAAGACGCAGGCCGCGATGAGCGCAAGCCCGCCCACGATAGAGAGCACCGAGACGCCGGTCTGCACCATGACAGTCTTTCTGAAGTCCGCATCCATGTGCGCGAGCCAGATATTTCCGCTCGAAAGGAAGTAGTGAACGAACTCCTGATTCCGAAGCATCCTGTCCCGCTTGTTATGTGCAAGGATCTGCTGCACGATGTCCGCCACATTTTTCTTGAAGCGCATGGTGCGATAATTGAATACGACGAGGAGCGTCGTGATGAGAGCGATAAAGATGATACTGCTGGTGGATCCTTCCATGATATGTCTCCTTTGCTGAGTTGTTCTTTCTATTATAAGGGGCAAAGGGGAAATCAGCAAGGGGAGAGAGCGCCCACAGGGTAAGGGTTCAAGGTTAGCCCCGGGAACGTGCTGACCCTTGATTGTTTACAAAAGAGGTTCAGCGGTTCTACAGGTTCAGAGGGTTCAGGTGGCGGCTTCGCCGCTTGTCATGAATAGCCTTCCCCTCGAGGGGAAGGTGCCCCGAAGGGGCGGATAGGGCACTGGCGGTATGAAAGAGAGTGGAAAGGAACGTCTCAAGCGGGCGATTTATGAAAGCACCCGCGGACGCTCTGCGGTCCCCCTTCCCCATGCGGGGAAGGCTTAGTCGGAGCGACACTTCGCGTCGATTATTATAAAGGGCAATGCCCGAAGGCTGGAGGATAGAAGTCAGATGTCTGGCGCCTGATGTCTCCTAGTCTAATTCCTCATCCCCAGCTGCTAATTCTTCGTCACTAGCCACTGATCCCCACTTGAATTTTTAAAGTTCGGTGTACCTAAGCAATTTTTTTACACTCTTTTCCTTGCTTTTCGCCGTTTCCTTATATAAAATATAAAAGAATTTTTAATTAAAAAGGTTTTTATTCCAAAAAATCCCACAGGAACTCTCATGCATACCTACGACAGAAACTACTTCAAGATCGCCCTTCCTGCCGCACTGGAAGGGCTCTTCATGATCCTCCTCGCTTCGACCGACCTCATCATGGTCGGCGCACTGGGAGCTTTGTCCATCGCAGCGGTCAGCATCTTCATGCAGCCGCGTCTCATCCTGCTCTGCTTCTCCCGTTCTCTCGCCTCCTCGGTGACACTGCTCGTTTCCCAAAAAGCGGGCGCCGGCGACACGAACGGCACGTCGGATATCATGAAGAAGTCGCTCACGCTCTGCGCGATCTTCATGGGTCTTCTGCACATCCTTTTCTACATTTTTCTGGATGACATCTTCTACCTCATGGGCGCCAATGATGAATACATGGCAGAAGCCATGGCGTATGGCCCCATCGCGCTTGCCGCCGTCTACGTGACCTCGCTCACGCTCATCCTGCAGGCGGTGCAGCTGGGCTATGGACGCACAAGCGTCATCATGAAGACGAATGTCTGCGGCAATGTGGTGAACCTTGCGCTGAATGCACTCTTGATCTTCGGCTTCGGCCCGATCCCCTCCCTCGGCGTGACGGGCGCAGCCATCGGTACGCTGGCAAGTACGATCTTCACCCTCACATGGACTGCATGGATCCTCAAAAATGAATCGTTCTTCTCCGGCGGGAGCTACCTTCCCGACCGTGCCTATTTCCACCGCATGATGCCGATCCTTCTAAGCATCCTTTCGGAGCAGGGCAGTGAGCGCGTGGGCATGGTGCTCTTTAGTCGCATGGCGGCAGGGCTCGGCACGATCCCCTTCGCCGTACACAGCATCTGCATGAACATCTCTGACGTATACTATGACTTCATCATGGGCTTCGGCAAGGCGAGCATGGTCATGGCAGGGCAGTCCTGCGGCAAGGGCAGTGAGGAGGACTGGCGCGGCTACAAGAGATGCGGCATCAAGTGGAGCCTCATCCTCTCGGCCATCGTATGCGCGGCGATCCTCTTCTTCGGCTCTGACATTTTCGCTCTGTTCTCGGATGACGCCGCCTCGCTGGAGATCGCCTCTGTCATCATGCTCTTCGTCGCAGCCGTGAGCTTCCCGGAAGCGCACGCGATCCTCTCCGCAGGCATCCTGCGCGGATCGGGCAAGGCTGCACAGGTGGCCGGCTACTCTTTCCTCTCCATCACCTTCCTGCGTCCGCTCATGACCGCCTTCTTCATCTATGTCTTGGACCTTGGTCTCATCGGCTGCTGGTGCGCGCTCCTCCTCGATCAGTTCATCCGTGCTTCCTGCGCAACCGTCCTGCTCTACCGCCTTGAACGCAAAGGCTGGCGGGCTCTCGTCGCAGGGGCTTAAGGCGTGGGAGTGACAAGAGACTAGGAGACATCAGACTCCCGTATCGTCATTGCGAGCGAAGCGAGAAATCTTCCTTGCACAACGGTCAAGCGACGAGCATCAGATAAGGAGCAGACGAAGCACCTAGGCGATTTTATCATTACCTCATAAGTACAGAGTACCGCTGCGATGTAAAAGATCCCTCGGTTACGCTCGGGATGACGATACGAGAGAACGGGCGATCTCACATTCCCTTTCATTCCTTCACGTAGAAGGCTGCCCCTTCGGGGCAGATCTATCCTCCGCCTTCGGCGCGCCCCTTCTTCAAGGGGCTACACAACAGTCATGTAAAAACGCTGACCCTTCGCAAGGTCTCCTCCCCCATATCGTCATTTCGAGCGAAGCGAGAAATCTTTGTCATCCGCGGTTCAGTGGTCGATGTGTGGAGTCCCAAAAACGAGAAACCTGCTATCAAGAGACCTTCGGGCATCGCCCCATAAATAATCGAGGCACTTAGATCCTTCGACTCAGTTCTCCTGTTTCAGATAAGCCATTTTTTAACATACGACGTTTTTCTCCGCTCAGGATGACGAAATACGCCGCACCTCCCCGCTGAACCTATAGAACCTATAGAACCTATAGAACCTTGAACCTTGAACCCTGAACCCTGTAAGCGATAGCTCTCCGCTATCGTTTTTTTGTGAAGCATTTGGTACGCGGGTCGTTTTTTGGTACAATAGACCCGGTATCATTTTGATCTCCGATCCCATCCCTGACCATTTACACCTACGAGGACCCATCATGCTTATCCCTTACACTGCGCCGGCCGAGCTCTATCGGCAGGACATGGAAATCAAGAAATCGATCTTTATCACGCACATCCTGCCTGTCAACTCGGAAGAGGAAGCACAGCAGGCACTCGCTGATCTCAGAAAGAAATACAAGGACGCCACGCACAACTGCTACGCATGGCGCATCAATGCGGAGCGCATTCTTGAGAAATCGGGCGATGACGGCGAGCCGCAGGGCACGGCGGGACACCCCATGCTCCATGTGCTCCAGATGCGAAAGCTCACGAATGTACTCGCGGTCGTCACCCGCTACTTCGGCGGCATCAAGCTCGGCGCGGGCGGCCTCACAAGGGCCTACAGCGGCGCGCTCTCCGATGCCGTGAAGGCGGCGCCCATCGTCACCTATACGCCGTATGCCCGCTATACCGTGACCCTCCCCTACACCGCGGTCGGCGGCTTTGAAAATTACATCAAAGACAAAGACATCCGCGTCCTGGACCGTGCCTTCGCAGCCGAGGTGCAGGTGGCCTTCCTCACCCTTCCCGAAGAAGCGAAGACGCATCTCAAATTCCTGACAGACCTCACAGGCGGGAAAGCCGTCATCGAAGAGGACGGGGAGGAGTATGTGAAGGTGAGAGTGTGGTGACTGGTGACTAGGGACTAGTCGATGGGGAACGGTATGAAAGATGATGTGTGGTGATCCACCTTCTTCGCCTGTCATTTCGAGCGATAGCGAGAAATCTTTTTCATCGGCAGTGAAACGGTGTATATGCACGTGAGGGGGGAAGGGGAAGTCTGTCACTCCGCGAATACCGGTTGTTTCATACCAGGGAAACGCTGATGATACGGAGAAGGGATCGCACCTATGAAAATATTTTGAAAATTTTTCAAAGATTTTCCCCACATTGACATTATCTGTCCTGTCCATTTGGTATCCTATATACAGAGAGCTGGATCGCCCAAACTCCTTTTCTAAACTCTCAACTCTCAACTCATTTTGATTTCCCAAGGCGATTCAGTTCTCGCTTTTTTAGGGAAACGGTATGGCAAAAGACCTCTCCCATAAAAAAAGCCCGATGAAAGATCCCCTTGATATGATCCCCCTAAAGCAGACAAGGTAAATAACCAAA
>UMCK01050011.1_pt1 | contig 10729 bp, 8 predicted proteins | sample 1964121 | NCBI WGS metagenome assembly UMCK01 (sample SAMEA4835957, study PRJEB28245) | human gut metagenome | biome: gut microbiome; material: fecal sample | place: Denmark | collected 2008 | reverse complement strand
TCTCGGCGGTCGTCCGCATGGCCCCTCGCCGGGTGGTCTACGTCAGCTGCAACCCCTCCACCGCCGCCCGGGACGCCGCCTGGCTGGAACAGCACGGGTATCATGCGGAAAAGGTGCAGCCGGTAGACCTGTTCCCCCGGACGAAGCATTGCGAAGCGGTCATTCTTCTAACCAAGGTCCATGTCAACTGACACATCGAAGTGGACGTCAGCATGGATGAACTGGATGTGACTGCTGCGGAAAGCAAGGCAACTTACAATGAGATTCGGGAGCATGTATGGGAACATCATCAGTTGAAGGTATCCAATCTCTATATCGCACAGGTGAAGCAGAAACACGGCATTATTGAGCGAGAGAATTATAATAAGCCCAAATCTGAAAATGCCAAACAGCCCAAGTGTCCGAAAGAAAAAGAGGATGCGATCGTGGAAGTGTTGCGGCATTTTCAGATGATTTGATAAGTTGAAGCAACCTGCTGATGCTAAACAGGAGGCATCGAATGTCAAAATTAAACATTGATCAAAAAAGCGTGCGGGCACTTTTCAGTGAGAAGAAGGCTGATTTCCTCATTCCGGATTATCAAAGGCCTTACGCCTGGGGAGAAAAGGAATGCCAGACTCTTTGGGATGACCTGTTCTTATTTGCATTTCCTGATAATGACTGCGACAAATTCAACAGTGACAGCGATGAGTATTTTCTCGACCCCATCGTCACATTTAAAAATGATGACGGTAAAATGGAGATTATTGACGGACAACAGCGCCTTACGACATTGATGCTGTTGCTTCGAGCTTTCTATGAAAAATATGGAAGCATGAAGAACGATAAAGCTGTAAAGACCAGCAAGTTCATTGAGCAGTGCATCTGGAAAACCGATGAGTTTGGTGACCCGGACAAGTCAGCATTGAAAATCGACTCAGAAGTCGCCACCGACAAGGAAAAGGACGAATTTCTGAATATCCTGAAAACAGGAACCTTGTCTGATTGCGAAAAGAGCAGCTATGCTAACAATTACCGCTTCTTTCAGCAGAAAATCGTGGATTTTCTGAACACCTACCCTGATTGGTTTTCCTTCTTTCCGATTCGGATCATGAACAACTGTATTTTGCTCCCGATTGAAGCAGAATCTCAGGACACCGCTTTGCGAATCTTCTCGACATTGAATGACCGCGGAAAGCCACTGTCTGATGCAGATATCTTCAAGGCGCAATTTTACAAGTATTACTCTGCCAAAGGCGAGCGGGAAGTCTTTATCCAAAAGTGGAAGGACCTCGAGGTACTGTGTGATTCTATTTTCCATCCTATTACCGGCACTCCGATGGATGAGCTTTTCACACGGTATATGTACTATGAACGTGCAAAGCAAGGCATCAAATCCTCGACAACGGAGGCGCTGCGCAAATTCTATGAGCGGAATGCTTACAGCTTGCTAAAAAATGACCAGACTTTTGAAAATCTGATCAATCTTGCAGATTTCTGGAATGATGTGCAGAATCAAAATGTTGAGCGCTTCTCTGACCGAGTTCTTCGCAGGCTCTTTGTTCTGAACTACGCTCCCAACGGTATGTGGACCTATTTTGTTTCGGTCTATTACATGGCCAATCGGGATTCTGATGGTCTACTGAACGACGATCGTTTCTATAGCTTTCTTAACAAAATCACCGCATTCATCTGGGCATATGCCGTTACAAATCCGGGCGTAAATGCACTGCGCACTCCCATTTTTGCAGAAATGATCAACATTGTAACCGGGCAACCTGTTCGGTTTTCTGACTATTTGTTTGATACGCAGAAATTGCAGAACGCTCTTGACAACTATACCTTCAGCAACAACCGCGCGATCACAAAGGCCATGCTGACATGGTGGGCATTCCAGAACTCCTCCCAGGAGCTCTTGTCCCTTGAAAGTGTACTTGAGATCGAGCACATCTACGCACGCAACCGCCAGGAAAAGGAGCACTCGCTTTCCAATCCGAGAAATGTTGAAAGCCTTGGCAACAAGGTGTTGTTGGAAAAGCGCATCAATATCCGCGCTTCTGATTATCGCTTCAGCGATAAGGTCAAGTACTATACCGGTTTTGAAAACAACCGGAAGCAGAAAAAAGAGGGTACAAAAATCAAGGAGCTTACTGACCTCGCTGCGAAAGCCACAGATTTTACCGAATCTGACATTGTAGAGAGAAACGCCAAAATCATCCTCAACTTTATCACCTTCATGCGCAACAACGATCTTCTATGTGAAGATTAAATCCTTCTATGATCGATGCCCGTCTGGTTTTCAGGCGGGCATTTTCTTTTGCCGGAATATGGTGTTTATACTTTTATCGTGGTACAATAGATGCAAGAATCATTTTTCAGGAAAAGCATCCTGCTATCCGATTTATAGGACACCCATTGTTGTAAAATCAGGATGTCCACCTATCACAAAAAATAAGGAGCAACGTATGCCAAACGATAAAATCACCGCCGTAGGTGCCAATATTGCCGAAAAAGCCGCCATGATCTGGAACGTAGCCGATATGCTGCGGGGGCCGTTCAAGCCCCACGAGTACGGTCTGGTCATTCTGCCCATGACCGTGGTAAAGCGGTTCCATGACTGCCTTCTGCCCACCCATCAGGCAGTGCTGGACACCTACGAAACGATGAAAAAGCTGCAGGTCATCGACGGCTTTTTGCAGAAAGCCTCCGGCTACCAGTTCTATAACACCAGCCGGTTCACCTTCGAGACCCTGCTGGCAGACCCGGACAACATTGAGTCCAACTTCCGGGATTACCTGTCCGGCTTTTCTGCCAACGCACAGGACGTGCTGGCAAAGTTCGACTTTGACAACATCATCAAGCGGATGGTAGAGAGCAACACCCTCTACCTCGTTATCAAGGAGTTTGGCTCTGAGAAGGGCTATCTTGGCCCGGACAAGATCAGCGCCGTGGATTGCGGCTACATCTTTGAGGACCTGGTGCGGCGGTTCTCCGAGAGCTTTGGCGAGGAGGCCGGAGCCCACTTCACCAGCCGGGATATCATCTACCTGATGACCGACCTGCTGCTGTCCGAAGCCGACCTCGATACCAGCAGCATGACCGTTTACGATATGGCCATGGGAACCAGCCAGATGCTGAGCTGCATGGAGGAGCGCATCCACGAGCTGAACAGCGACATTGAGGTGACCTGCTTCGGGCAGGAGTTCAACCCCTCCACCTTTGCCATCGCCAAGGCGGACATGATGATCCGGGGCGGCGACCCCAACAATATGCGGTTCGGTGATACTCTGTCGGAGGATCAGTTCCCCGGGTTCACCTTCCAGTACATCATCTCCAACCCTCCCTTCGGCATCGACTGGAAGCGGGAGCAGAAGGCCGTGGAAGCCGAAGCCGCCCGGGGCGAGATGGGGCGTTTTGCGCCCGGTCTGCCCAAGATCAGCGATGGGCAGCAGCTTTTCGTGCTGAACGGCCTTGCCAAGCTGGCAAACAAGGGCAAGATGGCCATTATCCAGAACGGCTCTCCCCTGTTCAGCGGCGACGCCGGCAGCGGGCCCAGCAACATCCGGCAGTATATTCTGGAAAACGACTGGCTGGACTGCATCATCCAGCTTTCCACCGATATGTTCATGAACACCGGCATCTCCACCTACATCTGGGTGCTCAGCAAGGATAAGCCTGCCCACCGTGCAGGCAAGGTACAGCTTATTGACGCCAGCCACTGCTTTGAGCCACGCCGCAAGAGCATCGGCACCAAGCGCAACGACATCACCGACACCTGCCGGGAGCTGATCGTCACCGCCTACGGCGAGTTTGCCAACGGCAAGGTGTACGGCGACAAAAACGGCATCTACTGCGAGAGCAAAGTGTTCGAGAGCGTGGAGTTCGGCTACAACAAGATCGTGGTGGAGCGCCCCCAGCGGGACGAGGCGGGCAACGTTATCCTGAAGCGTGGCAAGCCTGTGCCGGACACCAGCCTGCGGGACACCGAAAACGTACCGCTGGTGCAGGACATTGACGCCTACTTTGCCCGGGAAGTTCTGCCCTATGCCCCCGACGCATGGATTGACCACAGCAAGACCAAGGTGGGCTACGAGATCCCCATGACCCGCTATTTCTACGAGTATCAGGCGCCGGAAGCCGTGGAGGATATTGTAGCACGCATCACCGCACTGGAACAGGATATCTCCGCCGGGCTGGCAGTGCTGTTCCATAAGGAGGACTGTGTTACCAAAGGTGTGCGTGGTGAGCGGGAGATGAAGGATAGCGGGGTTGAGTGGATTGGGGAGATCAATCATAGATTTTCCCTCATTAAGCTAAAATACATCTGTTCTATCTTAGACCAATACCGAAAGCCTATTTCTGCTGATAAGCGCAGTCAATCTGGTTCCGTTCTCTATGATTATTATGGAGCATCCGGTGCCATCGATAAAATTGATGATTACACGATTGACGATCATGTCATGTTGATTGGTGAAGATGGTGCAAATCTACGAATGCGTAATTTGCCGTTAATGTACGAAGTCAATGGTAAAGCATGGATCAACAATCATGCACACATTCTCAAACCAACCGAACGAGTGGATTTTTATTATTTATTCTATGCTCTTGAAGAGTTAGATATCAACCCTTATATTACCGGTTCCGCACAGCCTAAACTCAGTCAAGAAAAACTACAAAACATTTGGGTTCCACTCCCCGATCTTGAAGAGCAACAGGAGATTGCAACCTATATCCGTTCCAAGTGTGCCGAGATTGACAAGCTGATTGCAAAGAAGGAGCAGCTGATAAAAGAGCTGGAAAGCTATAAGAAAAGTTTGATTTATGAGGTTATAACGGGGAAACGGGAGATTCTTACTGATATTACTAGAAAATTTCCTAATATTTAGTGATTTCAACACTAGAAAACTCAATTCGTTAATGGTATATTAGCAGTAGAATGGAGGTATAATGCTATGGCACTACCAATGGATACGACTACATTTCTCACCTTCTACAGAACGACCATGCTCGGTTATTCCAAGAATTTCCAAAGCTATGTATTGCAGTTGATGAGCCGTCAAGAACATGTAAGTTTTGATTCTCAAGTCAGATTAGCAGAGTCTCCTTCTATTATTTATTTCGAAAAGGAAAAGGCCATCGCTGAAACTTCTGTCGACTTAAAGTTTTCAGGCTTTTATGAACAGTTAGAGTTTTTCAAACTCTTTAAGTATTCTGTCCCTTTCTTTTATGAGCTTCCCTCTGAAAAGACTCTTGTCAGTTCTCTTTCCGAAGTTCCTTGTGTTCCATTCACACGAGCAAGTTTTACGCCAAACTATCTACTTGCAACTTCAATTGATGAAGTGTCACCATTATATTTAGAGGACGAATCAGGTGTTTATGTTAAGTTTACCTTACAAAAACATTTCTTCAAACCTGATGATGGTGAAGCTGTAGACTATCGCTTTCCTGTAGTCATTTATTTTAACGAATCTTCCCATGTTCTAGAAATTCGTTATGACAGTCCTCGTCGTGACCCTAATTTTTCAAAAGGTGGGAATGAACGTCTTGTTCTCGACTGTATTAAATGGCTGAAAGAATGCCTAGGCATCAAGTTATTCACATGTGAACACACTAACTTGATTTCCACCATCAAGAACAATCCAGATGGCGATACAAAGATTTATAAGCAAATGATGGAGTTAAAATCTGGCGGCTCAGCTGAATTAACTGCATCCGCCGATCGAGATTATGTTCTCCCCTTTACAGGTGAGCTTCGTGAGCTTATTTTCGAAAACGACGAATTGTTTAATAAGGCTCCTGAAATTAGAGAATTGCTTTTACAGTATCTGGAAGAAAAAGAAGTCACCGCCAATTATCCCTACGTTTACGTCAAACGTGTAAAGCCTGTCGAGACTAATAGCTATATCGTAAAAGTTACTTTTGATTTCATCGATTCAAAGTATACTTTATTGCAACATATTACCGGTGAATGCAAAGACTTAGGAAAGGAGCGTATGAATGATGCAATCAAATATCTTTGCGAAAGTGGCTCCTTTACTCAGGGAGCTGAAATTTGAGTCTTACTCTAGTCGCATTGAATACTTCTTGAAATATTACCATTCTGGGGACTGGATTTATCCTGCCGTTCTGCACCGAGAAACCGGTTTAGGAATCAAAGAAGTTTATGCTCTTTTGGAACGCTGTGCGTCGATTGGTGTCGTAGCACAAGCCCTTGAGGTTTATTGTCCACATTGCCAGCGTTTCGTTGGAAAAAGGTATAATACTATATTTGATATTCCTGAAACCGTTAATTGTGTTCATTGTGATGAAGAAATTGAGCATCCCCTAGAACACGCTATCGTTATATATAAGGTGCTTTAAGTATGGATGCCAAACTCCAAAAAATCATTTCAGATGTTGACGCTGCTCTTTCCTCAGAGGGCTATAATTTTCTCCAATTTTTTGCCGCCGTTGGAGAAAAGCGCACTTCTATGTTAAATCTTTCCGACGAAAATCACAAAAAGTTTTCTTCTTATTATCGCTCTTTGCAGACAAATGATTATTCTGTTTATTCAAAAGGCGCATTGTTAGAAAATCTTACAGCTATTCTATTTGGTGAGCAGGTTTTCACTGTTCTTCGAAATCGTCATACATCTTCCAATGAGTTAGATGCTCTAGTTACTTGGTCAGAAAAATCTCGCTCTCTAAATTTTAACACTTCTTTTCCTTGTTTCGGTGATTCGTTTATCTGTGAGTGCAAAAATTACAGTGGCCCTGTTAATGTTACTTATGTAGGAAAATTTTACTCCCTATTACGACTTTCTTCTGCAAAACTTGGCATAATGGTTTCTTGGAATGGTGTTACAGGACGAACAGATTGGTCCGATGCACAAGGATTGATAAAGAAAATCGCGTTAAAAGAAAGTCTGTTTATTATTGTTCTTGACCAAAATGACTTAAAACGAGTTTGTGATAATGAAACCAATATTTTTTCGTTAGTTGCAGATAAATGTCTTGCGCTTCAACAAGATATTGACTATAGCGATTGCATTGAACGGCATGAAGCCGAAGACGACTTATTTCCAAGAACAATTTCATAGGAAATGCACAGGGTCTCTTTCCCTGTGCATTTCCTATATAAGGAGGTCTAACCATGCCCCTCAACACCACCGAAAAGCAGTTTGAATCGGACATTGCGGCGGCGCTGCTCTCCCCTGCCGGGGGCTACGCCCGAAACGGGGATTGCTACGACCCCAAGCTGGGGCTGTTTGTGGATACCTTGATCCGCTTTGTGCAAAAGACCCAGCCCAACGAGTGGGCATTTTTTGAAAAGCAGAACCCGGTAAACCCGGTGCGGAAGTTCTGCACGGCCTTTAACAATGCCTGCGATACGGACGGACTGCTTTCGGTGCTGCGGTATGGGTTCAAGCACCGGGGACGGCGGTTCCGGGTGTGCTATTTTCAGCCAGAATCTGCGCTGAACCAGAAGGATGCCCAGCGCTACGCCCAAAACGAGATCACCTGCAACCGGCAGTGGTTCTACTCCGACACCACCCACAACTCGGTGGACATGGTGCTGGCGGTCAACGGCATCCCGGTGTTCGCCTTTGAGCTGAAGAACCAGTTCACCGGGCAGACCGTGGAGAACGCCAAGCAGCAGTGGATGCACGACCGGGACCCCAGGGAGGTGTGTTTCCAGTTCAACAAGCGCATTCTGGGCTACTTTTGCGTAGACCTGACCGAGGTGTGGATGGCCACCCGGCTGGCAGGCAAGGACACCCGCTTTCTGCCCTTCAATCAGGGCTCCAACGGTGCCGGGCGGGACGGCGGTGCAGGCAACCCGCCCAACCCCAACGGCTACCTTACCGCCTACCTCTGGGAAGAAGTGTTCCAGAAGGACAGCATGATGGACATCCTGCAAAAGTTCATGAGCCTGCAGGACGTCAAGACCCTGATCTTTCCCCGGTATCACCAGTTGGACGTGGTGCGCAAGCTGGTGGCAGACGTGCGGCAGAAGGGTGCCGGGCAGCACTATCTCATCCAGCACAGCGCCGGGTCGGGCAAGTCCAACTCCATTGCTTGGACGGCGTACCGGCTGGCTTCCCTGTTCAACACAGAGAACAAGCCTGTATTTGCCAGCGTCATCGTGGTGACTGACCGCACCGTGCTGGACGCACAGCTGCAGGAGACCATCTCCGGCTTCGACCATACGCTGGGCGCGGTGGAGGCCATCAGCGAGGACAAAAACTCCGGCGACCTGCGGGATGCCATCAACAATGGCGCACGCATTATCATCACCACCCTGCAGAAGTTCCCGGTCATCTACACCGAGGTGAACAAAACCGCCGGGAAGAACTATGCCGTTATCATCGACGAAGCGCACTCCTCCCAGACCGGCACCTCTGCTTTAAAGCTGAAAGCTGCCCTTGCCGACACCGAGGACGCGCTGCGGGAATATGCCGAGCTGGAAGGCAAAGCGGAGGACGAGATCGACCCGGAGGATGCGCTGGTGAAGGAACTGACCTCCCACGGGCGGCACAAGAACCTGTCCTTCTTTGCCTTTACCGCCACCCCAAAAGCCGCCACGCTGGAACTGTTCGGCACCGAGTACCCGGACGGCAGCCACCATCCTTTCCACATTTACAGTATGCGGCAGGCTATTGAGGAAGGGTTCATTCTGGATGTGCTGCAAAACTACATGACCTATTCCACCTGCTTCAAGATCGCCAAGACCATCCCGGACAACCCCGACCTGCCTGCCAGCCGGGCGGCAAAACTTATCCGCAAGTACGAGGAGTTGCACCCCTACAACATCAGCCAGAAGGCAAAGATCATTGTAGAGACCTTCCGGGAGACCACCAGCCACAAGATCGGCGGGCGGGGCAAGATGATGGTGGTCACCTCCTCCCGACTGGCGGCGGTGCGGTACTTCCACGAGGTCAAGCGGTACATTGCCGAGCAGGGCTATGACGATATGCAGATCTTAGCGGCATTCTCCGGTGCCGTACCGGACGGCGGCGTGGAGTACACGGAGCAGTCCCTGAACGTCCGCGCCGACGGCAGCCACATTGCGGAGAGCCAGACCAAAAAGGAGTTTCATAACAACTTCAATGTGCTCATCGTAGCAGAAAAATACCAGACCGGCTTTGACGAACCGCTGCTCCATACCATGATCGTGGACAAAAAACTGAAGGGCGTCAAGGCAGTACAGACCCTCTCCCGCCTGAACCGTACCTGTCCCGGCAAAACCGACACCTTTGTGCTGGATTTTGCGAACAAGGCAGAGGACATCCGGGAGGCATTTCAGCCGTTTTATCAGGAGACTTTTCTGGAGCAGGAGGTCAACACCGACCTCATTTACAAGACCCAGAAGGAGCTGCGGAGCTTTGCCGTCTATTCCGATGCAGACGTGGAAGCCTTTGCCAAGGAGTATTTCCGCAGCACCAAGCAGGATAAAAACGCCGTAGGCCGCATGAGCAGCGTCTTGAAGCCGGTGGCAGACCGCTACAATCAGAAAACGCAGGCCGAGCGGTACCAGTTCCGCCGTCTGCTGCGCAGCCTTGTCAAGTGGTACGGCTACGTTTCGCAGGTGGCTCGGATGTTCGATGAAGAGCTGCACAAGGAGAACGTATTCTGCGCTTATCTGCTCAAGCTGCTGCCGCCGGACGAGGTCTCTCCGCTGGATCTGGAGGGCAAATTGCAGTTGGAGTATTACAAGCTGCAAAAGACCTTTTCCGGTGCCATCGAGCTGGAACACGCCAAGGGCGTCTACGAGCCGGTCACCCAGAAAGGTGCTCTGGGGCACGACCCCAAGGAGCCGCTGGACGAGATCATTCTGAAGATCAACGAGAAGTTCAAGGGCGAGTTCACCAATGCCGACCGGGTGCTGCTTACTGCCCTGCACGACCGTCTGCTGGCCGACCCGAAGCTGGCAAAGCTGGCGCGCAGCTCCGACCCGCAGATCTTTACCGAGAGCATCTTCCCCAAGGCCTTTGATACTGCCGCACAGGACAGCTATCTTGAAGCGCAGGACACCTTCGCTTCCCTGTTTGAGGACACCAGCAAGTACAAGGCTATTATGTCGGCATTGGCAGAGTGGCTGTATGGAGAATTCCGGAAGAAGTAAAACAGTTTTCCCTTTCTATTTACTTAAAACAGCCTGCATCCACGGGATGCAGTTCACGGGTTTGGGTGTTCCCCAACAAGCATTTTGCAGCGCAAAATAAGCAGATGTATATACATCTGCATTGCTTGCGGATGCTATGAAGCCTCTCAACGTGCTTCCCAAATTTGAAAATCATTTTGCAAATCAGACCGTCCGTTTTCAAGTTCAACTTGAAGCGGGCGGTTATTTTTCTGCACAAAAATTTTCGCATTTGCAACCGCCGCAAGCAGAGCAAGCCGGTACCACCTCGCAATTTTTGAATCCGATTTTTTCAAATCCAAATTCAAAAACATTTGTTGGGCTTCCCCCAAAACCGATATTCAGCACAAGAATGCGCTAGTTCCGAACCTTAACGGACGCTGAATAAGTGAATTTTCTCAAAAAAAACGCTTTAGAAAATCGGCGTTGATTCATTCAATATTGCATCAAACCGGAACTATTACTTCCGGTTTTAAAGGTAAAAAGCGGAAGTATCACTTCCTAAAAATTTGAGTGTTATTGTGGTAAGCTCTATTCAGAGACGTTCACCGAATCGGACCTGCTGTGTCCGGTTTACTCCCTCAAAATTTACACCACAGAAGATGGCCTGACCAAAATTGATACTAC
>UMCK01064303.1_pt1 | contig 10892 bp, 9 predicted proteins | sample 1964121 | NCBI WGS metagenome assembly UMCK01 (sample SAMEA4835957, study PRJEB28245) | human gut metagenome | biome: gut microbiome; material: fecal sample | place: Denmark | collected 2008 | reverse complement strand
ATTCTTTCTCTTTTTTAACAAATTATATATTCCAGTTAAAAAACTTACAAGAGTAAAAACTTGTCCTCCATACCATAGCATAATAATCACCACTATTTATTTTAAAATACCATATAATTCAAAAAAAGTAAATACAAATGAAAAAATACAGGATAAAAACATAAATTAACAAATTCCAAAGATAATACAGAAAAATATCATCTTTTTGTTATTTTATAAAAAGATTCATATGCAGAATCTAGTCTCTTTTAATTTCTACTCTTCAACTTTAAAATCTACTACTTCTCCATTATCTTTAACTAACTTTGTAATAGCCTCTTCAGCATTCTTTAATTTCTCATCACAAGTCTTAGCAAGCTTCATAGCCTCATTAAAATTATCTATCGCCTCATCTAAAGGTACTTCTCCAGACTCTAACTTTTTAACAATAACTTCTAATTTTTCTAAACTCTCTTCAAAACTTAATTCTTTTTTCTTCTCTGCCATACTCTCTCTCCTCTAACAAACCTTAGTCTTAATATTTCCATCACTAAGTTCTATTTCTAATAAATCGTCCCTTTTAACGTCTCTAACACTCTTAACTACCTTATCTCCACATCTAGTAATAGAGTATCCTCTCTTAATTGTAAGAAGTGGACTAAGAGTTTCTAACTTAGATACTAATTGTAAATATTTATTTGCTTTCTTATCAAGTATTTGAAAAGGACTTCTTAAAGCATAAGAATTCTTAATATTTAAAAGTTCTTTTTCTTTTACCGCAATAAGCGCCTTACTACTATATTTTAATCTCTCAAATAATCCATCAAATACTAATTCTTTATTTTGATATATTGTAATTGGATTAGTAAGAACTGATCTATCCATTAAAGATGTAAGTCTATCTCTATATCTTTTTAAGTCATTTGACATAGCTTTATTAAGACGTATATTAATTTGTCCTAGTAATTTTTTAACATCGTTGATATCTGGAACAGCCATCTCTGCTGCCCCTGTTGGAGTCGGTGCTCTTAAATCTGCAACAAAGTCTGCTATCGTAAAATCTATTTCATGTCCAACAGCACTAATAACTGGAGTTTGACATTCATATATTGCTCTAGCAACAATCTCTTCATTAAAAGCCCACAAGTCTTCAATACTTCCTCCACCACGTCCAACAATTAAAGTGTCAAGATCATAATCAGCACTATTCTTAATCTGTCTAACTATATCTTCTTTAGCATCTTCTCCTTGAACTAAAGTTGGAAATAAATAAATTTCTGCTAAAGGCCATCTTCTCTTAATAGTAGAAATAATATCTTTAATAGCTGCCCCAGTAGGAGCGGTAACTACCCCAACTCTTCTAGGGATTTTAGGAATCTTTTTCTTAATACTAGGATCAAATAATCCCTCTTCGCCTAGCCTTTTCTTTAACTGTTCAAAAGCAATATATAAGTTACCAACACCATCCTCTAACATATCATTAACATATATTTGGTATCCTCCATTAGCCTCAAACACACTAATCTTCCCAGTAACTAATACCTTCATACCATCACTAGGTATAAACTTAAGTTTCTTAGTACTAGATGCAAACATAATAGCATTAATCCTACTACCATCATCTTTCAAAGTAAAATAATAATGTCCCCTACTATGAGCCTTAAAATTAGATATTTCCCCCTTTAAAAACACCTCATTCAAATTAACATCATTATCTATCTTATACTTAATATATCTTGTTAATTGTGTAACAGTAATATATTTATCATTCATAACATCACCAAATACTCTTATTGTTCTTCCTCATGATAAACTTTATCTAAAACTCCATTAATCATCTTAGTAACAGCCTCATCTGAATACTTCTTAGAAAGTTCTATTGCTTCATTAATCGCAACTACACTAGGAGTCTCAGTATATTTAAGTTCATAAATACCAAGTAATAATATAGCCTGATCAACTTTATTTAATCTATCTAATGTCCAACTACTTAAATATTTATTAGCAAGCTTACTCAAAGTACTTTTATTTTCTAAAATACCATGAACACAACTATCTACAAACTCATTTTGTACTTCTAATTGTTCTTTTATTAAATCATTAACATTATATTCTAATTTAGCCTCTTCTAAAATAATAGTCTGATAAATTACTTTAACAATAACTTCTCTTAACTCACTTCTATTCTTCATTTAATTCATCCTTTCAAAAAAGTCTTATATATATATGATTATATCATATATTTACTATTTTTTATCCTTAACTTCTTTTTTTAATTCATATAGGAAAGATAATGCTTCCATTGGTGTCATTTCCAAAGGATTTATTTCTTTAATTTTCTCTTCTATTGGATTTTTCTTCTCTTCTACTTCACTCTCACTAAGTTCAAATAATGATGTTTGTGTAAAAGTCTCTTTCTTAACATTTTTCTTCTCATATATATTAAGTATCTCATCTGCTCTTTTAATTAAACTATCAGGTAACTTAGCAAGACTTGCTACATGAATACCATAACTCTTATCAACTGATCCTGGTTTAATCTTATGTAAGAAGGTAATTTTTCCATCTTCTTCTATTGCTGAAACATGAACATTTTTTAAATGTTTTAAGTCTTTTTCTAAAACAGTCAACTCATGATAATGTGTTGAAAACATCGTTTTAGCTCTAATCTTATCATGAATATATTCAAGTATTGCTTGAGCAAGACTCATACCATCATATGTTGCTGTACCTCTACCTAACTCATCAAATAATATTAAACTATTCTCTGTAGCCTCACTGATTGCATAATTTGCTTCTTTCATTTCCACCATAAAAGTAGATTCTCCAGATACTAAATCATCAGTTGCTCCAATACGTGTAAATATCTTATCAAAAATAGGCATAGAACAACTCTTACAAGGTACAAAACATCCAATCTGAGCCATAATAACTGTAATAGCACATTGTCTCATATAAGTAGATTTACCAGCCATATTAGGCCCAGTTATTAATAAAATATCCGTAGTCTTATCCATAACAATATCATTAGGAACATACTTATCTTTCATAACTTGTTCAACTACTGGATGACGGCATCCAATCATCTTAAGATTACGATCATTAACAAGTTCTGGCCTAACAAACTTATAGTTATCAGATACAATTGAAAAAGACTGTAACATATCAACTTCACTAATAGTTTTTGCAAGTTTTTGTAACTTAGAAACATATCTCTTAACAACTTCCCTAATATCCATAAATAACTTAAATTCCAAGTTAACAATCTTATCTTCAGCACCAAGTATAATATTTTCTTTTTCTTTTAATAATGGAGTAATAAATCTCTCACAATTAGTTAAAGTCTGTCTTCTCTCATACCCATACTCATCTTTAATTAAATGTTTTTGTCCCTTAGAAACCTCAATATAATATCCAAATACTTTATTAAATCCCACTTTTAAAGTCTTAATACCAGTTCTTTCTCTTTCTTGTTGTTCGATCTCTAATATAAAGTCTTTAGATCCAGCACTAATATTTTTTAATTCATCAAGTTCACTATTATATCCTGGTTTTATTAAATGTCCCTCATGTAAAGTAAAAGGGGCATCTTCAAGTATAGCCCTATCAAGTAATGAATATAAATCATCAAATACTTCAATAGTCTTATCATATCCTATTTCTTTTAATATATCTCTAATCTTAGGAAGTACTGCTAAAGATCCTTTTAATTGTAACAAATCTTTAGCATTCAAGTTACCATAAGTAACTCTTCCAGCAATTCTTTCTAAGTCATATACTTCTTCTAATGCTTTAATTAAATCATCTCTTAAAATAAACTCAGTAGATAACTTAGATACAAAGTTATATCTTCTTTCCAACTCTTCTCTAGAAGTCAAAGGATTTTCTATATTATGTTTTAAAAATCTAGATCCCATCGCTGTCTTATTCTTATCAAGTAACCAAAATAAACTATATTGTCTTTCTCTATTTCTAATAGTCTCTATTAACTCTAAATTCTTCTTTGTATTAATATCAAACTCTAAGTATTCACTTGATTTAACTACTACAGCTTTTTGTAAATGATGTAAATCTCCCTTCTTAGTATCTACTATATAGTATAGTAAATGTTTTAAAGTCTTAACTAATCTCACATCTTCTAAATTCTTATATATATATTCATAGTTCTTATCTTCTAACTCATCTTTAGTAATAGTAACTAATATTCCATGATTAGTTCTAAGTTCTTCTACTATTTCTCTATCTATTAAATCATTAACTATTACTTCTCTAAATCCATTTCTAACTACTTCTTTTATTACTTTATATTTTTCTCCATCTATTAATGTAACATATACTTCTCCTGTTGATACATCTGCATACCCAATTCCATAGCAATATGAAAAGTCATATATATTAGCAATATAATTATTACTTTTAGCATCTATATTAGAATCAAGTCTTGTACCTTTAGTAACTATTTGTATTACATCTCTCTTAACCATTCCCTTAGTCTCTTTAGGATCTTCTAATTGCTCACAAATTGCTACTTTATATCCTTTATCTATAAGAGTATCTACATATGAAGCATAAGCATGGTATGGTATTCCACACATCGGAACTCTCTCTTCTAATCCTGCTTGTTTTCCTGTCAAAGTAAGTTCCAAAATACGTGAAGCAAGTATTGCATCCTCAAAAAACATCTCATAAAAATCTCCAAGTCTAAAAAAGATAATACTATCTTCGTATTTATCTTTTATTTCCATATATTGTTGCATCATAGGACTTAATTTTTCTCTATCTACTTCACTACGTTTCATTTTACTTCACCTACAACAAGTATTATACCAAAAACAGAAGTTCAAATAAAGAAAAATAGCAAGTTTTTCACTCACTATTTTTAACTAAAAGCTTCTAGAACTTCCTCCTCCACCTGAAGAACCTCCACCACCGGAAAATCCTCCACCAGAAGAACCACCGCCTCCGTAGTATCCTCCTCTAGAACTATATGTAGAATCAAAACTACAAAATCTGGCAATAAGGAATGCAATTATTTGTAAAAATAAAAATACAAACCACATAGAACCATATAAAAAGCTCATTATAAATATGAATATTATATCTCCTAAACATAACATCACAGAAATAAAACTAATTTTCTTCTTTTTAGCTTTACTTGCATATCTAAAATAAAGTCCTAATATAAAAGATGGTCCTACAAGAGCACTAGCTATTACAAAAACTAAAGTATCTATTGGATCATTTGTATCATTACCACCAACAGTAACAACACTATCTGTATTACTTAAAGCATCAACTTCATAATAATCACACAACTTAGTATAAAAAGCTGTATATCCATTCTTAACACCATTATTCCAATCATTATTTTTTAAATAAGGAATAATGTACTCATCTTGATATCTACCAGTAAGCCCATCAGGTAAAACACCCTCTAAACCATACCCAACTTCTACTCTAAACTTTCTATCATTTACAACTAGTAGTAATAACAATCCATTATTCTTTTTACTATCTCCAATACCAAAACTTCTAAATAACTTAGTAGCATACTCTTCTAAGTTTTCACCATTTAAAGTATCAATAGTAACAACAACAATCTGTGCTGAAGTCTTATTAGCTAAATCTACTGATCTACTCATAATATAATTTTCAACTTCATCATCTAAAACATTAGCATAATCATTAATATAAAAATTACTAGTTGGCTCAACCAAACCTAATACATTAAATGGTATAAGTATTAAAAATAATCCAATAAATATCCTTGTAATTAATATTTTTCTCATCTTAGAACTCTACATTAGGAACTTCTACTTTAGCAGGATCTGCATTAAAATAATCTGCTTTACTAAAGTTAAACATAGAAGCTATTATATTATTAGGAAATTTTACAATTAAAGTATTATATTCTTTAACTGCACTATTATAGTCTCTTCTAGCTGTTGCTATTCTATTTTCTGTACCTGCAAGTTCATCTTGTAAATTAATGAAATTAGTATTAGCTTTTAAATCTGGATAATTCTCAACTACTACCATTAATGCACTAATAGCGTTAGTTAATTCTTGATTAGCATTTGCTTTATCTTCTACACTTTTAGCAGCTAATAAGTTCTCTCGTGCTGATGTAATACTATCAATAACTTTTTCTTCATGTTGTGCATATCCTTTAACTGTACTAACTAAGTTAGGTATTAAATCTGCTCTTCTTTGTAGATATACATCAACATTAGCCATCTCTGTATCTACATTCTCTCTACTAGTAACCATAGTATTATAATTACCAACTAAAGAAAATACCAATAATAATACAACTCCTAACACAACCAAACCTATAATTGTACCCTTCTTCATCTTATCTCCTCCTTATTATAAATTATAAACTAATTAATTATAAATGAAAAGAAAAAAAGATAAATCCGGACTAAATCTTCCCAAATTTACCTTTTGCTTTATATAAAGATATACCTTCTTTTTCTTTATTAATTACTTGTCTTAATAATGGATCAGTAGTACTAGCAGCAACTTGTTTTGTAAGTCTTTGTGCTAACTTAGGATTATTACACATATGTAAATTTCTAATAATAGCCATCTTCTGTTTAAATGTATATGTCTCAAAATCTTCTAGTTTTAATTCTCCTACATTCTCAAACTCTTTATCTATATCCATTCTAATACTTTTACATGTAACTACTGGTTTATCACTCTCTAATTTTTTGCCACTACTTTTTCTACTCTTCTTAAAGATATCTGTATCATCAATAAAATACTCATCTAACATACGCATTTGTTTAGCAACTTCACCAGCTTCAGCTACTCTTCCTTCTCTTTTATACATAGTTAATAAATAGTGCATTGCTTTAACTGCTTTATATGATCCAACACCTAAGTAACCTAGTAATTGTTTTTCTGCACTTTCAAAGTCTTGCATTCTAAATAATGCTTTTCCTATATAATAGTCAAAATCAGCTATACCAGTCTCTTCTTTTCCTCTTCCACATAACTCTATAGCATCAGCATAATTTTCTTCTTTAATAAGACCTCTAACACTTCTAACATAACTTCTATACTTCTTAAATAGTTCTGTATCCATATTTCTAGAAAACTTTCTCTCTGCTATTCTTTTTCTAACAAAATAAGTAACTACAGAATTAGCACCATCTACAAATAATTGTTCATTTTCTGTAAATAATCTCTCAGCTAAATCAACATCTCTAGTAGTCTCCATATAAATATAGTTAAGTAATCTTTGACAACTAACACTATCTAATTTTCCATCTATTGTTACTTTCCCATCATTTGCTTCTATTCCCTGGAAAAAGATTTCTTTTTGTTTCATAACTAAAGCATCCATATTATCTGCTAATATATAAAATGCAAATGGAATATTTGATATATCAAACGAATTAGGTAATCTTGTTATTTTAGCAATCTTATTTCTAGCTGTAATATAGTTTCCTTTGTTAAACTCTTCCATAGCTTCAACATATAGTCTATTTATTAAACTATTAGCTCTATAAGCACTAGTATCTATATCTACTTGATAATCAGACTCTTCTAACAATGTTGGATCTTTATCTAAATCACTTGTTACTTGACTAACTGCAATTGCCAAAGCTAAATCAAGACCAGGATCAGTCTTAACAGCATCAGCCATTGAAATATATTGATATGCTTTATCAAATTCTCCCTCTTTAACTGCAATCTTATATAACCCGTAATAAACAGAAAAATCACTCTTACCAGTTTCTAACACTTCATGTAAAAGCTTCTTAGCTTCACTATATTTTCCATCTAAAAAGTAATACTTACTCATATATAAAGCATAGCCATCATCATTATCACTTTTTAATCTAGAAAGTAATTTCTCAACTGTAACTCTTTGTGCATCAGAAAGAGTATTATAATTTAATAAACGTCTTAAATTATGTTTAATATCTTGTTTTGACATATTAATCCCCCTCATTTAAGAATTGGTCTATATAATATCACAAAAATTAAAAATAATCAATCTTAACTAAAAGTAAAAAGAAAAGAAGTAAAATTTACTTCTCTACACTTTTCTTATATAGTTCTACTCTATTTCTTATATTTTCTTTTCCAAGTATCTTCATTATTGAGAATAAGTCTGGAGATTGTCTTCTACCTGTAACCATAACTCTAATTGCTTCACATATATCTCCAACATGGCCTTTATATCCATCTGGATTCTTTTTATAATCTTTTGGACTAGCTGCATAGCCATGACCACTAGCAAACTCCTTAGTCATATTAAACCATTCTTCATTAGTAACATCTAAATCAAGATTATCTAAATATTCACTTACTAATGAAACATCATATGTCTTATCTCCATCATATTTAGAATAGTTCTCACTATCAAACATTGAATCAATTGCATAAGAGAACTCCTCTTTAACATCACTATACTTAGCTATATCTTTTCTAGGTCTAGGTCCATCTTTTTCTATACTTAAGAACTTAATCATTCTATCTTTATTTTCTTCTAATAACTTAGCGTAGTCTTGATCATATTTTTTAGCCCAAACAAGCGTCTCATCATATACTTCCTTGCCAGTCTTTCTTGAAAAATATGTTTTACAAATATTATTAAACTTGGCCTCATCAAAACTAGTTCCACCAATAGCTTGTTTATCAAAACTAAAAGTAAAATCTTCTATAGTTTTATCTTGATTTGCTAAATACCATTCCTCAAAATTAGTATTTGTAATTGTTGCTAGATAAAGATGTAATGCTTCTATTGGAATTCCACCTTCTTCATAGTATTTAACTCCAGCCCAAGGATCTTTTCTCTTACTTATTTTACGAATTGTTCCAGTTTCTTTATCTTTAATTGTAATAGGAGCAATATGTGCATATTGAACTTTCTTAAAACCAAGAACTTCAAATAATTGAATATGTAAAGGTAAGCTAGAAACCCACTCATCTCCACGAATAACATGAGTTGTATGCATTAAATGATCATCTATAGCATGTGCAAAGTGATAAGTAGGAATTCCATTTTTCTTTAAAAGTACTGTATCTGTATCATGCTCTGGAAATTTCATTTTTCCTTTAATACAATCAACTACTTCAATTGTCTTACTAGCATCTCCTGGAGATTTTAATCTAATAACATATTCTTCTCCTCTAGCAAGTTTTTCCTTTATCTCTTCAAGTGATAAATCTCTATCAACTGCATAAATACCATAAACACCAGTTCTTACTTTATTTATTTCTTGTTCTTCTCTTATATTATTAAGTTCTTCTTCAGTCATAAAACATGGATAAGCAAGTCCCTGTTTAATTAAATCTTTTACATAAGTTTGATAAATCTCTACACGTTCACTTTGTTGATAAGATCCATAATTGCCTCCAAAGCTATAACCCTCTGTAGGTAAAATATCAAATCCATGTAAAACACTAACGATATTTTCAATTCCACCCTCAACCATACGTTTTTGATCTGTATCTTCAATTCTTAAAAAGAAAACACCTTTACTTTGTCTAGCATAAACCATATCACAAAAAGCTGAATATAAGTTACCTAAATGAACACTACCAGTTGGAGAAGGTCCATATCTTGTAACCATTGCCCCTTCTGGTAAATTTCTCTTTGGATATAATTCTTCATAATATTCCCTAGTTTTTGTAATATTAGGAAATAAAATCTCTGCTAATTCGCATCTTTCTTCTTTATTCATAAATACACCTCTCTGTATTAATATCCATATTGGCTGCCCTAGTTAGATTCGAACTAACGGAATGGTGCGGTCAGAGCGCACTGCCTTACCACTTGGCTATAGGGCAATAAACTTAACAATTCAATTTTACAACAATATCAAAAAAAAATAAAGAAAAATAAAAGTAAAAATAAAAACTCGAAAAAAGCATTCCGAGTTTACATCATAATTGGTACCCTTTTGGCGGGAGTATAACAACCACTAGACATAAATTTATAGGTAATAATAACTACTAACTAATTAAATTATATTACAATTTTATGCTTTTTGATATACTTATTTCAATATTTCTTCATGCATTTATCTAATTTAACAGGATATTATGTTAAAAAAGAAAAAATTATGTTATAGTTATACTTAAATAGTAGGAGAAATGGAAAATGAATGGAAAAATAAAAATTAAAAAACCAAAAATTTGTGTCTGTGTAATTAGAATAAATGGTAAGGTAAAACAATTAGATGCCTTCAAAGGTATTGAAGAAATAGAAATACCGTTTGGAACGCATAAAATAAATGTGGGGATTGAATATTCGGATACGGGACATATTGGAATGAATCATGGATATGCACATTGGGATGATATACAATGGGCTTGGAAAAAAGATAAAGATATTATAATAGATGAAACTACTACAAATATCAAAATCAAAAGAAAATGGCATTTGTTTAAGCCTATTACTGCTGAGGCAACTATAGGCAAGTAATTGGTAGAAGGAAAATATAAAAACTTTATCATTGATAATAACCGTGTAAAAAAGTAAGGATAAAATGAATAATAACAAGCAAAATATATATGGTACAATAAAAAAACTTTTTTAGTTTATTCACTTACAAACAAAGAATTTTGCTCAATTATATTTAAAAAGGGTTCAAAAGAAATTTTCCTTTGCACAACGTTATCGGTTCTGCCAATAGCATAGTGTGTTACTAAAATGGAATTTTAGTTTTATTAGACGAGCTTTTGCTCGCTTTTTTAAGGTCAAAATTTTTATCACCATATTCATAATTTTTATTATATAAATAATCATTTATTTTTTGTTCTTTAGTTTCTATGGTCGTACTCAATCACTTTCCTTTCTTAAATAACAAAAAACTAACTATTTCTAGTTAGCATTTATTACTACTCGAAAAGTTCGAGTTTCCTATCAATCTGGTAGCGACGGAGGGAAT
>UMCK01068046.1_pt1 | contig 10918 bp, 5 predicted proteins | sample 1964121 | NCBI WGS metagenome assembly UMCK01 (sample SAMEA4835957, study PRJEB28245) | human gut metagenome | biome: gut microbiome; material: fecal sample | place: Denmark | collected 2008 | reverse complement strand
GCACAGGCAGCTGATGCCCATGGCCGCGCCCACGGCGTCCAAGTCGGCGTTCTTGTGTCCCATGATGAACACCCGTCCGCTCTGGCCGATCAGCTCCATCAGGGAATTGGCCGTCACACGGGAACGTACCTTGCTGCGGTAATCCGCTTCCCGGTTCCGCCCGCCGTAGAAATTGAAGTTGACCCGATCCTTGATGACCGCCTGATCGCCGCCGCGGCTCAGTGCCATCTCGATGCCCAGCGCGGCAAAATCGTAGCTTTCCTCGAAGCTCTCGCCGTCCACGCCCAGACCGATGGAAATGGAGGCGGGCAGGCCGGAGGAATTGACAATCTCGTGAATGTCTTCCAGCAGGGAGAACTTATTTTCCTTCGCCCGTTCTAAGTCCCGCTTCTCGAAAATGAACAGGAAGCGGTTGCGCTCCAACCGTCGAAGCAATCCGCTGTAGCCCTCCGTCCACCGGGTGATGGTCTCGTTGAGCTTGGCGTTCATGGAGGAAATGGCGCTTTCCGTCAGGTTTTTGGTCAGTTCCTCGTAGTTATCAATGAGAATGATGGCAACCACAGGCCGGGAGCGGATATACTCGTCCCGCACCTGATACAGCTCTGTCAGGTCGGAAAAATACAGCACGCCCAGCATGGTGCCCCGGTTGTCCTCCGCCCGGATGGTGGTGCCGTATACCCGGTAGCGGCGGTTGCCCAGAACCGCGTCATGGGGGCTTTCCGTTTTTCCGGCGGTGAGCCAGTCCAGCGTGAAGTCCGGCAGCACCTCTTCCAGCCGCAGCTGGGTCATGGTGTCGGCGTACCCCGTCAGCTCGCTGAAACGATGGTTGCCCCAGACGATGTCCCCGTCCCCCAGACGAACCATCACCGCAGGCAGGGGCGCTTCCCCGCCGCTGGAAGCTTCCAGCGTATTGGAGGCCGACTGGATATACTGCTGAATTTTACGCTCCCGGCGTGTCCTGTCCAGAACGTACAATAGGAACGTGACCACCGTCACCGTCATTTCTCCGGCAGCCAGCCAGTAATGCCCCACCAGCAGCGCCGCGGCGCAGAAAGCAGCCATCACGAAAAAGTATGCACCCATCCCGGGTCTGAGCAGTCTTCCCAGCTTTCGATTCACTGCCAAACGTCCTCCTTCCGGCTGCGACCAGCCACAGATATCCATACTATACCCGATATTATAGCAAATCCAGCCAAAAGGTGCAACTCTTTTTCCGTCAAATCCGTAAAAAAGACCGCAAAAAAATTGTATACTTTTTCCCGGAATTGTGTTATACTATATGTGCCAGCGCCGGGGACGGGCTTTACCCGGGCATTTGGGAGACGCGGACGCGTATCCCACAAAGACAAGAGGAAAAACATTGCAGGCGTTTTCTTGGGAGAAGGCGATTCGGGGCCGGATTCTGAGGGAAGCGGCTGCCTGCTTGTTGTGCCTTAAAGGCATTTTCATGTACATTTTGAAAGGAGTTATTGATTCATTTGGCAGAAAAACTGAAAATTATCCCTCTGGGCGGCCTTGACGAGATCGGCAAGAACTGTACCGTCCTGGAGTACGGAAAGGATATGATCGTGATTGACTGCGGCGTGGGCTTCCCGGAGGAAGACATGTACGGCGTCGATCTGGTCATCCCCGATTTTACCTATCTTGTGGCCAACCAGAAAAAGCTGCGGGGCATGTTCATCACCCACGGCCACGAAGACCACATTGGTTCCATCCCCTACGCCATGCGGGACGTAAGCTGCCCCATCCACGGCACCTCCATGACCTGCGGTCTTATTAAGCTGAAGCTGGAAGAGCACCGGCTGGCAGACAAGGTCAAGCTCGTCACCCACAAGCCCGGTGACGTAGTAAAGGCCGGATGCTTCACCGTGGAGTTCATCCACGTGAACCACTCCATCCCCGACGCGGTAGCCTTCGCCATCCGCACCCCCGTGGGTACAGTGGTATTCACCGGCGACTTCAAGATCGACCCCACTTCCCACGACGGCATGATGGACTTGGCGCGGCTGGGCGAGCTGGGAAATCAGGGCGTGCTGGCGATGCTGGCGGACTCCACCAACGTGGAGCGGCAGGGCTACACCCCCAGCGAAAATGTGGTTGCCGACAGCCTTGACCGGCAGTTCCGCAACTGCGACCAGCGGATCATCGTCACCACCTTCGCCTCCAACATGCACCGCATCCAGTCCATTCTCTCCACCGCCCAGCGCTACGGCCGCAAGGTGGCCGTCTCCGGCCGGAGCATGGAGAACATGCTGAAGGTTGCGCAGGAGCTGGGCTATCTGAAAGTGAAGCCGGGAACTATCGTGGACTTAGCTTCCATCAAGAGCCTGCCCAAGAATAAGATTGTCATTGTCTCCACCGGCTCTCAGGGTGAGAATATGTCCGCCCTGTACCGGATGGCGTTCAGCACCCACAAGCAGGTGGACATCACTGCCGGCGACCGGATCATTATTTCCGCCTCCGCCATTCCCGGCAACGAAAAGTCCATCAGCAACATCATCAACGAGCTGTACCGCAAGGGCGCGGACGTGGTGTATGAAAAGAGCGAGGGACTTCACGTCTCCGGCCACGCCTGCCAGGAGGAGCTGAAAATCGTCCACGGACTGGTAAAGCCCAAGTTCTTCATCCCCGTCCACGGCGAGCAGCGGCATTTGCAGCTCCACGCCAAGTTGGCACAGTCCATGGGCATGAATCCCCGGAACATTCACATCGGCGAGATCGGCACCGTCTTCGAGTTCACCGGCAAGACCTGCAAGGTCAACGGCACCGTCCCCGCCGGGCGTGTGTTCGTGGACGGCAGCGGCGTGGGCGACGTGGGCAGCGTGGTGCTGCGGGACCGCAAGCATCTTGCGGAGGACGGCATGATCGTGGTGTGCGTGAACCTGAGCAGCGAGGACGGCAGCATCATCACCGGCCCGGACATCATCACCCGGGGCTTCATCTACGTCAAGGAGTCCGAAGACCTGATGGACGAATTGAAGGAGGTCGCCATGGAGGCCATCGACCGCTGCCAGCGCAAGCGGGTGCGGGATTGGTCGGCCATCAAGTCCGCCATCAAGAACGACCTGAGCGGCTACCTCTATAAGACCACCAAGCGCAATCCCATGATCCTGCCCGTGATCATGGAAATCTGATAAAATCATAAATGCAGAATGAATGCACCTTCAGGGCGATTTCCCGCCCCGGAGTGCTTCATTCTGCATTTGCGTAGGGTGTATCTGAAAACTGGCGAAATGACCAGCAGCGAGGGATTTTTGTCCTGGGCAAGCCATTTTTCCGCAGGAATACTTGCTGTATTTCAAGGGAAAATGGCGCAGCACTGGGCAAAAAGACCCGCTGATTGGGCGTTTTGACAGTTTTCAGATACACCCTATATTCAGGAGAACGCCTATGCGCTATTATTTTGCCCCCATGGAGGGGCTGACGGACAGCGTTTACCGCCGTCTTCACAACAAGTATTTCCCCGGGGTTGACCGGTATTACATGCCCTTCTTCTCCCCCACCGTCCACCGCCAGCTTACCCAGCGGGAAAGCCGGGAATTGCCAGAGGCGGACAGTGTGAGCTTTGCCGCCGTCCCTCAGGTGCTGACCAAAGTGCCGGAGGATTTTCTCTGGGCGGCGGAGGTCATCCGCAACCGGGGCTATGACGAGGTCAACCTCAATCTGGGCTGCCCCTCCGGGACAGTCACCGCCAAGGGCAAGGGCGCGGGGATGCTGACAGACCCGGAAGCCCTTGACCGGTTTCTGGACGACGTGTTTTCCAAGTGTCCCATTGCCATCTCCGTAAAGACCCGGCTGGGAATGCACACGCCGGAGGAATTCCCGGCGCTGCTGGACATCTTCAACCGCTACCCCATCCGGGAGCTGACCGTCCACCCAAGGGTGCGGCAGGAATTCTACAGAAGCCCCATTCATTTCGACTGGTTCGACTACGCCGTGGAAAACAGCCGAAACCGGCTCTGCTACAACGGGAATCTGTGCACCCCGACCCAAATCCGGGAATTTGAGAAAAAATACCCTCAGATCAATTCCGTAATGATCGGCCGGGGACTGATTGGCGACCCCGGAATGCTCACCCCCGGCGGCACCACCGCGGCGGCGCTGGAAAGTTTTTTCGGCGAGCTGCTGGAGGTCTACACCCGGGATTTCGGCGGTGCCCGGAACGCCATGTTCCGTCTGAAAGAGAACTGGTTTTACCTCCTGCGCCGTTTTGAGGGCAGTGAAAGGCTGGGCAAACAGCTGCGGAAAACCACGGATGTGAATGTCTACAAATCCATTACATCGGAAATATTCCACACGCTCCCTCTGGCAAAAGAGCTTCGGGCGGATTGGTGATTTTCCTAGGGTCTATCTGAAATCCGGAAATATGACCAACAGCGAGGGATTTTTCGCCTGATGAAGCCATTTTTCCGCAGGAATACTTTGTGTATTGCAAGGAAAAATGGCGTACAGCAGGCGGAAAAGACCCGCTGTTTGGGCATGTTGACGGTTTTCAGATAGACCCTAATAGCACAAACCGGCATCCCACTTTCTGTGGGATGCCGGTTTTGTTTTTATCTGCCTTTACTGCTGAATCAGGTCCCCTGCCATTGCGAACAGAGTATCCGGATTCAGAATGTTCTGATCCAGGAGGCTGTAGCAAATGCCGTCCTCCGTCCAGCACAGGAATGCAATGTCTTTTTCCTCCATCGCATCGGCGCCATAGGAAACATAGTTGCCCGGCTGCTTTGCCCACGCCTGCTCCGCTTCGCTGAGCTTGTAGCCTTCCGGCACAAACTTATAGTGATCCAGATAGTATCTTGCCGCGATCGTATCGACCGTTCTGCTGATGGACGGAATGCTCTCGGTTTCGGAAACCTCCTTCATGTCCGCTCTTATGAGGAGCGTCAGCTCCTGACCCTGGGGATTCTCATAGGAAACGCTGAGCTGCCGGTAGGTAAGAACCTTTTCGTCCCTAGCGTCCTTGCCGATCGTCTGACCGACGTCCACGCCCTGGAATCGGAAGCCGTTTTCAAATTCCTCCGGCACCGAAACCTCCAAGCCGACCTGAGCGATTGCCCGATCTACATCCGAGTAGCTTTCATAGTGCTTTGTTTTTCCGGATTCCAGCTTGTGAATGGGAAGCATCTCTGCGGCGTAGGCCGTAATGGAAAGAACACCGATCAATGCTGCCGCAAGTAAAATGCGGAACGCTCTTTTTTGGGTTTTCATGGTTTTAATCTCCTTACTTTCAGTTTCAATCACTTTGTACGGAGTGTCGGCTTCCATGAGATACGCATCATCTACATAGTTCAGTGCCCGGTTTAAGTCTGTTGCCTTCATATGCATATTCCTTCCTTTTCAAGACTGTATTTCAGCTGTCTTCGCATTTTTTCCAGCCGGTATTTTATCTGACGGACAGAGCATTCATATTTTTGCGCCAGCTGGGGTGCCGTCATGGCATAATAATACCGGGACAGGAACAGCTTACGGTCATCGGGGTTCAATGTGCCAAGGAAACGATTCAGCTGTTTTCCAAGCTCCTTTGCCTCCAGCGTCTCATCCATGTCCCTGCCGGTGTCCGGAATACATTCCTCCAGTTCCGACAGAAGCACATCTGCATTCCCGCACCGCTTTTCCGCAGTCAGGTACTCGACCCTTTTGAAGCTGAGATTCCGGGCAACCCGGGACAGATAGTATTTCAGTACCGGCGGGCACTTGGGGGGAATGGAGTTCCAGGCCGCAAGATACACATCGTTCACGACCTCCTCCACATCCTGGGAATCGGGAAGAACATTGTGTGCAATGGTTCTCAGGTAGCTTCCGTATTTCCTGGATGTTTCCGAAATTGCCTCCTCTGACCTAGAAAAGAACAGCTCAACGATCTGCGTATCCTCCAAGTGATTCACTCCTTTGTGTGTAAGGACCTTACGCCTATATAATACGGAACGCGAATCCGGTGGACAATCTTTTTTCAAAAAGTCAGAAGCGGCGTGACAACGGTCACGCCGCTTCATTTAGGCAATTTTTATCAGGCTCCCAGATTTACATAGCCCAGCTTGATGGCGCTGTAATCGACCTCCATGGGGTGATCCTCCGCCAGTTTCTTGATGAACGCATTCGTCTTTTCGTTGACCCAGCCGGATTTTGCGTAGGTCTCCCAGATGGGGGTGCTGCTGACGAAGTACATCACATGGTAGCCATATTTGGTCTTCACCAGACCGTAGTCACCGGCGGCGCGGGTTTCGTCAAAGCACCAATCTTCAAAGGGTTCCACCATCTGACCCTTCGCGACATTCTCATACAGGCCGCCATTGGTGCTGGAGCCGGGATCCTCGGACTTTTCCTCCGCCAGAGCCGCGAAGGAATCCTCGGTGGCGTCGCCTGCCAGCCACTCGTCCAGAATCTCCTGCGCCTTCTTTTCGCAGGCCGCCCATTCCTCGTCGGAATAGGTGGTGGTGCCGTCGTCTCCGGTGGTGCCGCCCTCGGGCATGACCAGAATGTGGCGGACGCTCACGTAGGTTCCGTCCTTGGTGACGCCGTTACCGGTGAAGTAGCTTTCATTCTCGGTGTAGTAGGCTTCCAGATCCTCCGGGGTGGGTACCAGCTTCTCCGTCTCGGCGGTATAGTAGGGCTTTCCCTGATAATAAAGCTCCTGAAAACCGGCGAATTCCTCCAGCCCCGCGCCGGGGCCGACATTTTTCAGAAGCAGTTCCTCAATGCCGGAAAGGCCGTAGTTTGCGGCAGTCTCCTCCAGAGAAGCCTCCAGACCGTCCAGATACTCCCGATCTTCCGCAGGCATTTCCATACCGGCGTTCTTTGCTTCCAGTGCAAGGGACTGATACATCTGCCAGTAGTTCAGCGCTTCGCCCAGGAAGAACTGCTGCCATGTCAGGCTGCTGTCCTCACTGCACAGCTGGGTGTCCAGCGGCTGGGAATAGTCCAGCAGACCCTGATACATCAGGCTGTAGCCATAGTTGGAGCTGAGGATGCTTTGGACAACGTTCCAATAGTACACCTGCAGCTTGCCATTGGTCAGCTGCTCGTCGCCCATGGTAGCTACAACAGTGTCCTTCGCAGCGGCGGCTTCCTCGTCGGTGACGGTATAGGTTCCCTTGCAGGTCACGTCGTCGGGATTGCCGTCGGCGGGGACTGTAGCGGGTACCTGCGTCTCCGTTGCGGCGGGTTCGGAAACGGTCGTCTCAGGGACAGTTGTTTCGGCGGGGGTCTTTCCGCCCTTCACACCGCCGATGACAAGCGCCGCCAGTGCGGCGATCAGGACTACCACGGCGGCAACAGCGGCGACGATCTTCCAGGGGGCGGTTTTGGGCGCTTCCGGAATCTCGGCGGGCGTTTCCTCCGTCGCTTCTTCTGCGGCGGGCTGCTCCGTCGTTTCGGCGGTTTCTTCCTCGATGGGCGCTTCCGTCTCGGTCTTTTCGTCGGCAGTTTCTTCCACGACGGTGGTTTCTTCGGAGACTTCCTCTGCGGGCGTTACCGTTTCGGTTTCAATTTCCGGGGCATTGTCCTTCCCGCAGTGGGGGCAGACAGTGCTTCCCTCTGCCAGTTCTTCCTGACAAAACTTACATTTTTCCATGAAATATCCTCTTTCTCCATTCAGAGTTTCCGTATACACGGGCAATCATACCCGCTTAGTTTACCACGCACATGCCCGGAATGCAAGCAGAACACAAAATATTTACAAATCCCCATGGACAGAATGCGGCAAATCGCATTTCTCCGCGACTGGCACTTGCAAAAAGGCGGAAAAAATGATATGATTTTATATTGAGATAGTATCTGGAGGATTTCCTACATGAACACCAAAACCACCGTCATTTCTCAGGCCGAACTGGACGCCCAATTCGCCTGCTGTGATAAGATCGCCGCCTACTGGCAGACCAAAGGCCGTACTCCCACCGCCTACGTGGAGACCTATGGCTGCCAGCAGAACGAGGCCGATTCCGAAAAGCTGCGGGGCTTTCTCGCCCAGTGCGGCTACGCCATCGTCGGCAGCGCCGAGGGCGCGGATGTGGTCATCATGAACACCTGCGCCATCCGGGAGCACGCCGAGCAGCGGGTTTTCGGCAATCTGGGCGCGCTGACTCACACCAAGCGCCGCCACCCGGAGCAGAAAATCTTCCTGTGCGGCTGCATGGCGGGAGAAACCAAGGTCTCCGACCGCGTCAAGCACAGCTACCCCCACGTGGACGGCGTGTTTTCCACCCACCATCTGTGGCAGTTTCCGCAAATCCTGTGGAACGTCCTCAGCGGGAAAAAGCGGCAGTTCTTTATTGAAGACGAACCCGGCTCCATCGCCGAGGGCATTCCCCAGGTGCGGGATTCCAAGCTGAAAGCATGGGTATCCATCATGTACGGCTGCAACAATTTCTGCACCTACTGCATTGTCCCCTACGTCCGTGGGCGGGAGCGCAGCCGTCAGCCGGAGGACATTCTCGCCGAGTGCCGGGCGCTGATTGAGGGCGGCACGAAGGAAATCACCCTTCTTGGGCAGAACGTCAACTCCTATGGCAAGGATTTGAGCTGCGGCATGGATTTTTCCGACCTGCTGGCCGCCATTGCCCAGATTCCGGGGGATTTTCTCATCCGCTTCATGACAAGCCATCCTCGTGATGCCAGCGAGAAGCTCTTCGACACCATGGCGCGCTATCCCAAAATCGCGAAGCAGCTGCATCTCCCCTTCCAGTCCGGCTCCTCCCGTGTGCTGAAGGCCATGAACCGCCACTATGACCGGGAGACCTATCTGCAAAAGGTGAACTACGCCAAAAAGGTCATGCCCGAGCTGGTGCTGACCAGCGACGTTATTGTGGGCTTCCCCGGAGAGACCGATGAAGAATTTGAAGAGACCATCAGCCTGATTCAGTCCGTGCATTACGACAGTCTGTTCACCTTCATCTTCTCCCCCCGCCCCGGCACCCCCGCCGCGAAAATGGACGATCCCACCCCGAAAGAAGAGAAAAACCGCCGCTTCGACCGGCTCTGCGCGGTGCAGAACGCCATTTCCGAGGAAATCCACAATTCCTACATTGGCAAAACCCTCCGCTGTCTTGTGGACGGCAAAGACAAAGACCTTCTCACCGCCCGCACCGAGGGCGGACGCTTGGTGCGCTTCCCCGGCTGTGACGACATGATCGGCACCTATCAGGACATCACCATCACCGCCGCCACCACATGGAGCCTGAGCGGAAAAGTGGCGGATATCTGCTGAAAAACATAGAACAGGACGGAATCAACATATGGCACAGGCAACGAATGAACTGACCCCCATGCGGCGGCAATATCAGCAGATCAAGGACCAGCACAAGGACTGCATCCTGATGTTCCGGCTGGGCGACTTTTACGAGATGTTTGACGAGGACGCCAAGCTGACGGCCCGGGAACTGGATCTCACCCTGACCACCCGTGACCGGGGCAAGCCGAAGGAGGAGCAGACGCCCATGTGCGGCGTCCCCTACCACAGCGTGGACTCCTACATCGCCCGGCTGGTGCAGAAGGGCTACAAGGTCGCCATCTGCGAGCAGATGGAAGACCCGGCCACCGCCAAGGGACTGGTGCAGCGGGACATCACCCGCATCATCACCCCCGGCACCGTCACCGAAAGCTGTATGCTGGACGAGAACAAAAACAACTACATCGGCTGTATTTACGGCGAAAGCGGAAAATTCGGCCTTGCCTTCTGCGACGTTTCCACCGGCGCGTTCTTCACCACGGTCTGCTCCGACGCCCAGAACGTGGCCTCTGAGCTTGGCCGCTTTGCCCCCAGTGAAATCCTCCGCTACGGTGCCAATGTGGACTGCGAGGTCATTGAGGACGCCGTTTTCCGCCGCCTGAATTGCTGTGTCAGCGAGGGAAAGCAGGAGCTGTTCGGGCTGGAAAGTGCGGAAAAGTTGCTGGAAAATCACTTCCATGCCACTCTTTCCCAAATGGGCATTGCGGGAATGCTCGCCGCCGTCATTGCCAGCGGCGCGCTGCTGCAAACCCTGCTGACCCTGCAAAAAAACGACCTTGCCCACATCCGGGAGCTGCAATATTACACAACCGGCCGGTTCATGGAGCTGGATTTGGACGCCCGGCGGAATCTGGAACTGACGGAGACCATGCGTTCCAAGGAAAAGCGGGGAACGCTTCTGTGGGTGCTGGACAAGACCCACACCGCCATGGGCGGGCGAATGCTCCGCTCATGGCTGGAAAAGCCCCTGCTTGACCCGGTGGAGATCACCCGCCGCCACGGCGCGGTGGAAGAGCTGACGGACAACGTCATCGTCCGGGGCGAGCTGGAGCAGGCTCTGCGGGACGTCACCGATCTGGAACGGGTACAGACCCGCATCGTCACCGGCACCGTCAACTGCCGGGATTTGCTGGGACTTGCCCGTGGCTTCCGTGCGCTGCCAGACGTAAAGGCGCAGCTGCAAAAATGCGATTCTCCCCTGCTCAAGAAGCTGGAAGCGGCCATCGACCCTCTGACGGACTGCGCCGACCGCATTGAAAACACGCTGGTGGACGATCCTCCCCTGACCATCCGGGAGGGCGGCATCATCCGCAAGGGCGCCAGCGAGGAAGCCGACCGTCTGCGGGACATCATGGAGGGCGGCAGCGGCACCATTGCCGCCATTGAGGCGTCGGAACGGGAAAAAACCGGCATCCGCACCCTGAAAGTGGGCTTCAACCGTGTATTCGGTTATTATATTGAGGTATCCAAGTCCTTTATCGATCAGGTGCCCGCGAATTACATCCGCAAGCAGACCCTCGCCAACTGCGAGCGCTACATCACCCAGGAGCTGAAAGAGCTGGAAAATCAGGTGCTTACCGCCAAAGACCGGCTCACCGCGCTGGAATACCAGATCTTCACCCAGCTTCGGGAATACCTTGCCAAGCAGGCCGCCCGGGTGCAGCAGACCGCTGCCGCCGTGGCCGCCGCGGA
>UMCK01006969.1_pt1 | contig 11001 bp, 9 predicted proteins | sample 1964121 | NCBI WGS metagenome assembly UMCK01 (sample SAMEA4835957, study PRJEB28245) | human gut metagenome | biome: gut microbiome; material: fecal sample | place: Denmark | collected 2008 | reverse complement strand
AGGAATATTTTCGTGAAGCTGATAAGGTAGTTAGCATTTCAGACAAATGCGTGCAAGTATTGCAAGATAATTATCCAGATATGAGAAATAAATTTGTCTATTTGCCCAATTTGACCTCAAGTGTTGTCTTGAAGAATACGGCAAAGGCAGCCATTGACGAAAAATTTTTAAAAGACATTTTTAATATAGTATCAGTTGGACGTCTAACAGAAGCAAAAGGATTTGATATGGCTATTGATGCCCTAAAAATTTTAAAAGATCATAAGGTGCCAGTTCATTGGTGGATCATTGGGGACGGCGAACTTAGAAAGTGCCTAGAAAAACAAGCAAAGGATAATAGTGTTGAGGAATACTTGACTTTTTTAGGATTCAAGGCTAATCCATATCCGTATATGAATAAAGCTGACCTGATTGTTCAAACGTCTCGTTGGGAGGGAAAATCAGTCGTTCTTGACGAAGCGAAAATTCTCGGGAAACCGATTCTTGCTACGGATTACGCAACGGTTAAAGATCAAGTTGAAAATGGTAAGGAAGGCATTATAGTCGAGATGGATGCAGAATCAATTGCTAGGGAGATTGAGCATTTGGTAGAAGATGAGTCTGTGCTAAACGGGATACGAAATTATCTCATGGCTCGAAATTATGGGAATCAAAGTGAAATTGTGAAATACTATAAATTGTTTAATCAATGATACCTACGAGGAGAAAACCTAATGACTTCATGTTCCACAAATAGGTTTGTGATAAGCAAATCGAAAATTCAAGGATATTTAGCGATATATTTCATGCTGATATCTAATCAGTCAAATTTTAGTGAGATTTATATGACTCCATATAGAATAGTCATTATGGCAGGATTGCTTTGCGTGTTTTTGTTTACTGCAAAAAAAGAAATAAAAACATACTGTACCTTGTTTTTTGCATTTTTGATCATGTATGCCTTACTAATACGATTGAGTGTGGGTGGAATAGGGATACGCATAATTGCGCAATTTCTAGTTGATATACTTGTTGTTTGGCTGGCTGTTTCGATTAATAAACAACATTTCTGGGAAAGATATGTAAAGACAGTTGTTTTTTTGGCATCTATTAGTTTGATGTTATGGCTTTTGAGCATTTTGCAAATCAATATATGGGATCAAATAACACCAGAAATTAATAGTTTGATGTCATATAGAGTATATTCGGATTCAATCAGATATCAGGAGTATTCATTTAAGTTGCATGGGATGTTTCTGTATTCACATAGAACTGTTGATATGAGAAATGTGTCGATATTTACAGAACCTGGAATTTATCAGATGGTATTGAATACTGCGATTTTTGTGCTTCTGTTTTTACGGGATAAATTAGTGTCATTTAGTGATAAAGAAGTTGGACGTGCATTAGTAGTTTTAACGCTTGCGTTACTTTCAACTCAATCTACAACTGGATATATATCAATTTGTTTTATTATATTGTTCTACTTGCTATTTGAAAAGAGAGATACCACAGAACAAAACTGGAAACAGAAAATTCTTATTGCGCTGTTTTCTACACTACTCTTCTTGATGATAGATTATATGGTGCGTGGTAGCGAGAGTTTTATTCAGGTTTCAATTATCTCGAAACTCTTTTCAAGCAAAAACAAGGTTTCTCTTGATGCATCCGGTATGGCGCGTGCCGATTTGATTTTTCTGGCACTCCAAAGTATGGTGAGACACCCGTTTGGCGTAGGATATTCAAACCTTGGCGCACTTATGGATGTAGAAAATACAGGAATGGCAGGGGCGGCCATTATGCAGTTTGGTGCTGCATGGGGGCTTTTACCGCTTATCGTTGTCGCTTGGTGGATCTTTTACCCGGTGCTGAAATTTTGCCGAAAAAGATATGCGGCGGTTTTGTACATGGTTCTGTATATCAATACTGTTTTGGCTCAATCGGATCTTTTTTATCCGGTGTTAATTATGATACCTGTTGGATTATATAGTTTGCATTGTTTTGATACAACATACTTCGCAATTAGTAATGATAGAAAGGAGCATGCGAGAATATGAAATTACTATGGATGTGTAATGTTCCGACAAAGAGAATAGAGCTAATGCAGAATACGCAACAAGGTACATGTGTTGGCGGATGGCTGGAGGGACTTTCGGAGTCTTTACTGGCTGATAAAGATATCGAATTATGCTACTGCTATCCCGAGTATAAGAGTCAAAAGCTGGGACACGGCAAAAAGGATAATTTTAAATACTATGCAATACCTATAAGCTATTATCAGGCGACTGTGGTAATGCAAGAACAATGTGAGTGTGGCAAAATATATAGAAAAATACTGACGGATGAAAAACCTGATGTTATACATTTCTTCGGTACGGAATTTTTGTATACTAGCTATTTTATAAAGATTGCATCAGAGGAAGGATACAAAGATAGGATAGTTACTTCAATTCAAGGACTGGTGTCCGTATGCTACGATCATTATTCCGCAGGGCTACCAGATTACATTATGCGACGGAAGACATTAAGCGAAATAAAAGGAAAGTGCTCTTTAATCGGTAATAAGAAGAATTACTTACATAGAGGTAAATATGAACAAGAAGCCTTAGTGGGTTCTTCTAATATAATAGGGCGTACAACATGGGATAAAGCATGTGCACATTTTATTGCGCCGGAGTCAAGATATTATTTTTGCAATGAGAACTTGAGATCTGTATTTTATGATGGCTCTCAGTGGGAATATGAAAAATGTAATAAGTATCAGATAGCAATCAGTCAGGCAGGGTATCCCATAAAGGGATTACATAAGGTAATTGAAGCAGTTGCATTGCTGTGCAACGAGTTCCCCGATATCAAGGTTAAAGTGGGAGGGGCAAATATATTTGGAGGAAACTGGATAAAAGGAAATAGCTATGGTATATATATTAGGCAGCTATTAAAGAAATATAATCTTCAAGACCAATTTGAATTTGAAGGCTTTTTATCAGCAGAAAAGATGAAGCGACTTCTTTTAGAAAGCAATGTTTTTGTATGTCCATCTTCTATTGAAAATTCACCCAACTCGCTGGGAGAAGCAATGCTACTGGGGGTGCCTTGTGTGGCATCAGATGTTGGAGGAATTGCAGACATGCTGACACACAACGATGAAGGATTCCTATATCCGTTTGATGATTCCTATAAAATGGCTTTTTATATAAGAAAGACTTTCCTAGAAATAGAGGATACAAAAAGAAGAGCTGAATGTGGGAGGAAGCATGCTGCTATTACACATGACCGCAAGAAAAATGCAGAAACATTAATCGAGATATATCATAAGATTTGTATGAATGGAAGCATTTGTTAAAACAATCAAGACTGAGGAAAATTAGGATGTTGGACATAAGCGAAAAAAACGTGCGAAAAAACATGATACTTAGCACAGTTTACAGAGCGTTGTCGATGGTTATTAGCTATTTATACGTTCCGGTAGTTCTGGCCTACTTAGGCGAAGTAAAATATGGTGTATGGACAACAATATTAAATGTTTTGTCCTGGATTACATATTTTGACATTGGAATCGGTCATGGATTGAGAAATAAGTTGGCCGAAAATCTAGATCGGGAAGGAAACGAAATTAAGTGTAGAAAATATGTCTCCAGCGCATATTTTGCGTTTGGATTAATCGTCCTCTGCGCAATGTGTGGATTTAGTGTGGCGGCAATCTTTGTTAATTGGAATAGTATTTTCGGCGTTTCAAAAGACAATGTAAGTGACAACTTAACATGTGTGATGTGCATTAGTGTGATTTTTATGTGCATCAATTTTTTGCTGTCACTCTGTAAGAGCATTTATTATGCGCTGCAAAAAAATAGCACTGTAGGACTTATGGGTGTTTTACAGCAATCGCTTATGTTGATGGGAGTGCTATATTTATCAGTAACAAGCAAAGCAAGTCTGCTCAAGGTTGCGATATTCTACGGCCTATCTGATTTTATTGTTGAAATATTATTCACACTGATTTTAACACGTAAAAGCGAAGTTTTTGTGCCAAGCCTTAAATTTGTCTCGAAAGAAGAAACAAAATCCACAACAAATCTTGGAATGCTGTTTTTCATTTCTCAAATATCGGCACTTATTTTGTTCACGACGGATAATCTAATTATTTCTCATTTCATTGGGCCGGCAGAAGTGACATCCTATAGTCTGGTAAATAAACTGTACACGGCAGGGACAGCTGTCTTTGCGATGCTAGTCACGCCATATTGGTCGAGAACATCCGTTGCAAAATCTCATAATGATTATCGATTGATAAAAAAAGGAATTCATGAGATGCAATGTTTGTTAGGATTGGGCATTGTGGGTGTATTAGTGCTTATGGTTATATTTAAACCTCTTGCTAGAGTGTGGCTTCAAAAAGAGCTTGACTATGCACCAGGATTGATTCCGCTGATGGCTGTATATGCTATTATATATATGTGGAATGCAGTATATTCACAGGTTGCTAATGGATTATCTTTAATGCGGGTTATTGTTCCAGTAGGAATCGTTCAAGGAATTGTAAATATTCCGCTCTCGCTTTTTTTTCTGTTGAAAATGAATATGGGCGTTGTAGGTGTGCTGCTGGGCACAGTATTATCTTTTATGGTTTCTGCTATTGCTGTCCCGATTGCGGTAAATAAAGAAATTTGTATCCATATGAGAGATAAAAGTTGATTAGAAAGGAGAAAAAATGGTGTGAAGAAAATATTGTATATTGGTCAGATAGCGATTGAGGGAAGTGCGTCATGCACACATGTTCGAAACCGAGCTAGATTTTTCAACAATATTGGTTATGAAGTCTATGGCCTTAGTGAGTGTCCAAAGAATGAGTGCGACAAAGTAGAAGATACTGATTTTCTCAAATACGTCTATATGAAACCGTTTCATGGAAAAGGTAAGGTTAGAGGCGCAGGTTGGATAGCAGACCAATTCTTGGGCATTCATACGTATAATGAGATTATTAGAGCATTGAAATTCATTTCACCAGATATTATAATTCTGTATGAGTTGAATTCAATTGTTGTGGAAGAACGTATCAGAGCCTATTGTAAAAAGCATAATATCAGGCTGATTATTGAAGTAACCGAATGGATGGAGGTTGAGAATAGAAAAGAAATTGCAACAAGAGGAATCGTATGGCAAAAGGATATTCAAAAACGTTATATCGATAAAAGATGTGGGAATATTATAGCCATTAGCGAGTTCTTATACGAGCACTATAGAAATCAGGGATGTAACGTAATAAAGCTTCCACCATTGGTTTACGATTTTGCAGACAAGGATCAGATCTTTCGTGATAGAGATGTTGTGAAATTGCACCAGGTTAAGCTCGTGTTTGCTGGAACGACCGATTTTAAAGACTATCTGGAACCAATGTTAAAGGCGATCCGAAAGATAAACAATAACGAGATTAAGATTATTTTTGACGTTGTAGGACCAAGTCCTGATGCAATTGAGAGCATGTTGGAATGTTCCAGCCCAACACAATATGGAATAAATTGCTATGGCCGTTTATCTCATGAGAATACGTTATCGATTGTAAGAAAAGCAGATTTCTCTGTTTTGATGCGTGAAAATAAAAGGTATGCGAAAGCTGGAGTATCCACAAAATTTGTTGAAGCAATGAGCTTGGCAGTTCCAAGCATTTGTACAGCTGTTGGAGGAACAGATGCTTTTGTAAGTGATGGCGTTGATGGGATCCTTATAAAAGATAATAGCGTACATGAAGTGTTAGACAAGTTGGTGCAGATTGTCAATATGGATTCTTCGAAGATTCTTCAAATGAAGTTGAACGCATTAAATACAGCAAAACAAGTGTTTTCGGAAGGACAGTATTATAATGTTGCGAAGTGCTTTTTGGAAGGAGAAGGATTTGATAGTCAGAACAAAGAAGAAGCCAAGCTATAAGTTGATAAGCACGTATAAAACAGAATTGATGGGAGTAGCGGCAATTAGCGTACTTATTGGTCATGCGGGCACTGCAATTATGGCAGACACAGGTGCTATTTTATTGGTGCCTAAAATGGCTACATTAATTTGCACGCTAATGTATATGTTTTTCTTTCTTTCTGGATTTGGATGTTTTTATTCGTTGAATAAATCTAATGACATACATAAATTTTATAATAATCGTATTAAAAAAGTGCTGTTGCCATATTTGGTGATTAGTTCCATAGCATATGCGATTAAGTATTTTATCCTTGAATTTAGTTTCCGTAAATTTATTGAGGCAGAGTTTTTCATTTCTTTTTGGATGAAAAATGAAGGAGCGTGGTATATTGCGGTTGTGGTAGTGTTATATGTGGTTTATCCAGTGCTTTACAATATCCAAAAATCCACAAAAGGTAAAAAAACTATAGTAGTAGCATTATTGATTATTCTCTGTTCGACTGTTATGATGGGCTATATAAATGAACCTTGGAAGTACAATGTGAACTATTCCTATGTTGGACATTTTGGTGGCCCTCTTATGGGAACCTTTTGCTTTATTGTTGGAAGCTGGATTGCTGAAGAGTCTCTTGATAAAAATGAATACTCCTATTTATTGGTAGTGGTTATGGCTTTGATTTGGCCTTTGTCAAAAATGATTCCAACCATAAGATATAGCTCGTCAATATCTTTAATAGCAAGCGTGTTTTTGGGAATGTCAGGAGTTTTTATTTTGCCATTCGGATTTCAGAGGATGCCACAGGGGGTTAAAGAAAAAAGTTTGACATTTTTAAGGAAAATAGGGGGGCGACACTAGAGCTTTATCTAACAAATATATATGTTAACGATTTGCTACGTCAATTGAATGTTAGATTTCCTAATGATCAGTATCGAATAAAATATAGCATCTGCTTCACAGGCTTAGGCGTATTATTAGCGATTATACTGATTAAAGGGAAAAAGCGTATTAAGCGTTTATACGCTAAATAAGAACTCTTTGAAATTTGTTTATGAGGTGTAAAGATTATGAATAACAAAACTTTTGATAACGCAACCCTTATGATCACTGGTGGTACTGGTTCTTTTGGTTCCACCGTTCTGAAGCACTTCCTGGATTCCGATTTGAAGGAAATCCGCATCTTCTCCCGTGACGAAAAGAAACAGGATGATATGCGCCACGAGCTTCAGGCCAAGCACCCTGACACCGCTAAGAAGGTCAAGTTCTACATCGGTGATGTCCGCAATCCCCAGTCCATCAAAGATGCCATGCCTGGTGTTGACTATATTTTCCACGCTGCCGCTCTGAAGCAGGTTCCCTCCTGCGAGTTCTTCCCCATGCAGGCTGTCCAGACCAACATCATCGGCACTGATAATGTGCTGCACGCCGCTATTGATGCTGGTGTCAAGCGTGTTGTCTGCCTGTCCACCGATAAGGCAGCCTACCCCATCAACGCCATGGGTATCTCCAAGGCTATGATGGAGCATGTCATCTACGCCAATGCCCGTGTAGCTGCTGAGCGTGGCGGCACAACCATCTGCTGCACTCGTTACGGCAACGTTATGTGCAGCCGTGGCTCTGTCATTCCTCTGTTCATCGACCAGATCAAGGCTGGTAACCCCATCACCATCACCGATCCCAACATGACCCGTTTCCTGATGAACCTGGACGAGGCTGTGGATCTGGTCTTGTTCGCTTTCCAACATGCAAATCCCGGTGATTTGTTCATCCAGAAGTCTGATGCTTCCACCATTGGCGATTTGGCAAAGGCAGTCCAGCAGTTGTTTGGTGATACCGGCACGAACATCATCGGCACTCGTCACGGCGAGAAGCTGTTCGAGACCCTGATGACCCGTGAGGAGCGCCTGCGTAGCGAGGATATGGGTCATTACTTCCGCGTGGCTGCGGATAACCGTGACCTGAACTACGACAAGTTTGTGGTTAAGGGTGAGGTACATACCATGGCAGATGAATCCTACACCAGCCACAATACAAACCGTCTGGATGTGGAAGGCACCGTTAAGAAGATCCTGACCACTGAATATGTCCAGAACGCACTGAAGGGCATCCCGAATGTTTAAGGGAAAGCTGCTGCTGATTGGTGCCGGCGGCTTCGGGCGCATGGTAGCGGAACAGGCGATGCTCCAATACGATGATTGCGCTTTTGTGGACGATGGGCAGGCTGTTGGCACTGAGATCTGCGGCATTCCGGTGGTTGGCGGCCTTGCCGATTTACCGGAGCTGCGGAAAGAGTACAGCTTGCTGGTGGTAGGCATCGGCAACAATCAGTTCCGGGCACAGGTGTATGAGAAAGCAAAATCACTTGGCTATGCGTTCCCAAACATCATTGCTCCCAGTGCTTACGTCAGTCCGTTTGCTGAAGTCGGCTGTGGCTGTGTGGTGTTGCAAAACGCTTGTATCCAGAATGGAGCCTCTGTCGGAAGCGGTGTTTTGCTGAATGCCGGAACGGAAGTCCACTGTGATGCAACGGTAGGGGACTACGCCTTGATCTACACCAGTAGCGTGATTCGCACAGGTGCAACTGTGGGGAAATTTGCCCGCATCGGCAGCAACTGCACCATCTGCAATCATGCAACTGTGCCGGACGGCGCAGATATTCCGGACTGCACCGCAGTACATTAAAGAGGTGAAAGGATGAACATTCTAGTCACAGGTGCCAAGGGTATGGTGGGAACCGCCCTTTGTAACAACCTGAAAAACATCCGCGATGGGAAAAACAAGACCCGTCCGGCACTGGATATTAAAGAAATCTACGAGTATGATCTGGATTCTACCTCGGAGGAACTGGACGAGTACTGCCAGAAGGCGGACTTCGTGTTCAATCTGGCAGGCGTGAATCGCCCGGAGAACCCGGAAGACTTCATGAAGGGCAACTTCGGCTTTGCATCCGACTTGCTGAGCTGTCTGAAAAAGCACAACAACAAGGCAACCATCATGCTGTCTTCCTCCATTCAGGCCACCCTGGCAGGCCGTTTTGGCAACAGCGAGTATGGTCGTAGCAAGAAAGCTGGCGAGGAGCTGTTCTTCCAGTATGCTCGGGAGACCGGGGCAAAGGTGGCGGTCTATCGCTTCGTCAACCTGATGGGACACAGCCGCCCTAAATACAACAGTGCCGTCAGTACATTCTGCTGGGCGGTTGCCAACGATGAGCCTTTCACCGTCAACGACCGCAGCACCGAGCTGGAGCTGTTGTACATCGACGACCTTGTAGAAGGGATGTTCGACCTACTGGAAGGCAAGGAGCAGCACTGTGAATTTGACGGGGTAGAGACTGTTCTGAAAGCAGACGGTCGCTACTGCTGCGTTCCTGTGACACACAAGGTCACATTGGGCGAAATCGTTGATCTGTTGCAGGAGTTCAAGGCACAGCCGACTACGCTCATGATGCCCAAGATGCCTGACGGCAGCTTTGCCAAGAAGCTGTATTCCCTGTACTTGACCTATCTGCCTACGGACAAGTTTAAGTATGCCCTGAAGATGAACGTGGACAACCGTGGCTCTTTCACCGAGCTGGTGCACACCGCTGACTGCGGACAGGTGAGCATCAATATCAGCCGTCCGGGAATCACCAAGGGGCAGCACTGGCACAACTCCAAGTGGGAACTGTTCATTGTGGTGGCAGGTCGCGGACTGATTCGGGAACGGAACATCAACACTGGAGAAACGGTGGAGTTTGAGGTTTCTGGCGATAAGATCGAGGCTGTCCACATGATTCCCGGCTGGACTCACAATATCATCAACCTGTCCGAGACGGAGAATCTGGTGACGGTAATGACCTGCAACGAGATTTTTAACCCCAATCACCCGGATACCTTCTTTGAGCAGGTGTAAAGGAGAAAAACAATGGCTGATTATAGCAATGTATCGTTTAAGAATAACGGCAAGCTGAAGCTGCTGATTATCGTGGGCACTCGCCCGGAGATTATTCGCCTGGCGGCTGTCATCAACAAAACTCGCAAGTATTTCGATGTGATACTGGCGCATACCGGTCAGAACTACGACTACAATCTGAACGGCGTGTTCTTTCATGATTTGCAGCTGGCTGACCCGGAAGTATACATGAACGCCGTGGGTGCGGATTTGGGCGAGACAATGGGCAACATTATTTCTGAGAGCTATAAGCTGATGGTTGCCATCCAGCCAGATGCTGTGCTGGTTCTGGGCGATACCAACAGCTGCCTGAGCGTTATCGGTGCAAAGCGGTTGCACATCCCCATCTTTCATATGGAAGCGGGCAACCGCTGCAAGGACGAGTGTCTGCCGGAAGAAACCAATCGCCGTATCGTGGACATCATCTCCGATGTGAATATGGCGTACTCCGAGCATGCTCGCCGCTATCTGGCAGACACCGGTTTGCCCAAAGAGCGCACCTATGTTACCGGTTCTCCCATGGCAGAGGTGCTACACCAGAACCTTAGTAAGATTGAAGCTTCCGATATTCACACCCGTCTGGGACTGGAGAAGGGAAAGTACATCCTTCTGTCTGCCCATCGGGAGGAAAACATCGACACAGAGAAGAATTTCACTTCTCTGTTCACCGCTATCAACAAGATGGCAGAAAAGTACGATATGCCCATCCTGTACTCTTGCCATCCCCGTAGTCGCAAGCGTTTGGAGCAGAGTGGCTTCGTGCTTGACAAGCGTGTGATTCAGCATGAGCCGCTGGGCTTCCATGACTACAATTGTTTGCAGATGAACGCCTTTTGCGTGGTGTCCGACTCCGGTACATTGCCGGAGGAAAGCAGTTTCTTTACCAGCGTGGGACATTCGTTCCCGGCTGTGTGCATTCGTACTTCTACAGAGCGTCCTGAAGCACTTGACAAAGGCGACTTTATCCTCGCTGGTATTGATGGTGACCATCTATTGCAGGCAGTCGATGTGGCTGTTGAGATGAATAAGAATCGTGACATTGGTATTCCGGTTCCAGATTATGTGGATGAGAATGTGTCCGATAAGGTTGTCAAAATCATCCAGAGTTATACTGGTGTAATTGATAAAATGGTGTGGCGAAAATATTAATGCTACTTGACAACTAGAGGAAAGAGGATATGCTTTTG
>UMCK01078400.1_pt1 | contig 11032 bp, 8 predicted proteins | sample 1964121 | NCBI WGS metagenome assembly UMCK01 (sample SAMEA4835957, study PRJEB28245) | human gut metagenome | biome: gut microbiome; material: fecal sample | place: Denmark | collected 2008 | reverse complement strand
GTCAGAATCATTTTTTCAATCCAAGTTAATGTCAGAATCATCATTATATTCCGGATGCGTCAATCTGTTGCCTTCCGCGTCATACTCAAGGGCCAGAACCAACTCTCCGCTGTCGTCATAGCCATATACGCAACGGGCCACACCATTGACCGCAACAGGCTTCCTCCCTACGCCATATTTAATCACATCCCAACCGATTATACCAGGAAACCGGTCCGCCATTGATGACGAAACCGGAAGATTCACAAACACATCTCCTCCGTCTTCCCCATCTTTGCAATAGTAATCCGCTGCCATGAGCAGAGCTTCTACGGCACATGCATCGAAGACCGCTCCCCTGCTGAACACAGCCGCCAGAAACTGGGGCTTCATCATGCACTTCCACACAAAAGCGTCAAATTCTGAAGTGTCTGCCATAACACCGTCTTCGTCAAGCGGAATGCACACAATGTCGCTGTAACCAAGGTCCACCGCCACCCTATGGTTGCCGGCGTCGCGGTAGCCAATACGCACTGTGCCGTCTTGCACCGTCACAAACTTCTTGTGCCACCCCTCCGGACCGTTCTTAGGATTGCCTTCAGCATCGTAGTGGGCTATCGACGGAGGGTCGGAAGGCGTGCCTGTGTAGCAGCACACCTCCCTGTCCACCACCTTTCCTCCAACGTCCTTATACAGCACCTCAACCTCATAGTCTCCCCTGTTGACAGTTATTGACGAATATCCTTTGTCGCAATTCACGTTGCGGCGTCCCTGCTTGTATTGAAGCGTCTGCAACTGGCGCATATCGTTGAACGTGCCTGTGATTTTCTGCCGTCTGCCGGAGGCCATCGTCATCGTGAAGTCATAAACACTGTCGTGATGCACGACATCGAGCGTAAACCGCCGCTTCGAAACAATCCGGGCTTTCTTCAACCAATCGTTTTTCTTCTCAACACTGCTCTCATGCGGACGCAACGGTGTACCACCGAGGGCAATGTAGATTTGCTTCAGATCCGGCTCAAGGCCTATGGGATAGCGCAATGGCATATCCAACAGGTCATACCACACAGCATCTTCACGTTCCGGATTTTTGCTCCGGTCTATATACAAATTTCTTGACGGGACATCTGGCCATGCGTCAATCCCGATCAGCGCACACACAATCAACAGTATTACCCTCGTAAATCTCATAGTCATCACCTCCTGTTCCTACATTTCATACAAATATCCATCGCTCGACAGATCGTCGACAGCATCGTCTGGAATACCTATCTGATCATCAAGTGGTTCGTCATCAAGTACATCAACAACGTCCTCGTCATCAAGCCGCACTGTACTACCATCGTCCACCAGCGACAAGTCAGTAATCGTATACGTATCATCGTCATAACTCATTGCAATGTCATACACTCCGTCACCATTGACGTCAAGCAGCAGGCTGTGGCCATCCGGAGTGTACATATCCGCCATATATCCGCTGAAAGGCACCGCCGGCGAGAGCACGCCGTCCTGCATGTCGAGCTTCACCGTATGCACCGCATCCACAGGCTGCTCCTGCGGCCATGCCTCGTTGTCTCTGTCATCGGGCCACGCCTCGTTGTCGTGCTTCTGCGGCCACGCTTCATTGTCGTGCTTCTGCGGCCACGCTTCGTTGTCGTGCTTCTGCGGCCACGCTTCGTTGCCTTTGTCATCGGGCCACGCTTCGGCAGCATTGTTGTCTGCTATATGCCCAGCCGTAACGTCTGCCACATCGCTCGCATCAACGAGCTCTGTCGGCTCCACATCAGGTGTTGTAACATCGTCGTCAACCATTGCCATAACGCCGGCACCTGCGGCTGCGCCGGCACCTATCCCGGCTGCCACCTTGGCAAACGTTTTCCCTTTATTGCTTCTTTGCTCGTCGACTGTCGTCGTTTCCTCTACGTTGATTCCGTCTAAATCTCTTGTTTCCATAAATACAGTTTTAAGTGGTTGATAATTATTCATTGATAAATCATTCCGGTTGTTCAGCAACTACAGTATCAAGTTGGTTCTTTAAGTCAGCCTTCAATTTCATTGATTCAAAATGCCATTTTTTGGGTTTTTTCATCATCTCATCAATACGCTTTCCGATTTCTTCAATCTTGACCATATCAGGATCGGGGCGAAAGCGCTTCACTTCCGGCATCATGGTTTTGACCTCAATAGACCACCTACCAAGAAGCCATATCCGCCTTGTAACATACCTATAGCTATACAACTTTCCATTTTCAGACTCTGCCGGTCGAGGCAGTGGCACGGCAGTCGCAGCGACCGTTCTATGTTCTGTTTTGGATGGTATGGACTGAATCCATCCCACCAAAGCCTTCAATGCAAAGAATGCAGCCACAACAGGAGCAACTATTCCTAAGTATCTCATCAAATTTCTCATAGCGTCAAGTTTTTCTCGTTTACACAACAAAAATAGTCACCGACAACTTCCATCGGAAGTCATCGGTGACTAAACGTATCGTTTGCAGTGACGAAACCCTTGTCTAATCAGTCGGCGAGTGCTTGAATTTCGTTCATAACCTCCACGGAGATGTCCTGCTGGTTGTTGCGGTAGATTTCAAAAAGTTCCTTTTTTGCTGACCCCACACCTCTTTTTGCTTTCGGCAGCAGTCGCCGGCAATAGGAATCCAACTCATCTGGAGAAAGAGTCTTCCAATCAATGTTGGACTCTTGTTCTTCCTCCCTATTGACTTGCTGCCTTATTTGCTGCCTTATGTTTTCTTTTATATCCGGGAGCGTTAATACTGGCGGTTTCGGCGATATCAGTGGCTCTAACGCAACATCATACGAATCGCTGTCATTAAAATTCATAATGTTTGAAGTATCGTCAATCTCTGAAAACTCCAATTGTTCCATCCCGTTGGAGAAATTCTTTCGAGCATTCTTTAAATCTTCTTCAAAAAAGAACCAACTAATCAATACTGCACAAAGCATTATAGCTATTAACTTGAACATCTTCGACTTGTTTTTGCTCGATTTTTCATTTAGCTGATCGTGCAAACCAGAGCTCTGGGAATCATAGTCATCAGAATCCCCCTCCCATATACCCAAATCCACAGATGTGGGCTCCTCTTTGTCGGTACACATATCCACGGTTGTGACATCATCGCTGAGCAGCCATTTGAAGTCGTTTTGCCAAAGCGTGCGAATATTGGCGGCGCGTGTGTTCAAATCCTCCGCTGTGAGCATCTCTACGATATGTCGCAGCAGGAAATCCTGAATCTCTTCCACATGGTCGCCAAGCATTCCGGCAATCGGCGTTCTGCCTGTGGCAAGGAAATATATCACCTTGCCAAGCGAATAATAGTCACTACGACTATCTATATCGTCTGAGTCGAGCAACTGTTCCGGAGAAGCGTAAAGCACTGTGCGCGGAGCCTGTTGTGTGGTCAAATTGCTGTCGGTAGAGACCCACTTACAGATGCCGAAATCAAAAAGTTTCACATTGCCGTTGGGCAACAACATTATATTGTCCGGCTTGATGTCGCGATGTACGATGCCCTTGCTGTGAAATTCTCTCATCGCCTCAAGCAATTGCGCTGTCCAACGTCTTATTTGTTCTGCCGTAGGACGATTGCCTATGCTAACGTAATAGCGCAGCGTCTGACCTTCAAGATAGTCCATGGCAAAAGCAAGAGTGCCGCCCGAAGTTTTACCACATCCTCCAATGGCATGCACTGAATACGGCGACTGCAATTGCGAAATCACTAAAACCTCCCGACGGAAGCGTTCCATCAGCAGTTCGCGGTTTTTATTTTTCCAGCCATCCCTTGGCATCAATATTTTAACCGCCACAACCTTACCGGCTTCCGACTGTGCTTTCCACACCTGGCCCCAACCGCCTTCTCCAAGTTTTTCAAGCAGTTCATAACCAAGCAACCGTATCCCAGTGTCTATCTCTTCTTCCATTGCTTTTACATATTATTGCACAAATATAACAACAAACTATCAATTTTCAGACATGTCTGTCTCGCTATTTTTATTTACGCAAAAATAGCTGCAACTATGCGGTTTTCAAACGCAACAGTGACCAATTGCCATTTTCCGGTGACGTAAAAGCGGAACGGCATTCCGGCCGTTGAACGTCCGGAATGCCGTTTTTTTAGCTCACTTTTCAGCGCGCTGTTTTCTGAATCGTTTAGATTGCCTGCTCCACCGCCCAGGTGAAGGCACGCAGTCCAAGCTGCGGGCTTGCCGCGTCGATGTCGCGCAGCCGGTTGAGCAACGTGTCCACCTTGCTGTCGTCAATCACAGTGAGCAACGCCCCGTTGAGCGTTGGCCACGCATGGCTGCCGAAGTGTGGCTCTCCGCCGCGCTGTCCAGCCCCGACGAGCGACGGCCATCCGGTGAATCCTTTGATGTCGAGTTCGCGCATCGCTGTCAGCACGTCGTCTTCGTGCGCTTGGTTGTATACTATAAATACTGCTTTCATTGTCTTATTTCTTTAACGTTTTCAACTCTTTTTTGCGTGCACGCTTGATGCCGATGCGGGCAAACACGCTATAGAGCGTCGGGATAATGATGAGGGTGATGAGCGTGGAGAACGACAATCCCCATGCCACCGACATACCGAGGGCGCGCCACATCTCGGAACCTTCGCCCTTGCCCACTGCCATAGGAATCATACCGATGACGGTGGTGAGGGTGGTCATAAGAATCGGGCGCAGACGCGAGCGTCCGGAGGTCACGACGGCGTTGACGAGACCGAGGCCGCGCTCACGGCAGAGCATGATATAGTCGATAAGCACAATACCGTTGTTGACCACAATACCGATAAGCATCAGCAAGCCGAGCATCGCCATGATGCTGAGCGGTGTGCCTGTGACAAAGAGTCCCATCAGCACGCCGGTCACCGCAAACGGGATTGAGAACATGATGACAAACGGATAGGTCAACGACTCAAACTGCGATGCCATGATGATGAACACGAGTACGATGATCAATGCCATGAGCATTATCATATCGGTGAATGTGTCCTGCTGGTCTTCAAACGTTCCGCCGAACTGCCATGTGAAGTCGGCAGGCATGTCTATCTCGCCCATCGTCTTGTTGGCTGCCTTGACCACATCAGAGAGAGCGTAGCCTTTGGCCACGATGCATTTCACCGTGATTACGCGCTCTCGGTCGCGACGCTCGATGGTTGGCGGTGTCTGCGACTCGACCACCTTGCCAAGGTCGCGTATTTTGATGCCCTTGCCTTGGCTGTTGTAGATGGTTATGTTCTCGATGTCCTCAACCGACTGGCGGAACTTCTTGTCGTAGCGCACACGGATTTTATATTCGTCGCCGTCCTCGCGATAGTTTGTCAGCGCGCTGCCTGTCACGCGGTTGCGGAGATAGGAAGCGGCTGTCTGCATGTTAAGTCCGTTGAGGGCGAGCTTCTGGCGGTCGAAGTCGACGCGGTATTCGGGAGTATACTCGTCGCGGCTGATGCTCACCTGCGAGCAGCAGTCCTCGCTGAGCATCTTTGCCGACACGTCGGAGGCAATGCGGTCGGACGTGGCGAAGTCGTAGCCATAGATTTCAATCTCCACCGCCGCCTCGCCGCCGATTCCGCCGCCACCGCCGCCGGCGGCAACGTTGAACGTGCGGATTTCAGGATACTGGTTCAGGTCGTGGCGGATAGCATCGCAAATCTCGCTGAGCGACCGCTCGCGCTCCGTCGAGCGCACGGTGCTGATGTTGTATTGCAGGATGTTGTTGCCGTTGTCCTGCATACTGCCGAAGATGTTGTCCTCGCCGGCCTGTCCCTCTGAGAAACTTACCGTAGTCACCTCCGGACAGTTGCTTTTCAGCTGCTCATAGATGCGGAAACCAAGAGCGCGCGTCGTTTCCTGACGCGTGCCGGCGGGCAGCTTCACGGTGATGCCGATTCGCGAGTTGTCCTGCTGCGGGAAGAACTCCGTCTTTATATGCGGCATCAGCACCACTATCGACGCGACAAACAAGCCTACGATGATGGCAAGCGTCGCCCAGCGATGGCGCAAGGCTGTGCGGAGAAGCGCGGTATAGCCGTCGGTCACCTTTTTCAGGAATGCGTCAAACGGGTTTGACACCATTTTCTGGAACAGGTTGTATTTCTTGTCAAGACGCAGCATCAACGAGCAGAGGGTCGGCGTCAGCGTAATGGCGCCGATGGTCGATACCGACAGGATGATTGTCACCATCCATCCCAACTGCTTGAACATGATTCCTGCCATACCGCTGATCATGGTCAGCGGCAGGAACACGGCAATGGTGGTGAGCGTGGAGGCGATTACGGAGATTGCAACCTCGTTGGTGGCAAACATCGCCGCCTGGCGCGGACGGCTGCCGCGCTCGATGTGGGTGGTGATGTTCTCAAGCACCACTATGGCGTTGTCGACCACCATACCGATGGCTATCGAGAGCGCACTCATCGAGATGATGTTCATCGTGTTGCCGGTGGCAAGCAGATAGATGAGCGCCGAAAGCAGCGAGATTGGGATTGTGAGCACAATCACAAACGTGGCGCGCCAGCGTCCGAGGAACAGCAGCACCACAAAGCTGACAATGAGCATCGTGATGAGGATGGTGTGCTTCAGCGATTCTATCGTGTTGATGATATAGTCGGACGTGTCGACAATCAAGCCGATATGCACATCGCTCGGAAGGTTTTTCGATATCTGTGTCAGACGGGCTTTAACAGCCTTGGAAATCTCAACAGAGTTGGCTCCCGACTGCTTCTGAACGATAATCATGCCGCCAAGTTCGCCGTTGGTATACGCCTCCTGGGCGCGCTCCTGCGGCGCATCGTCGATATGCGCCACGTCGCGCAGATAGACCGGCGTTCCGCTGTAGGTGCCCACCACGAGGTCGAGCATCTCGTTGACGTCGGCAAACTCTTTCTGCACACGCATTGAGTAGACATTCGAGCCGATGTCGATTGTGCCCGCCGGCACATTGAGATTCTCGGCGGCAAGCACTTGGCTTATCTGCTCTATCGAAATGCCATAGGCATCGAGTTTGTAAGGGTCGCAAAGCACCTGTATCTCACGGTCGGGGATACCGGAAATCGAGACCGATCCAACGCCCGACACGCGTGCCAGAGGCGTTGCCACCTGGTCGTCGAGAATCTTATACAATCCCGTCATGCTCTCCTTTGCCGACACGGAAAGGATGAGGATAGGGATGTCGTCGGTGCCGAACTTGAACAGAATAGGCTTCTGCGCTCCGTCGGGGAGCGTGGTGACGCGGTCGAGCTTGTCGCGCACGTCGTTGGTTGCCACATCGATGTCGATGCCGTATTCAAACGTCAGCGTGATGATGGAGATGTTTTCCTTCGACTGCGATGTGATGTGCTTCAAGTCGCTCACGCCGTTAAGCATATTTTCCAGCGGACGCGTGACATTGGTTTCTATGTCCTCCGCGCTCGCACCTGAATAGGTGGTCATCACCATGATGGAGTTGGTCTCGATGTCGGGATAGAGGTCGATGCTCAACCGCGTCAACGAGAACAGTCCGAAGATGGCGATGCCGAGGAAAATCAGGATTGTTGTGATTGGCCGCTTGACGGCTGTCTGATATATACTCATAGGGCAATCCTTTTGTTATTTCTTCACAATCTTCACTTTGGCACCGTTTTTCAGGCGCGACTGCCCAGCCACGACAACCGTTTCACCGGGATTCACTCCGCTGAGGATTTCATATTCGGTGTCGAGACGCTGTCCGAGCTCCACTTTGCGGTACTCTGCCTTGTCGTCCTTGACAACATACACATAGCGGTCGCCAGAGCCTACAAGTTTCTGCACGGCGCGGTCGGGCACCACAACGTGCTTGGCGCGTCCGTGATTGATAGTGACACGGGCATACATTCCCGGGCGCACACGCTCGTCGGCATTGGCAATCAGAAGCTCGACGGTGAATGTGCGGGTCGACGGGTCAATGGTCGGATAAACGATATTGACCTTGCCGGTAAACACCTCGTCGCCGTAGACATCGAGGGTGAAGTCTACGTTCATGCCTTTCTTTATCTTGGTGAAGAGCGACTCCGAGACGTTGACCTTCATCTTGACAGGGCGGATTTTCTCTACCACAAAAATCGGGCTGGCTCCGCTGTACATGTCGCCGCTGTCGTAGTTGCGCTGCGACACGACGCCGCTGATGGGACTGATGAGACGCGTGTTCTCGGCAAGGTTTTCATAGTTGCGGCGCGAGATGTCGTATGCCATCTTTTTGGCGTCCCATTCCGACTTTGAGCATCCGCCGATTTTAAACAGCTCGTCCACACGCTTGAACTCAAGATGGTTGTTTTCCATCTGCAGGCGCACCTGATCGAGGTTTGCAGGATCCATATCGGCAAGTTTCTGTCCTGCCGACACGTGCTGTCCCACCTCCACATACACCTTGCGTATGCGCATAGGCGACTGCGGGGCGATGTTGTTTGTCACGTTGGCTTCCACGGTGCCTGTGAACGAATTGACCTGGTCCACCTCGCGGTAGTCTGTTTTTGCCACCTCCACATTCATTGTGCCGTCGGCGGCTTTCTTTTCCTCTTTGGCTTTGTCGCCGCCGGAGCATGCCGTAGCGGCGATGGCGACAGCCATTGTCATGGCAATCTTGTTGAGTGTCTTGATATTCATTGGGGTTCTGTTTTATTTTTCGTAAGTGTATTCCGTGCCGAGAGTCTCGTCAAGCTGCGCCTGCGCCACAAGATATGAGTAGACCGCCTGGCTGCGGTTGAGTTGCGACTGTGTGAGCGCCAGCTGCGAATCGTTGACCTCGAGCAGCGTGCCGGCGCCGGTGTCGTAGCGCTTCACGGCGATGTCGTAGCCCTTGCGCGCCTGGTCGACACTTTTGCATGCCGACTCATACTGGCGTATGCCTGTGCGCATCTTGTCGACGCTCTGGCGCACGCCCACCATCAGGTTGCGCTCGGTGTCGAGGCGCGTGAGGGCAAGTTGGTCAATCTGCACTTTTGTCTGCTTCAACGAGTTGTAGCGTCGTCCGCCGGAAAAAATCGGGATGTTGAGCGACAGTCCGAGCGTTGAATACGGATTCCAACGATAGTCCTTGAAGCGGAAATCGTTTGCCATCGCGTTCCATTGGTATGCGAACGACAGGTTGAGCGTCGGATAATAAGCGGACTTCGCCACGTCGCGCGACTTGAGCAGCTGCCGCTGCTGCAGGTCGATTTGCCGCAACGATGAGTTTTGGGCAAGCATCGTGGTGTCTACCTTCATATAGCCGTCATAAAGGCGGTCGGTATAATCGTTGAGCGACCCCGTGCAATCGATGCTCATATCGAGATCCACTCCGATAAGCGCTTTTAGTCGCCATTTGGCAAGCACAATGGAATTTTCGGCATCAAACAGACTTGGCTCCACATTTTTCACCGCGACGTCGGCGCGAATAAGGTCGTATTCCGACGACAGTCCCTGCTGGTATTTCTGGTTGATGTCGTCATATTTCTTCTTTGCGTTGTCATAGTTTTCCTTGAGTGCGTCGCGGCTTGCCTCGGCGAGCATCACGGCATAGTATGCCTGCTTCACCTGCGACACCATGGAGATGCGCGACTGTCGCGACTTTTCCACCGCAAGCTCAACATCGTCGGCAGAGATGCTCAGCTGTTTCCACAGTTGGGCGTTGACTAGTGGCAACGAGAGCGCGAAGCCTGCCGACCAGGTGTTGTCCATACCCACCTTGATGCCGTCGCGCATCGCCGACGCGGCTTCCGTGCCTTCCGCTCCCTCCGTGCCTTCCGAAGAGCCGCCACCGAATCCTTTCATGTCGCCCATATACATCACTTGCTTCTTCAACGTGCGGTTGTAGCCAGCTGAGAAGTCGAGGGTTGGCATAAGGTTGGCGAGCGTGCCTTTTTTGGCATACTCCTGCTTGGTGATTTCACTGTCGGCAACCTTCACCGTCGGGTTGTCGGATAGGGCTATACGCACAGCATCGTCAAGGGTCAGCGTGGTGGTCTGAGCCACGGCTGTCGACGCCAGAGCCACTGACGCCGCCATTAGGATTGTCTTGATTGAGTTGGGTCTCATCGCGAGTATAAAATAGTTTAGTAGATAAACAAAAAAAGGAACCGACTTTTCTGTCGATTCCTCTGGGTGGGTGTTGACGGATTCGAACCGCCGACCCTCTGCTTGTAAGGCAGATGCTCTGAACCAGCTGAGCTAAACACCCGTTTGTTTCCGAAAGCGTTGCAAAGGTACGACTATTTTTTGAATCCACAAATTTTCCGGCAACTTTTTTTCAAAAAATTCGTTTTCTCCTCCATTTTCGCCATTTTCCCGCTTCCAATCGACAATTTTGGCACAAATATATAGCATAGGGACATATCTACAAATGATATATATCATATACTCCGTCTCTGTTCGCATATTTACCACTATTTCACGAAAATCGAAAATTACTCGCGGGATTCTTTGTTGCTGAAAGGCGATATTCACTGAGAAAAAACCGCCGAAGAGCAGTTTAATATGTCAGCACGGGGTTGGCTCGCCTACCTCGTGACACCGGTGTCACGCGCAACTACCGCCGAAGTGCGGTTGTAGAAACGCCGAGAACCATCGCCACGCCGACCATTGTCGCGGAGCGACGACACTCTTCCGTAACCCGGTACGCGGAGCGAAGCGGATGCGTGCCGGAGGTACGCCACTACGCATGCCCATATCAGCGGCGCTCTCGCGGTCGGATACTGATTTTAACCGTGTTCTGCTACTCATCAAATTCATTCTCTCCTTAAAAATTTCGCAGCAAAAAATCGGAGACACATCGCCACATCCCCGATTCAATCAGTCTTCTCAACCATCCTGTTTTGATGTCGCACATTTGAACCGACAAAACTTCTTCTTTAATTCCAGAGATTTATAATCATACCATTTAATAAAACTGTCATTAATGACAATTTTATTAAATGCAAATATATGCTCATTGACTATCTCTGGGATGCGTTGACAAATTTAATGGCGATCAACCAATGTGGTTTACACCGTCAATGACGGTTCTCTAATTTTCTTTACAACCTCGGCTTTTGATTTACCGGCTGGCTACC
>UMCK01067581.1_pt1 | contig 11444 bp, 8 predicted proteins | sample 1964121 | NCBI WGS metagenome assembly UMCK01 (sample SAMEA4835957, study PRJEB28245) | human gut metagenome | biome: gut microbiome; material: fecal sample | place: Denmark | collected 2008 | reverse complement strand
CCATCGGGGCGTTTCAGGCGGTGGTGGGGTCTTCCAAGTTCCGCTTTTCCTATTATATCACAGGATTTCTCATTTTGCTTGGCGTTTTGCTGGGACGCTTTATCTGCGGCTTTCTGTGCCCCTTCGGTTGGTTTCAGGAGCTGCTGCATAAAATCCCGACGAAGAAGCTCTCCACAAAGAAGCTCAAGCCGCTGACGTACCTGAAATACGCCGTGCTGCTGGTGATGGTTTTCCTGCTGCCGGCGTTTCTTGTAAACGACGTTGGCATGGGGGATCCGTTCTTCTGCAAGTACCTCTGCCCCCAGGGAGTGCTGGAGGGAGCCATCCCGCTGTCCCTTGCCAATTCCGGCATCCGGGCGGCGCTGGGCAGTCTGTTTACATGGAAGTTCAGCATCCTGCTGTCGGTGATCGTGCTGAGCGTACTGTTCTACCGCCCCTTCTGCAAGTGGCTGTGTCCGCTTGGCGCATTTTACGCGCTGTTCAACCGGGTGTCCCTTCTTCCAGATGAAGGTGGATAAAACCAAGTGCGTCTCCTGCGGGAAATGCGCCAGAGCCTGCAAAATGGATGTGGATGTGACGAAAACGCCCAACCACGCCGAATGCATCCGCTGCGGAATGTGTATCCGTGCCTGTCCCACCAACGCCGTGTGCTTCCGCTACGGCTTTGGAGACAGTAAAGATAAAGCGGCAGAAACGCCGCGAAAAAACCAAAATAACAAGGAGGAACAAAACATATGAATAAGATGAATAATGCCGGCAGATTGCTGGTACTGCTGCTTGCCGCACTGATGGCGCTTTCTCTGGCAGCCTGCGGCGCAAAGGGCGTCGGTAAAATGGGCAGTGAGCCGAAGAGTCTCGAGGAGGCGGTCGCCATGCACAAGGAGCTGATGGCGGAGGAAACCGCGATTTTCTCGGAGAATACCGCGCTTTGGGAAAAGGTCTTCATGGAAGCCGACAAGGGCATGGCCATGGTTGAGGACGGAAAAAATTACGGCGAGTTCCTGCTGGACACCATCGAGGGTGCCAAGGATCAGTTTACGGCGAGCGAGCGGAGGCTGCTCCGCGGCGAAGCGAAGAAGATTCGCGATATCGAAAGCGCGCTGACCATGCTGGAGGAAAAGTATCCCGAGGTCGCGGAGATGTCCATGGACAGCGATATGAGTATGCCGGCCGGCGACGACATAAGTATGGTTCCCGATGACGGCAGCATGGAAAAATTCCCCGCCTTTGAGGGCAAGGATCTGGAAGGGAACCCGGTGAAGAGCGACGAGCTTTTCTCCGGCAACGCCGTCACCGTGGTGAATTTCTGGTTCACCACCTGCAATCCCTGCGTGGGCGAGCTTGCCGAACTGGACGCGCTGAACAAGGAGCTGGCGCAGAAGGGCGGCGCGCTCATCGGCGTCAACTCTTTTACCCTGGACGGTGACGAGACCGCGATTGCCGAGGCAAAGGACGTGCTGGAGAAGAAGGGCGCGACCTATCAGAATGTGTATTTCCCTTCCGACGGCGAGGCGGGAAAGTTCACTACAAACATTTTTGCCTACCCCACCACCTATGTGGTTGACCGCAGCGGCAATATCGTGGGTGACCCCATCGTAGGTGCCATCACGGAAAAGAAGCAGGCGGAGACGCTGCAAAAGCTCATCGACCAGGCTCTTGCCGCCGATATGGGCTGACAAACGAATTTATCTTCTCATACTGAACTTCAATTAATGAACTCCATGCCCTTCAGATAGACCCTAATTGGAGTTCAGTATAAAATGCGGCTACGTCTGATTTTGTCGGTACTCTTCCGGGTTCGTATTTGGACGGGTCAGGGGTGCCAAAAGTGCCGGGTTTTCCGTGAAAGTATGGAAAACCCGGTGCTTTTTTGCTGCTTCAGGAGAGAATATCCTCCCAACAGGGCTGCGTTCCATTGGAAGGGCGGCTGCCGGTGGGTGCGGCGCCGGGGGAGCGAAAACACGAAAAGGTGGGGGAAAAGTCATGGAATTGGTTTCGGGTTCGTCCATACGCACAAAAAGAAGGGCGAAATAGTGCGCTTTTTGTAGAATCCAATGAAATGCAAAAAACATTTGACAACGAGTGACGGATAGTGCATAATATATGTAACGTTTCTGGGGGGAATACCTCCTGAGGGACGTAAATCTGACGGATGACTTGATCGTCTGTCTTAAAAATTTCTGAGGGAGGAATTTTGAATGAAAAAGTTCACCAAGCTTCTGAGCCTGCTTCTGGCAGTCGTTATGATGCTGGGTCTGGCTGCCTGCGGTTCCAATGGCACCACCGAGACTGCTGCACCTACGGCTGCCGACGTGTCCGCTGAGACCAAAGCAGATACTGCAGCAGCACCCACTGCGCCCAACCGCGCGATTCTGGGCAGCACCACCGAGCTGTCCGGCGACTTCCGCTATCCCGGCTGGGGCGGTTCTTCCGCCGGCGCGTCCGATCAGGACATCCAGAAGCTGACCATCGGCTACGGCACTATGGAGACCAACCAGGGCGGCGCTTACGTCTGGAACGAGACCGCTGTCAAGGATCACACCGAGACTGACAACGACGACGGCACCGCTACTTACACCGTGACCATCAACGAGGGCCTGACCTTCTCCGATGGCACCCCCATCACCGCTGTCAACTATCTGGCACAGGTCATGGCGTTCTCCACCCCCGTTGCTGTTGCTGCCGGTATGCCCGGCACCATGGGCCAGTCCTTCGTGGGCTACAAGGAGTTCAACGCTTACACCGGCGAAGAGGCTGAGGGCACTTCCAAGATCTTCTCCGGCATCCGTCTGCTGGATGAGTACACCTTCTCCGTGACCGTGTCCTCTGACTACCTGCCTTACTACTTCGCTTACACCTATGCCGCGTTTGATCCCGCTCCTCTGGGTCTGTGGCTGGGCGACGGCGTGGAGATCAAGGATGACGGCGAAGGCTGCTACCTGTCCGATGCGTTCTACGCTAAGGACGACGCCGGTGAGTACGTCACCACCGCTCACCTGAACGAGAGCCGTTACGACGTCTCCACCTACCCCTTCTCCGGCGCTTACGTTATCACCGACTGGGATCAGGGCACCAAGCAGTGCACTCTGACCATCAACCCTGAGTTCAAGGGCAACTTCGAGGGTCAGACCCCCTCCATCGAGACCATTGTCTATGTCTTCGTCGTTTCCGAGACTCAGCTGGAGCAGCTGAAGACCGGCGCTGTTGACGTCCTGTCCGGCATCACCGGCGGTGACGACACCAAGGCCGCTCTGGCGATCGTTGACGATGTGAACTTCTCCGAGGTTCACTACCAGAGAGCCGGCTACGGCAAGGTCGAGTTCGAGTGCGACTTCGGACCCACCATGTTCCCCGAGGTTCGTCAGGCCATCACCTACCTGCTGAACCGTACCGAGTTCTGCCAGACCTTCACCGGTGGCTACGGCGTCGTCGTTGACGGCCCCTACTCCCCCGACTTCGACATGTGGAAGGCTGTTCAGGACGACATCGAGCTGATCGACTACACCTTCTCTCCCGACACCGCCAAGAAGGTTCTGGAAGAGGGCGGCTGGATCTACAACTCCAAGGGCAAGCCCTACGTTGAGGGCGCTACCGGTGTTGACGCTGTCCGTTACAAGAAGCTGACCGCTGAGGAAGCCAATGCGAAGGACATCTTCGGCAACGACGCCGGCAACAAGACCTACGCTTCCGTTGCGAACACCGATAACGTGGTCTACAAGACCGTTGAGATCAACGGCGAGTACTACATGCCTCTGGCCATCAACTGGTTCGGAACCACTCCCAACGCCGTTACCGACCTGCTGAACACCAACCTGGCCAACTCCTCCGACGTTGCCGCTGCCGGTATGGTCATCCGTGCTACCACCGGTGACTTTACTACCCTGCTTGGCAACATCTACCGTGACGCCTCCATGGGCTACGGCGGAACCCCCATCTATGGCATGTTCAACCTGGCTACCGGCTGGAACAACGCTGTCTATGACTACGCCTACACCTGGAGCCCCAGCGTCGATTACGCCGGCTACTCCTCCAACAAGGTCATCGATCCTTACGATCTGGCGTTCCCCTATGATCAGACCGCTGACCGTCTGACCTACGAAGAGGCCGTTGAGGCTTCCGGCGACAAGCTGGGCATGGATTACCTGTCCATGGGTATGGTTTACAACGCCGCTACCGAGGACGAGTACAACGAGTGGTGGATGGCTTACATCGAGAGATGGAACGAGCTCATGCCCGACATCCCCCTGTACTCCAACTACTACTATGACGTGTACAACGCCAACATTGAGAATTTTGTGACTTCTCCCTTCTTCGGACCTGCTCGCGCAATTCTCTACTCCAACATCAAGGGCTACTAATCCGGCTGACTGCTTGAGCTTGTAGAACTTGGAATGGGGCAGCCCCCAAAGGCTGCCCCATTTTGGAGTCTATGTCCCATACTATAATAAAATAGAGGGGCGACCCGGTTGTCGGTTTTCCTCAGACCGCACCTTTGCATAAAAGGACTCTGATGAAAACCGATAACTCTGTTTTGGACAATGCGCAAACAAAACCCGTGGAAAACGGTCTGTGCGCCGAAAGAGGTCCCTGCCGCAGCTTGGCTGCGGGGAGGGGAGAGGGTGGACGCGCCTGCTCTGATTCCTTTTTTCAGGAACTTGCGACCGGCGGAGATGGCCGCTGATTTGCCCTCCCGGGCGCGGTCACGGCTACCTTCCTGAATTTTTGCGGCCTCTTAGGTAAAAAATTTCATTTTTCGACCCAGAGACCGTTTTCTACACTTGCTTTGTTTGCATTTTTAGGGTAGAATATATGAATACGTCAGGCGGCAGCCCGGCACGGGGGGATTCCGTTTCCCTGTCTGGATCGCTGCCTTAAGAAAGGGAGTATACCATGGGAAAATACATCGCTAAACGACTTGGCTACATGGTCGTTGTTGCACTGATTCTCTCACTTCTGATGTTCCTTGTGTACACCATGATCCCCTACGACCGCGCGGTGGTAGAAGTGGATTCCTACAAGGCCAGTCTGAAGAACAACCCCAACGCAGGCGAGCTCTACGAGAAGAAGCTGGCAGAGAAGCGCCATGAGTTGGGTACGGATCAGAATGTGTTCATTCGTTATCTTGGCTGGGTGGGCGTTGCTCCCATCAACGGCAAGTATCAGGGCATCCTGCAGGGAGACTTCGGCTGGAGCTATAAGTATTCCCGCCCTGCGTATGACGTTCTGAAAGCGCCGATGAAGAACACCATCTTTATCAATATATTTGCCACCATTCTTGGCCTTGGCATAACCATTCCCCTTGGTATCTTCTGCGCTGTCCATCGGGGCAGCAAGCGGGACACGGCGGTGCAGGTGGGTACGATTGTCGGTTACTCGATACCTGTATTCATCACGTCCATCGTGTTTATCTGGCTGTTCGCCATTATTCTCGGCTGGTTCCCGGTGTCGGGCATGAAAACGCCCGGTTCCGATTACACCGGCATGAAGAAATTCCTGGACGAGCTGTATTACATGGCCCTGCCGCTGATCGTCATGACCTTCACGTCTTTGGGCGGCATGACCCGTTATGTCCGCGCGTCCATGAGTGAGGCGCTGAGCCTCGACTGCATCCGTACCGCGAGAGCCAAGGGCCTGAAGGAAAAGACCGTCATTTATTCCCACGCTTTCCGGAACGCTCTGATCCCCATTATTACGCTGGTCATCGGCTGGTTCATCGGCATTTTCTCCGGCTCCGTGGTCGTGGAAAATATCTTCGGCCTGAACGGCGTGGGCAAGCTCTACATTGCCTCCCTGAACGACAAGGACTTTGAGGTCGTGCTGCTGCTGCAGATGTTCTATGTTATCATTTCCCTGTTGGGCAATCTGGTAATTGATATTGCCTACGGCATCGCTGACCCCCGTGTCCGGGTCAACAAGTAAAGGAGGAAGGAACAATGAGCAAACAGAATACTTCCTCCAAGGGCTTTGCCCCATGGCGCTGGCTGAAGCGGATGTTTTTTGGCGCTTCCAAGGAGTACACCCTTGCGGACGAGCGCTATGACAGTCCCGGAAAGCTGGCGGTCAAGCGTTTCTTCCGGAATCCGCTGGCGGTCATTGCGCTGGCGATCCTCGTCGGCATGTTCCTGTTCGTGTTTATCGGACCCATCTTTGCGCCTGTTGACCTGACGGAGACCGGCAGTGAGATGCTCCACGTGAACGTCAGACCCACCATGAGCCTGATGAAGCTGCCCGACGATATGAAGGACGGCGCGGTGGACATTTCCTCCCGCGGAACCTTCACCATCGGTGTCAGCACCGACGGCAACATGTATACTTGGGGCTACTACACCCACACCAAGGACCCCAAGCTGAACCCCCTGAACATCCCGGACGAGGTGAAGAATGCCAAGATCGTCCACGCGGCAGCAGGTACTGACCACGCCGTCGCCATTTCCGAGGACGGTCATGTCTACGCGTGGGGCGCTTACGACAACGGCCAGTACGGTTGGGACGGCTCCATGATCGCCTCCGCCCGGAAGCAGCCCGAGGAGCTGATGGGCGACAACACCATCGACGCTTCTCAGGTTCGCCAGCTGGTCGCGGGCAATCAGGTCACAGCTATCCTCATGGAGGACGGCACCATCTACGCATGGGGCAACGACGGCCTGAACGCCACGAACCTTTCCTCCGTCATCAAGCACGGCAAGAAGGAGAGCAAGCTGGTGAAGCTGGCCTTCACCAACGACGGCCTGTACGGCATCGACGAGGACGGCAACTTCGTCCCCGGTAAGAGCTCCAAGTTCAACACCATCACCATTCAGGATGAGAACGGCCAGAATAAGGTCGTTGACATCTTTGAGTATATCGGCAACCGGAAGATCGTGGACATTGCGGCCACCGGCGGTGCCATTGCCCTTGTCACCGACGACGGCGAGCTGATCGTCGCCGGTATGAAGGAAGCTACCCCCGTGATTCCCGAGGGCGACACCATCAAGCACGTGTCCGGCGGCACCCGGCACTTTACCCTTGTCACCGAGCAGGGCAGAGTGTACGCATGGGGTCAGAACTTCCGGAAGCAGTGTGAGGTTCCCGCGGATCTGCAGGAAGCGGGCGCGGTGGACACCGTGTTCTCCAGCGGCTTCCAGAATTACGCCTTCAAAGACGGCAAGTTCGTCGAGGCGTGGGGTCTGAAGGGTTATGTCTTCGGCACCGACGATATGGGTCGTGACGTGTTCAACCGGCTCATGAACGGCGGCAAGATGACCATGACCATCGGTGCGGTCGCCGTTATCGTCTCCACCATCATCGGTATCATCGTGGGCTGTATCTCCGGCTACTTCGGCGGCTGGGTGGACATCCTGCTGATGCGTGTCACCGAGATCGTTGGCGCAATTCCGTTTCTGCCTTTCGCGCTGGTTCTGTCCGCTATCCTGCAATCCTCCGACCTGCATGAAAATACCCGAATCTTCATCATCATGCTGATTCTGGGTCTGCTCAGCTGGACGGGACTTGCCAAGCTGATCCGTGGTCAGATTCTGGCCGAGCGGGAAAAGGAATTCGTTACCGCCGCCCGCTCCATGGGCGTCAAGGAGGGCAGGATCGCCTTCAAGCACATTCTTCCCAACGTGATCTCCGTCATTCTGGTCTCCGTGACGCTGGACTTTGCCGGCTGTATGCTGACCGAATCCAGCCTGTCCTATCTGGGCTTTGGCGTCCAGCTGCCCCGCCCGACTTGGGGCAACATGCTTGACGGCTCCCGGAACGCGCTGGTCATTCAGTCCTACTGGTGGCGCTGGGTATTCCCCGCACTGTTCCTTTCCATCGTCGTCATCTGCATCAACATCATCGGCGATACCCTGCGGGAAGTGCTCGATCCCAAATCGGAGGTGGATAAATAATGGCAGACATGAATAAGCCTCTGCTGGAGGTCAAGAACCTCAAGACCTTTTTCAAAACCCGAAACGGCATTGTCAAGGCTGTAAACGATGTTTCCTATTCCATTTACCCCGGTAAGACGCTGGGTATCGTGGGTGAGTCCGGTTCCGGTAAGTCCGTCTCCGCTATGAGCGTGCTGCGGCTGCTGGATGCCAACGGCTATATCGCCGGCGGCACCGTCACCTTTGACGGACAGGATCTCTCCAAGGTCACCACCGAGCAGATGTACCACATCCGGGGCAACCGAATTTCCGTTATTTTTCAGGAACCCATGACCAGCCTGAACCCGGTGTTCAGCGTGAAGAAGCAGCTGTCCGAGCCGTTCATCATCCATCAGGGCATGAGCAAGAAGGAAGCCGCCGCCAAGTGCATCGAGATGCTGAAAGCGGTGCAGATCCCTAACCCTGAGGCAGTTGCCAAGCAGTATCCCCACCAGCTGTCCGGCGGTATGCGGCAGCGCGTCATGATCGCCATGGCCCTTGCCTGTAAGCCCGACATTCTGATCGCCGACGAGCCGACCACCGCTCTGGACGTGACCATTCAGGCGCAGATTCTGCGGCTGATGAACGATCTGCAGAAGGAAAACGGCACCGCCATCATGTTCATCACCCACGATTTGGGCGTTATCAATGAAATGGCGGACGACGTGGTGGTCATGTACTGTGGTCAGGTGGTGGAGCAGGCGCCCGCGCGGGTGATCTTCACCAACTGTGAAAAGTCCCACCCCTACACGGAGGGACTGATGTATTCCATCCCCCGGCTGAACGATGACCGGAAGAAGCTGGACCCCATCCCCGGCGCCGTGCCCCATCCGCTGGACCTGCCCAAGGGCTGCAAGTTCGCGCCCCGGTGCAAATACTGCACCCAGAAGTGCATCGACGCGGAGCCTGAGCTGAAGCAGGTGGCAGAGGGACAGTACGTCCGCTGCTTCTACCCCGACAAAGAAGAAAGGAGAAGTGCTGAACATGGAAAAATTGTTGTCCATTACTAATCTGAAAAAGTATTTCCCTGTCGCCAAGTCTTCTTTCTTCGCCAAGCAGATGTATGTCCGGGCAAATGAGGACATCACCCTTGACATCTACAAGGGCGAGACGCTGGGTCTTGTCGGCGAGTCCGGCTGCGGCAAGTCTACTCTGGGCCGTGTGCTCCTGCAGCTGTACGAACAGACTGCCGGCAGCACGATGTACTACGGACGGACGCTGGATACCGTCGCGCCGGAGTATGTGCTGGACACCTTGAAAAATGCCGAAAAGTACGTGTCGAATTACCACAAGGCCGTTGCCCATGCTGAGGAAATGGCCAAGAAGTGCGACGCGCTGGGCGACAAGGCGACTTTCTTTGACATTCAGGATAAGAATCTGGCTGCCTGCGACGCCAAGACCGCACTTGATTACGCTGCCAAGATTCTGGGCGGCTTCATGGTGAAGGATACTGCCAAGGGTGCGGGACTGCTGCTGAACCGGTATCGCCATGCTTTCCGCGCTGCCGCTCTGCAGAGCCAGATCGACGAGCATCATATGGAGATCGAAATGCTGGAGGGCGTCGCCGAGGACGAGCCCAAGAAGGCCGCTTCCTGCGAGAAGAAGATCAAGAACCATCAGGCAAAGATCAACGAGCTGGAAAATCTCCACAAGGCTGCCGTGGCCGCCACCGAGGAAGCGGAGAAGGTGCTTGCCGCCGAGCGCGCCAAGTATGCCGACGACCCGGAGTTCCAGAAGTACGAGGCCATGCTGGATGACGGCGTAGACCTGAAGCGCCTGAAATACAAGGAAATGCGTCTCCTGCGGAAGGATCTGCAGATCATCTTCCAGGACCCATATTCCTCCCTGAACCCCCGGATGACCGTGGGTCAGATCATCGAGGAAGGTCTGATCACCCACAAGTTCTTCAAGCGCGGCTCCAAGAGAATGAAGCCCTACGTGTTCGAGACGATGAACAAGTGCGGCCTGCAGAACTATATGTACAACCGCTATCCCCACCAGTTCTCCGGCGGTCAGCGGCAGCGTATCTGCATCGCCCGTTCTCTTGCTGTGAAGCCCAAGTTTGTGGTGTGCGATGAGTGCGTGTCCGCTCTGGACGTGTCCATTCAGTCCCAGATCATCAACCTGCTGCAGGAGCTGAAAGAGAAAGACGGCCTGACCTACCTGTTCATTTCCCACAATCTGTCCGTCGTTCGCTACATTTCCGACCGGATCGGCGTTATGTATCTGGGCAATATGGTGGAGATCGCCGCGACCGACGAGCTGTTCGCCGACCCCCGGCATCCCTACACCGTGGCGCTGCTGTCCTCCATCCCCACGACGGACCCCGACAGCCTGACCAAGGAGCGGATCATTCTGGAGGGCAACATCCCCAGCCCCATCAAGCCCCCGTCCGGCTGTAAGTTCCACACCCGGTGCTACATGGCCTGCGACAAGTGCAAGCGTGTGCCGCCGGAGCTGAAGGAAGTGAAACCCGGCCACTTTGTGGCGTGTCACTTCGCCGACCAGCAGAAGATCGATGAGAACGGCAATTATCTGTTCGACATCAAAACCATCACCAACCAGAGATAATGCTGAAAAAGAAAAACCTTGACCCGGAAAAGGAAGCGGAGCTGCAAAAGGAACCCAAGGAGAAGGGCGATGTGCCAGCTATGCTGCTGGCAGCGTTTCTGAACCTGTTCCTTCCCGCCGTCATTGCCCTGTTGATTTTCGCGGGACTGATCTGGCTGGTATTCCGGTAATAAAATCGTGTCGGGGCGAACAGCTCCGACACGATTTTATGTGCGGCGGAAAAATGTTTCTCCGTTTGATATGGCTGCGGTCTGTGAATAATAAAATGGCCGGAAGGATATCGTAAAACAGGGGAGAAGGGGCCAATTTATAGTTTCAACCTCGTCTTGATTTTTTGCGGATTCAATGATAGAATTACCAGAGAAGTAACGTGGATTCATAAATGTACCCTATATCCCAACGAAATGAGAGATTTGTGATGAATATTGAATTTGACGCATATAAGCAGAAGCTGAACGACTGCCGCCCCGCACTGGACGGACTGGCGGATTCCCTGAATCTGGAGGGGATGCGCAATGAGCTGGAGCGTCTGCACGCCATGCAGGAAGCCCCCGGTTTCTGGGACGACCCGGAGAAGAGCCAGAAGATCGTTGTCAAGACCCGCCAGACCGAGAGCAAGATCGAACATTATGAAAAAATGCTGTCGAACTGGGACGATTTGATGACCATCTGCGAGATGGCGGAGGAAGAAGACGACGATTCCATGCTGGAGGAGCTGAAAACCGGCTTTGCCGCGCTGACAGAGGATATGGAGACCTGCCGTCTGGAAACCCTGCTCACCGGCCACTACGACAAGAACAACGCCATGATGAGCTTTCAGGCAGGCGCTGGCGGTACCGAAGCCCAGGACTGGTGTCAGATGCTCTACCGGATGTATACCCGCTGGGCGGAGCGTCACGGCTTCACCTACAAGATCATGGACTATCAGGAGGGCGACGAGGCCGGCCTGAAATCCGCTTCCATTATGATCGAGGGCGA
>UMCK01024819.1_pt1 | contig 11446 bp, 10 predicted proteins | sample 1964121 | NCBI WGS metagenome assembly UMCK01 (sample SAMEA4835957, study PRJEB28245) | human gut metagenome | biome: gut microbiome; material: fecal sample | place: Denmark | collected 2008 | reverse complement strand
TCGGATAGTTGCGCGCGGCGGGATTCAGCGGTTCGCCGTTGATATCCATCCGCATTTCGGGAATCAGCTCCGGGCCGCCATCCTTTGGCTTGCCCATGCCGTCGAAAACGCGGCCAAGCATGTCCATCGAGACGCTCAGCTCAATGCCGCGCCCCAGAAAACGCGCCGTGGAGTCGGAGATGCGCAGGCCGTTGGAGGATTCAAACAGCTGCACCATCGCCTTGTCGCCATCCACTTCCAGCACTTTGCCGGAACGAACTTCGCCGTTCGACTGATGGATTTCCACCAGCTCATTGTAGGTCACGCCGCTGACGCCTTCCACCAGCATTAGCGGGCCAACGACCTCTTTAATCGTATGGTACTCTTTGAGCATCAGCCTTCGCCTCCTTCATCCATCAGCGCCGCGCACTGACTGCTCAGGTCGCTTTCAATCTGCTCGAAGCGCTTCATTTCCGATTCGGGGATGTACTTGGCGCGGCCAATCTGCTCGCGGACAGGCAGTGCAATCACGTCGGAGAGGTTCGCACCCGCGTCCAGCGCCTGATTGCCCTTTTCCTGATATTCCAGAATCAGACGGAGCATGGCAAACTGCTTCGCCAAGCTCGTGTAGGTATCCACCTCGTCGAAGGCATTCTGATGCAGGTAGTCCTCGCGGATGCTGCGGGCGACTTCCAGCGTCAGGCGGTCTTTCCAGCTCAGTGCATCCACGCCGACCAGCTGCACGATCTCGTTCAGTTCCGCTTCCTCCTGCAGGACACGCATGGCTTTGGCACGCAGATCGTTCCATTCAGGCGAAACATTGTCGCTGAACCATTCCTGCAAGCGGCTGATGTAGAGTGAATATGACTGCAGCCAGTCAATCGCCGGGAAATGGCGCTTGTACGCCAAGGAACTGGACAGCCCCCAGAACACCTTGACGATGCGCAGCGTCGCCTGCGAAACCGGCTCGGAAATATCGCCGCCGGGCGGGGAAACAGCGCCGATGGCGGAAATGCTGCCGCGGCGATCATCCCCGCCAAGGCAGACGACCGCACCTGCGCGCTCATAAAACTCCGCAATACGGGATGCCAGATATGCCGGGTAGCCTTCTTCGCCGGGCATTTCTTCCAGACGGCCGGACATTTCGCGCAGCGCCTCCGCCCAGCGGGACGTGGAGTCAGCCATAATTGCGACCTTGTAGCCCATATCGCGGAAGTATTCGGCAATGGTGATGCCGGTGTAGATGGAAGCTTCACGCGCAGCAACCGGCATATCCGACGTGTTGGCAATCAGCACGGTGCGCTTCATCAGGCTTTCGCCCGTGCGCGGGTCATGCAGTTCCGGGAACTCGCGCAGAACGTCCGTCATCTCGTTGCCGCGCTCGCCGCAGCCGACGTAGACGATGATATCCGCATCCGCCCACTTCGCCAGCTGATGCTGCACGACGGTTTTGCCCGAACCGAACGGGCCGGGAACAGCCGCCACGCCGCCGGAGGCAATCGGGAAAAACGTGTCGATAACGCGCTGCCCCGTGACCATTGGCGCTTTCGGTGCGAGCTTTTCCGCATAGGGACGCCCACGGCGTACCGGCCATTTTTGCAGCATGGTTAGTTCATGTTCCACGCCCTTTTCGTCGCGGACAACCGCCACCACGTCCGTCAGCCGCGCGACCTTGCTTTCGCACTTGACGATCTCGCCGGAAATGCCGTGCGGCACCATGATGCGGTGCTCGACGACGGCGCTCTCCTGCACCTGGCCAATAATCGTGCCGCCTGTCACCTTGTCGCCGGGCTTCACAAGCGCCTCAAAGCCCCATTCCTTATCGCGGTTCAGGCTCGGCACTTCCACGCCGCGCGTAATGTGCATCCCGTACTTCTCGGCAATGACAGTCAGCGGACGCTGAATGCCGTCGAAAATGGATTCAATCAGCCCCGGTCCAAGTTCCACGGAAAGCGGCGCGCCGGTGGATTCCACCGGTTCGCCGGGGCCAAGACCAGACGTTTCCTCATAAACCTGAATGGAGGCCTTGTCGCCGCGAAGTTCAATCACCTCGCCCACGAGGCGGTTTTTGCTGACGCGAACGACATCGTACATACGCACGTCCGCCATATTTTCCGCGACAATCAGAGGGCCGGCGACCTTTACAATTCTTCCTTGCTGCGCCATTGGGTCAAGTCCCCTCTTTCTCATTGTTGAACAGAATATCCGCGCCGATGGCCTTTTCGACATTGGCCTTGACACGGCTCAGCCCGAAGCCGTTTGCGCCGCTGCTGCCCGGAATCGGGATGACGGCGCACTTCGGGTCGGTCTTGTAGCGTTCCAGCGTTTCCGGCACCTGCTGCGCGCACGTCTCCGTCAGAAAAATGACGGGAATGCCTTCGCTGTACAGGCGGTGGAGCGCTTTCGTCGTTTCTTCAGGCGTGCTGACAGCAATCACGCGCATCCCCAAGGCCTTAAATGCCAGCACGGCGTCGCGTTCGCCAACCACGCCCATTTGCTTCTTTTCCTGCTGCATTGCCCCTGTTTCTTCAAACATACAGATCACGCAGCCTTTCCCGGATATTTTCCGCATCGAAGCCATTCTGCTTGCCCGCCAGAATCAGGCGGACAGCCGCGGTTTCGCGCTGCACGGCGAGAAAATACGCCGCCGCCCGCTCCGGACAGATTTGAAAGCGGAATGGACGGTACAGCTCCAGCAGCGCGTCATCCATTGCCTTTTCCAGCGCAGGCAGACGCTTGCCGTCCATGACCGCATTCTTCGCTGCTTCCGTGACCGACGCGCCATACGGGGCAAGCATCGCGGACAGCATGTCCGGCTGCGCAAAGCAGAGCCGCCACGACTGCGCGCGAATCGTGCCGCCGTCCAGCAGTACGCTCATGAAGAATGCTTCATCCTTCTTCATCTGCCGTACGCGCAGGAGCGCCACCGCGTTGAGCAAATCAACATGCCCGCGGAAATATTGCAGCGTGACCGGGCTATGCGTCCCTTTCAGGCAGCTGAAAATCAGCTGGTACATGGCGCGGTCAATGGCAACGTCGATGCTCATCGGGTCAATGCCGGTGACGATATTCTGCTCCAGACGGTTCATCGCATCCCGGAAAGCGGCAGGCAGCGTGCTGTAACGATGGTCGGTGACTGCGTGGCGGAGCGTATCCGCCGGAATCGTGCCGCAGTCCGACAGCGCGGGCGCAGACAGCCCCAGCAGACGCGCTTTGAGCAGCATTTTGAGATTCGCTGCGTCGTAAGCGTACAGGAAGCAGTCCACCAGCGCAGGGTCAGGTGACAGGGCGCGTGCGTCCTGTGCCGCCTGATTTACCCGGTCGGCGGCAAGCTGCTCAGGGTCGGTGATGTCCGCACCCGTCCAGCCGAGTTCGGAGAGCGTTTTGCGCACTTCCGGCAGGGATGCCGTGGAGAGAAGCCGCTCCATGCCTGCAGCATCAAGCACATTCCGCTGCAGCATCGTCAGCCGCCCGGCGGAAAAATACACGCTTGGCTGTGCCATTTCGTGTCCTCCTCTCGCGATTATGCCGGACGATCCGGAAAGAGAATCGCCGCAATGTCTGCTTCCATATCCAGCCGCCGACTATCCAGCAGCGACGCGAACGTGCAGCTGATTTCCATGCCGTTTTTCGCCAGAATCATCCCTGTTTCGCCATTGCGCTTTTCTTCGCCCAGTGTGAGTTGACCCGGCTTGCCCTGCTTTTGCAGCAGCGTATTCAAATCCGCAAGGAACTTGTCGTCAAACCAGCCGGGGTTCTTGCTGCCGAGAATGACGGTTTCGTCGCCATCCGCCACGGCAGCGGCTTCCGTCATCAGGAAAGCCCGCGCCTGCTGGGGCGGCATGGCTTCCAGCTTGTCAAGTGCCTGCGCAAACGCCTCGTCAATCAGCGCGCGCTTGTCGCTGAGCAGGCGCTTGCGTTCTTCCAGTTCTTCCATGCGCTCCATGCGCAGCCGAGCCGCCTCCGCATCCTCAGAAGCCTGCATCATCAGGCGGCTGTGCGCCGCAGCCATCCGCTTTTCTGCCGCGTCGCGCAGGCGGGCAGCTTTTTCGTTGGCATCGCGCATGATGTCCGATGCACTCGTGCGAGCGTCGGACAGGATTTTTTCCTGAATCGCGTTTGCGTTCATGATGCTCCCCTTACAGCACGATGGCGTTGACGCACAGGAAGGAAATCAGCAGCGCCAGAACGGCGTAGGTTTCCACCATCGCGGTCATCATCATGCCCTTACCCTGCATTTCCGGACGGCGGCCGACCATCAGCATAGAACCGGCGGCGCACTTGCCCTGCGCAATCGCGGAGAAGTAGCCAACCAGCGCAATCGGCAGCGCGGCAGCCAGCAGCATCAGCGCTTTATCCACCGGCACAACGACACCGCTGCCGCCCATGATGCCAATCTTCGCCATAATCACGATAGCGATAACGAATCCGTAAATGCCCTGTGTTGCGGGCAGCAGCTGCAGAAGCGTCAGCTTCGAGCTGGCTTCCGGCGTTTCAGCGGAAACACCCGCCGCCGTTTCGCCCGCCAGACCCACCGCCTTGGCAGAGCCCATGCCGGGCAGAATCGCGGCAATCGCCGCAGCAAACAAACCAATCGCCAAACCCCATTCCATGACAGGTGACCTCCTTCAAAATCAATCGAAAGTTACGCATCCTTACTCCCGGTTTCCGGGCGGATGCTGACGTACTTCGTCCGGCGCTGCAGCGGGCGGAATGCCACGCCGCCTTCCTCAAAGAACTTGCCGAAGAACTCAATATACTGCAAGCGGCAGGCATGAACATACGCGCCCAAGGCGTTGATGCCAAGGCTGAACGCGTGCGCGCCGACGAACAGCACCGAGCCGAGAATCCAGCCAATCGGGCCGTTCTGGAAAATCATGCCGACCAGCATGTCGATGACCTGCCCCATGACCCCCGTCGCCAGACCCATGCCGAACAGGCGCATGTAGGACAGAATGTCGGAAATCCAGCTTGTTGCGCCATAAATCTGGCTCAAACCGCCCAGCAGACGCGCAAACGGATTCTTCTTCTCGCGTCCGCCGAAGAGGAGCAGCAGCGCCACGCCGAAGATGGTCAGACCCAGCCCAATCGTCTGCAATGTACCGCTGCACAGCGCGTACAGCCCAAGACCCGTCAGTGCGAAAATCCACGAGAACTGGTCGTAGAGTGCATCCAGCGGCTTCCCGCGCTTGAAATTCAAGTACGCCGCCATGCCAAGACCAGCGTACAAGTGAATCACGCCGACCGCCAGACAAATCATCATGACGGGCATCGGGTCATTCATCGGGTCAAGCAGACCGCCCCACGGGGCTGTAAAGCCCATCCAAGTGTTGTACGCTGCGCCCCAGACGACGGTCATTACCGCGCCGCCGAAAAGTACCCAGAGCAGCCGGGCATTCTTCTTTGCGGGCTTTTTGAGGAAAATCAGCGCCAAGATGCCGACAATCATCACCAGACCATAGCCGGCGTCGGACAGCATCATGCCGAACAGACATGCATAAAATGGCGCCATCACCGCGGTCGGGTCAACGGAGCGGTACGCCGGGAGCGCAAAGCCCTCGACAACGCTCTCGTAGGGTGCATTGACGCGGTTGTTATCCAGCAGAACGGGCGGTTCATCCCCTTCCGCCGGGTCGGTAATATCCACAGAACAGGTGGGTGCAAGGCGGCGGCACTTGTCTGCCACTTGCTGGGCGACCTCAGCGGGTACCCAGCCGCGCAGGAGAAACGCCTTGCCTGTGCCGATGGTTTGGCGGGCGGCTTCCAGCTGATCGCGTTCAATCGTCAGCGCGTCATACCAGACCTTGAAGTGCGTCAGCTCGGCGGAGAGGGCTTTCCAGTCCTGCACAAGCGCTTCCTGCTGACGAAGAATTTCGTTCTTTTCGTTCTCCAGCCGTGCGGACTGCTCCGCGGCAGTTCCCGTAAATTCCGGAAGCTGCGCCGGGGCAAAGCCCGCGTCCCGCAAATCTGCGGCGACCTGCTCCCGTGCGCTTTGATGCGCACAAATCCAGACGGCGGCGGTGTCATGCTCGGCGCTGAGTTGCTCCACCACCACGGGGAGCGATGCCCATTTTTCCTGACACTGCTGGAGCTCTGCGGCTTTCACCGTGCCGAGGAAATGCGCCACACGGCGGGTGTTATGCATCTGCTCCATCGGCAAATCAAACGATAGCCACGGTTTCAGCTGCGACTGTGCTACTTGCAGGCGCATCAGCTGGCCGCGGTATTCGCCGCTGCGCTTCTCCAGCGTTTCCGCCTGACGGAGCGTTTCCTGCAAGGCAGCTTCCTGCTGCGTGATATAGTGGACGTCCTGCGCGGACGCCTCAGGCAGATTGCCCATAAAGGGCGCAGGCTGATGATTGTAGGCGGCACATTCATGGATGACCCACGAGAGCCGCGCAAGGAGCGCATCGACCTGTTCCAGCCGACCGTCGTCCCTTGTGCGGTACTCCGCGAGTGCCTCATCCTGAAGCGGCGTGATTTCTACACAGCCCATATCCTGCAGCGTCCGAAGAAGTTTGCGCTGATCCTGCCGCATTGCCAGCAGGTCGATGCGCTTCATTTCAACGATTGCCATGCTGCAAGACCCTTTCATAGATCGCGCTGACGGCTTCGGGCAGGTGCTTGCGCGCCTGCTGGCAGAGCGCTTCCCGCTGCTTGCCTGCCTTGGCGCGCTGTGCAGTCAGCTGATGCTCAACCTCCTGCTTTTTGTCCTCCATCGCCTGCGCATACTGTGCGCGATTTTCAATGGCGGCGGCGCGTTCCTGCTGCGCGATGGCGGCTTCGACGGCTTTCACAACGTCGCGTGCCTCACGCTGCGCAGTTTGGCGGATTTCGTCTGCCTGCGCCTCCGCCTGCTGGATTCCTTTCATGATTTCCAGCGACAATCCATTCACCCTCTTTCCGGATGAGTGTCCATATTATTTGGTGCCGAAGAGGCGATCGCCCGCGTCGCCCAGACCCGGAACGATGTAGCCATGCTCGTTCAGGTGGTCGTCCATGCCCGCGACGTAGATGTCCACGTCCGGATGGTCTTCCTGCATCCGCTTGATGCCTTCCGGCGCTGCAATCAGGTTGACCAGACGGATGTGACTGCATCCGCGCTTTTTGATGAAGCTGATGGCTGCGGACGCGCTGCCGCCGGTGGCAAGCATCGGGTCGAGGACAATCAGTTCACGTTCCTGCGCGTCGGCGGGAAGCTTGCAGTAGTATTCCACCGGATTCAGCGTCACGGGATCGCGGTAGAGACCGATGTGACCGACGCGGCAGGCAGGAATCAGGTTCGTAACGCCGTCCACCATGCCCAGACCAGCGCGCAGAATCGGCACGATGCCCAGCTTCTTGCCCGCAAGCACCTTCGATTTCATCTTGCAGATGGGCGTTTCAATCTCGACTTCCTCGGTAGGCAGGTCGCGAGTGACTTCGTAGACCATCAGCGTGGAGATTTCTTCCAGCAGTTCGCGGAATTCCTTGGGACCCGTTTCCTTCTTGCGCATGATGGTCAGCTTATGCTGAATCAGCGGATGGTTGAGAACGTGTACTTGACTCATGGGGATGCCTCCTTTATTTTTTCCGAGGGTACCAGAGTGGTTTACAGCGCTATTATAGCATTCTCAAATTCATTTTGCAAGTATTTTTGCAGATTCCGCAAAAATTTGATTCATATGCACGGAAAATCGCACTTTTCTCCTATTAGATATGCAACATTTCGCGACGACCATGCATTTTTGTGTTGCTGGTTCTGTTCAAAAATCAACATTGACAGCGCGAAGTGATTGACATACAATAGTCTTATCCTATTATATAGGAGCAGCTTTTCGCCAGCGCCCAATTTGACCCGGTGCATCCTCTTGTCTGAAAAATGTCAAATTGCGTGTTTAGGCGTCAGAACATGATAATATAATTGGAGGAAACTGAAATGCTGCCTGTGATTGGGGTTACAGCAAGTGTGTCGGACGATCGCCTTTCGTTTCAGCAGAAGCGGATGTACTGCGAGGCGATTTCCGCGTGCGGCGGACTGCCGCTGATTCTGCCGCCGCAGGAAGATGTGTCGCGCGCATCGCAGGTGCTGTCGCTGCTGGATGGCCTGCTGCTGGCGGGCGGCGACGACATTGATCCGGCGTATTACGACGAAAAGACGCTGCCGGAATGCGGGCTGATTACACCCATCCGCGATACATGGGAAATGCCGCTGTGCCAGGAAGCGCTCCATCGCCATTTGCCACTGCTGGGCATCTGCCGGGGGCTTCAGGTGTTGAATGTCGCGCTGGGCGGCTCACTGGTTCAGGATTTGCCATCGCAGCGCCCTGACTCCCCCGTTCACCACCAGCAGACGCAGCCGCCGGAAGTCGCGACGCATCCCGTGCGGGTGGATGCACAGAGCCGCTTTGCGCGCATCATTGGCGCTGAGTCGCTGATGACGAACTCGCACCATCATCAGGCGGTGAAGCAGCTTGCGCCGGGGTTGACGGCGACAGCGTGGGCGCAGGATGGCATCATTGAAGGGGTGGAAAAGATAGACGAGCCGTTCTGCGTCGCGGTGCAGTGGCATCCGGAGCGGCTCTGGAGTCAACCGGACGGATTGCCGCATCGGGCGCTGTTCGCAGCGCTGGTGGATGCGGCGAAATCAGGTGCTGTCTGATGGACAAAGCGTTCCCTTTGTGGTATGATGGACATGAAACCACCTCCAGACTTCCGAAATCAGGAAGGAGAAAATTGCCATGTGGAAAAAATTCTGCGCCGCTTTGCTCCTGATGCTTCTGCTGCCCGCCTGCGCACTGGCGGAGGTCGTCATCAGCGAAATCATGACCTCCAACGGCACATACGAGAATGGACATGCCTACGACTGGATTGAGCTGCACAACACGGGTAAATCCACCGTCGATATCAGCGGCTGGTATTTGAGCGACAGCAAAAAGAACAAGATGAAGTTCCAGTTCCCGCAGGGGACGAAGCTCAAAGCGGACGGCTATCTGACCGTCTTCTGCACGGGCGACGACAAGGTGGACGTTGGCAAGGACAGCAAGTTCTACGCGACGTTCGCGCTCAGTTCGTCCGGCGAAAGCATCTATCTTTCGGACGCGGACGGCAATCAATTGCAAAAGCTGAAATATTCCCAGCAGTATGGCTGCGTGAGCTACGGTACAACCGATGACGGCGCAACCTACGGCTTCTTCGAGAATGCGACGCGCGGCAAGAAGAATGACACGACCATCTATTCCGGACGGGTGGATGCGCCTGTGCTGGACACGGCGGGCGGCTTCTACACGGACAGCGTGATCGTCATGGCGCACTCGGTGCTGTCCGGCGCAACATTGCGCTACACCACGGACGGCTCCACCCCGAACGCGAAATCGAAGGAGTTCCCGGCAGATGGCTTGACCATCAAGGAAACGACCGTCGTTCGGATTCGTGCGTTTCAGCCCGAACTCGTCCCGTCGCCCACGGTCAGCGCGACGTACTTCATCAACGACGACCCTGCGACGCCGATTGTCTCCTTGATTACGGACGAGGACTATCTGTTCAACAAGAAAACCGGCGCGCTGGTCAAGGGCACCGGCAGCATCCCCAACTACGACAAGGAGCTTGAATACCCCATCAACATCGAGTATTTCACGGGTGACGGCATGTGTGAAATCAACCAAATGGGCACATTCACCTGCTCCGGGCATTCCGCGCGCATCAACGCCCAGAAGTCGATTGCTCTCTACGCCCGCAAGGCGTACGGCAACGACCGCTTTGCCTTCAACCCCTTCCCGACGCGCGACTACGATTCCTACAAGTCCATTCTGCTCCGTGCCGCCAATTCTGATACATACGCAACCCGCCTGCGCGACATTGTGGCATCGTCGCTGGCGGAAGGCGAAGGGATTCTGTACCAAGACCACGTCGTGATTCAGGTGTACATCAATGGGCAGTACTGGGGGCACTACAACCTGCGCGAGAAAATCAACAAGTATTTCATCGCGCAGTACGAGGGCGTGACGGACGAAAAGGACATTGACAGCATCGATATTCTCGCCCGCACCGGCACAGACCGCTTCACGCAGAACGGTAGCAACGAGGATTGGCTGGAACTGGCGGATTTCTGCAAGAAAAACGATCTGAACGACCCGGAAAACCTGCAGTACGTCACCGACCGGCTGGACGTGGACAGCCTGTTCACCCACGCTGCGTACGAAATCATATTGGGCAATGTGGACTTCACGAACGTGCGCGTATACCGCGTGCCGGGCGGCAAGTGGAAGTATCTGCTGTTCGACGTAGAAGCGTGCTGGCGGAATTTGGATAAAACACCGCTGGAATACTATATCAAACCCGTCACCGCGAAGATTCAAGGCTTCCGGCACGAGCCGCTCAATGCGCTGCTTGCCGTGCCGGAAATGAAGGCGAAATTTCTCACGCGCGTGGCGGAAATTCTGGAAAAGCACTTCCAGTGGCCGGATGTCGAGGCGCACTTCAACGAGGTTATCGACGTATTGGAGCCGATTCTGCCGCGCCACATTGCGCGCTGGAAGAACATGAAGCTCAGCAACTGGCAGAAAAACATCAGCGCGACGGAGTATTACGCACGCGTACGCCCGAAGAAGATTCCGGAAATGCTGCAAAAGGCAATGAAGCTGACCGACGAAGAAGTGGAGACATATTTCGGCGAAGTGCTGCGCCTGTTGGAAGAAACGAATACGAAGAAATAACTTGATGCATCCTCTCACTTGACGGCGGGAGGGTGCTTTTTGCGCTGTTCGCCTTTTCAAATGCAAACGGATGTGCTATAATAGCTGCACAATAGGACGGAAAAGGAGGTGTACTGATGGCGGGACGGCTGATTTTTCACTGTGACGGCAACAACTTTTTCGCTTCCTGCGAGTGCATAGAGCATCCTGAATGGCGGGATGTACCGATGGCGGTCGCTGGCGACCCGAAAGACCGCTGCGGCATCGTCGTGGCGAAGAACGAGCTGGCAAAGAAAGCGGGTGTCAAGACGACGGACACCATCTGGCAAGCGCGGCAGAAATGTCCAAACATCCTCTTCGTTCCGCCGCATCACGACGAATACGCGCGCGTGTCACGGCGCATGAATGCCATTTTCCGCGAATATACGGATTTCGTGGAGCCTGCTTCGATTGACGAATCGTATCTGGACATGACAGGCGCGCCGGGATTCTACGGGCTGTCCCCGCGCGAACTGGCGGATTTGCTCCGGCGGCGCGTGCGAGAGGAAATCGGCATCACGATTTCCGTGGGCGTGTCGTTCTGCAAAGTGTTCGCGAAAATGGGCAGCGACTACCGTAAGCCGGACGCGACGACACTGATTTTCCGCGAGAACTATCAAGAAATGCTCTACCCGCTGCCCGTCGCGACGATGCTCTATGCCGGGCGCGCGTCCGTGCAGACGATGGCACGCCACGGCATCCGCACCATCGGCGAACTGGCGGCGCGTCCCCGCGCAGACTTAAGGAGGATGCTT
>UMCK01050659.1_pt1 | contig 11670 bp, 10 predicted proteins | sample 1964121 | NCBI WGS metagenome assembly UMCK01 (sample SAMEA4835957, study PRJEB28245) | human gut metagenome | biome: gut microbiome; material: fecal sample | place: Denmark | collected 2008 | reverse complement strand
CAGAATTCTGTTGCATTTGCAAGTTGAATTCAGCAAATAAAAAAAGGGGAAAGGCGGAAAGAGGAAAAATATTTAGTTTTGCAAAAACTAAATATGAATGGATATGAAGGAAATTAGTGTGTCTGAATTGCAGGACAATATGTTTGATGCCATTGGCAAAGAGTGGATGCTGGTGACGGCCGGTACGCAGGAAAAGTTTAACATGATGACCGCCAGTTGGGGAGGAACCGGTATTTTATGGGGAAAACCAGTTGCTTTCATCTTTATTCGTCCGGAACGTTATACATACGAGTTTATCGAAGAAGGAGATAAGCTGACCTTGTCTTTTTTAGGAGAAGAGCATAAAGAGGTACATAAAATCTGTGGTTCCAAATCAGGCCGGGATATGGATAAAGTGGCTGCTTCAGGCTTGAAACCTTATGTGATGGAAGATGGAACCATTTCGTATGAACAGGCACGTCTGGTCTTGGTGTGCAAGAAATTATATGCAGATATGATTCAGGAGGATAAGTTTGTGGATAAGCTGTTAATAAACCGTTGGTATGGTGAAGGACATGGTAATTTTCATAAGATGTATATTCTTGAAATACAACATGTTTATGTAAAATAATAGTTTATAAACAGGTTGTGAATAATAAAAAACCGCTTTATGAGAAATTTGCTCATAAAGCGGTTTTTTATCATTAGAAAAATAAGACTTACTCTTCCGTATCTTCAGGTGTGTCTGAAGCATCTTTTTTACTTGGAAGAATGCCTAAAATCTTCTGTTTCTCTTCCAGGTGACTGGCGTATAGTCCGTCGATGATACCGTCAGCAAGTCCGATTACAGGTACATAAATATGCGTAGCATGAATAATGTCTGCAATGGTCAGGAATATATTGCCAGCCGGAACGATTACGTCGGCCCGGTCGGGCTTGAGCTGGTATTTTTCCATTCGTTCTTCTACAGATAGCTTGTTCAGGCTTTCATGCAGTTTATGCAGTACTTCCACCGTAATTCGCTGTTTTTTCTTGTCTTTCTTTTCAGCTAGACGATAAAGCTTGTTGATGTTTCCACCTGAACCGATGATGTTCGTACCGGGATACGAAATAGCCAGTTCCTGCATATCTTTTTTCAGCCGTTCCCATTCAGTTTCCTTTACGGCATTGTTCAGAATACGTACCGTACCGATGTTGTACGAACGGCTGCATACGAGTTCTCCTTGTGAAAGCAAGTTGATTTCGGTACTACCTCCACCCACATCCACATACATGTAGTTTCCGTTACGGTCTTCCATACATTCAATGTGGTTGTTGTATATCATCTTGGCTTCTTCCTGTCCGTCAATGATTTCAATGCGGATTCCTGTTTTCTTTTTGATGCGTTTGATAATATCTTTTCCGTTCTTTGCATCACGCATGGCAGAGGTGGCACATGCACGGTAGTCTTCTACATCATAGATTTTCATCAGGTGATGGAATACTTTCATCAGACGGAGCATGTTCTTTTCCTTGGTTTCGGAAATTTTCCCCATCGCAAATACGTCAAATCCCAGACGCAGAGGGACACGCAATAGAAGCACTTTTGAAAAGAAAACCTTTCCCTGTTCGTCTTCTTCTACACATTTGATGAGCAATCTCACTGCATTCGAACCAATATCAATGGCTCCATAGTACGTCTTGCAGTCTTTTAGCATATTGTCCATAATATCACATTTAAGTTATTGTTCATTTTCGGCCAGGTAATAATTGTAGAGTGCTTCCTGCGAGCGGAAAGGAGCTTCTTCCGTTTCTTCACTCCAGAACAGATTGTCGCCTGCACCGTCTACTATACGTCCCTGCAGGGTATCCTTCAGGCCGTATTCTACAATGCGTTTCATTTCTCCCTTGATGGCTGGATCGTAGACCGGAGTAATCACTTCGATGCGGTGATCCAGGTTGCGAGGCATCCAGTCGGCAGAACCTAAGTATATTTTTTCTTCTCCTCCGTTGGCGAAGATGAAAATACGTGAATGTTCCAGATAGCGGTCGATGATGCCATGAATCCGGATGTGTGTGCTGACATCGGGTACATTGGTAATCAACGAGCAGTTACCACGTACTACCAGGTCAATATCTACGCCTGCTTCCGAAGCTTCATACAGTTTTTCTACCATAATCGGATCGGTGATGTGATTGATCTTTATCTTGATGTAAGCAGGCTTTCCGGCTTTCTTGTTCTTTATTTCGTTGTTGATTAATGTCACAAACTTGTTTTTCATTTCATTTGGCGAAACAAGCAGTTCCTTGAACCGTATCTGAGTGTAAGGACGTTCAATGAATTCGAACACCTGATTTACATCCTTCACGATTTTCGGATAAGCTGTCATTAACATGCAGTCTGTGTACATTCTGGCATTTCCTTCGTGGAAGTTTCCGGTACTGATACAAGCAATATCCGGTCCACTTTTCATTTCAATGTGCGTAATCTTGGAGTGAACCTTTAAGCCTTCTACACCGAAAATCACCTTAATGCCGGCATCCTGCATTTTCTTTGACCAGTTGATGTTGGATGCTTCATCGAAACGAGCCAGCAATTCAATGACTACGGTTACCTTCTTTCCGTTACGGGCAGCTCCGATAAGGGCCTTTACTACCTTTGACTCCTTGGCCAGACGGTAGAGCGTAATTTTAATGCTGGTTACCTGTTTGCTGACAGCTGCTTCCTGAAGCACACGGATGAAGGAGTCGAAATTATGATAAGGCACATGGATAAAGCGGTCTTTTTCCTGAATCTTTTTCAACAGACTCTCTGGTCCGTCAAGTTCTTTTTTCAGAATAGGAGGCCATTTCGGATATTTCAAGTTGCTGTGTCCACAGTCCGGAAATTTCATTAAGTCCTTGTGGTTCTGATAACGTCCGCTTTCAATTACTGTGTCCAGACTGTCAAGTTCAAGCTTTTTCAACACCCTTTTCAACAGGTCTTTCGGCATGTTGTTATCATATATTACGCGAAGAGGTTCTCCTTTTTTACGGCTCTTTACCCCTTTTGAAATCTTTTGAAGTGTACCGGTGCGCAGGTCGTTGTCAATTTCCATTTCCGCGTCGCGGGTAAACTTAAAGGCATAGGCTTCGTATTTGTCGTATCCCAGTCCTTCGAACACCAGCGGAAGACAGCAGCGGATGACGTCGTCCAGATACATCAGGTAACTTTTGTTCTCATGATCCGGTAGTTGCACAAAACGTCCGCAAATATTTACCGGGAGTTCCAGAAAAGCATAGTCCGCCATTGGTTTGTTGCCGTTCTTGCTTACCTTTACGGCCAGGTAGATATTTTCATCGTTTTCGTAATCCAATAACTTAACGGCTGAGAACCATACGGGCACAATAAGTCCATTCAGCTTTTCTTTATAGAAAGACTGGATGAACTGTAGCTGTTCGGGAGTAACTTCCGAATTGGATACCAGATAGATATTTTCTTTTTTTAGATCCTCTGTCACACTGCTTACAGCTTCTTCGTAATCCTTTACGTAACGTGCGTTCAGTTTTCCGATTTGCTTAAGCAGTTTTTTTGCTTTTTCTCTTTCCTTGGCAGCCGATTTATCCATGCATTCCGCAATGCGGCTTTGAGAAGCTACTCTGACACGGAAAAATTCATCCAGGTTGTTGGAATAGATGCCAAGAAAGGCCATTCGTTCCAGCAATGGCACATGACTTCGGGTTGCTTCCTGCAGGATTCTGCGGTTAAAGTACATCCAACTGATGTCTCTTTCCAAATAAGGCTTTTCTTTTTTTCTATTTCTTGTTACCATAAAATCACTTTTTTTGCAAAGAAAATGATTTTATGTTACAATATGATTTCAGAACGATTATTTAGATTTTTTTACACAAACTCCTCTACCAGATACATTCCTTGCAGGGTATTTTGCGGAGCAAATCGCTCTATTTCATTCAATATGATGTATTCTGCTGATTTCACCCATTCCACAAACAGGCGGTTGGGCTTGTAGTTTTGAGAGAAACGCAGTAAGTTACTCAAGTTAAAATTGTGGTCGATGATGCCTGCTCCGTTCTGCATGGCATCGAAAGCATTACACTCTTGTTCAATATGGGCCGGTACCATCAGGATGGGTTTTCCTAAATACATGGCTTCGCATACCGATTCGAATCCTGCCGTGCTGGCGTATGCTTTGCAACCTGCCATCTGGCGAAGAAACTCTATATCGTCAAGCTGGTAGAAAGAAAGCGTGGAGTCTATTTTTTTCATAGGTTCTTCTTCCCAGTGGTCCCAAAAAAAGCGGAGAGGAGTATCCGGATGTTTTTTATGCCAGTTCAGAATATTTTCAGAGAATCCCGCATTCAGCATATACCCATGGATGTAGTCGCCTGGTTTGCTTTCCTGCTGCAATACATCTTGTCGCAATAAAGGAGGAACTACGCTGATGTGCTGATGATTGTCTTCCGGCATGGAGCGGAAGGAGAGGGCCAGTTTTTGTGAGGAACCTAATGCAGTCAGTCGCGTAAAGAAATTCAGGAAAAACAGGCTGCATTTGTTCTTTTTGGGTAATTTGAATTGGTTGTGAAGGAACAGGTACTGATGGCCGATACAGATTTGAGGTACTGCCGGACGGAAAAAGAAATAAGTCAGTCCGGTTAATAATTCATAGAAATTAATGACTAGTTCGGCGCCGGTTTCTTTGATATGCCGGTTAATGTAGCATATACTTTCTGCATATTCCGGTACTTTCAACAAGTTATATAAGATGCTTCGTGTCAGGTTTACCCGTTTGTTGGCGTGGGTAGGCAGGAAATTGGGGCTGATAAACTGTTTGACAGGAGCCTGGATGTTCCGGATAAAAAATCCCGGAAGTCGTCTGGATTCACTTTTTCCGACGAGTACTTCTACCACCTCGTGTCCGTTGCTTCTAAGCAGTTTCTCCATCGAAATGGCTTGCGTGAGGTGTCCTCTTCCTTCTCCCTGAACGATAAATAAGATTTTCATGATGCGATAGGTATTAGCGGTATGACATTATTTTCTTCAGGTTTCGTAGCCTGCTGTTCCAATTCGGTGTAATAGATTACTTTCCATTCCCCGTTTTCATCTTCAGTAAGTGCCGACATGGTTTCTACCCAGTCGCCTGAGTTCAGGTAGTGTATCTGGTCAATCATGCGGTTTTCCGGATGGTGGATATGGCCGCAGATAACCCCTTCACACTGACGGCTTTTTGCGAAGTCTACCAGTACGTTTTCAAAATCAGAAATATAGGATACGGCAGATTTTACTTTCTGCTTGATGGCCTGTGAAAGTGAATAATAAGGTTTTCCTTTTCTTACGCGATAGCGGTTGTACTGGCTGTTGAGCCATAGCAGGAGCGTATAGCCTATATCTCCCAGTTTGGCCAGCCATTTCATGCTGGTAGTTACCTTATCGAACACGTCGCCATGTGTTACGAAATAATGCTTTCCATTGCTTTCCAGTATGTAATCTTTTGTAATGGTCAGGTTGGCGAATTGAAGGGGAGCAAGATTGTCAAGAAAATCGTCATGATTGCCACGTACATAAATGATTTCCGTACCGTGTTTTTCCATCATTTTCATGATGATTTTAAAAAAGTGCGTGTGTTCCGCTTTCCATTTGCTGATGCCGGATTTCTGCAGATGCCATCCGTCTATGATGTCACCGTTCAGAATCAGTCGTCCGCAGTCTACTCTACTAAGAAAATCACTGATTTGGTTTACTTTCGAATGGGTAGTTCCCAAATGGATGTCCGACACCACAATGGTCCGGTAATAAGGTCTTTCTTTCATGCTTCATGTTTTTCTTAACGCTGTACAAAAGAAGGGAATGTATATTACAAGAGTGTGACTGTTAAATGAATAACTTGTTTCAACAGGCGAGGAGACGAAGCAAGAAGAAAGCCATTCCTGCGTCCCACAGAAATGGCTTTTGATAATGACTAAATATTGGCAATTTATTTACAATGTGTGTTTTTTGGAACACTATCAAGCTATGTCTTCCATGTAGAATATGGAACTGAATTCATTGTAGAACTCTTCTGCGGCAATCTCCAGATTTTCCAGGACCTCTTCTTCTGTTTCACCGTATGCAAAACATTGTTCATGATTGCACAGATAAGCATAATATCCCCCGTCGGGAGTACACTCCACTGTATATTTGTCAGCAATTGTTTCCATAATAATTTCCTTTTTTTAAGTCTGCCCAAAGGTCCGTGTTTTTTATTACAGAAAGATTGCTACGCAGTTACGTTTGCGTGAAATTATGTATCTGTAAAAATTTGGAATGAGAAGTGACAGGCATTCTACTTACTTTATATCAGTTGCTTTATGTCATGTTTAGGCGTAAAGAATTAAGAAACTTTATTTTGAATAGCTATAATGAAGAAACTTTTACCCAATCAATCCACATTTCTCCTGGTAAGTCATCGTCATTGATTTTCCCTGGCCAAGTCGGATTCCCGTTTAAGTCTCCACCGAGTGAGAAATTTAAAATAATATCGTATTTGTATTGGCAAAATGGATATTGCATTTTTTCTTCTGGTAGATGCTGATTAGGATATCTCCATGTTTCTTTTCCATCTATGTAGAATATTATAGCTTCTTCCGTTCTGTCTGCTGCATAAACATGATATTGGGTTATATCAAAATTGGTAGGTCGATTTGGATTAGTGGCTCCTGCGGAACCATTATCTCCATTTATAAAATAAGTGTGTACAGTTTGGTATATATCATTTGGAGTACCTTGTACCCATTCCATTAGGTCGATTTCGCCACCACGTGGCCATTGTGGTGCATCCATTGGCATTTGCCAGATGGCAGGAAATCCCCCTTTTACTAATTTAGTTAATTTAGCTTTGACTTCCAACCGGGTATTACAGGGAAATCCTGACGTTGTGCGAATCCCTCCATTTTTATAAGAATTTTTATCCTTAGAAACTTTTAGCTTTAATACTCCATTTTCTACTTTCACATTTTCATAGCCTTCTACATTCTTGAAATGTTGTCCCCATGTGTGATTACCATAAGTACATAATTTCCATATTGAAGAATCTGGTATAATAGAATTTTCGTTGAACTCATCTATAAATAAGATATTTCCTTTTTGAGGCGAAACTGATAAACATGGTAATGGAATGAGTATTGAAATAATGGTATAATATAAAATATGCAATGTTTTTTTCATACTGTTATTATTAAGATTCTATACTTTGATAAAGATAAAAATAGAGTTGTCTATTGACAACCCTATTTTTTATTCAGCATGTTATTTCCATTCATCGTGTTGAACAAGTTGCTTGTTTGTATCTATTTCTCCTTGTGGAATAGGCCAGACTGTATCTTGTGCTCCACGATAATTAAAATCATATACACAGAATTTATCACCATAGAATTCTTTATCATTTTGCATACGTTTTACGGCATTTTCCCACTCTCCCCATCTGTATAAATCTGCCAGACGTAAATCTTCAAAAGCTAATTCTACACGGCGTTCATGGCGGACTATTTTTCTTAATTCATCCTGGGAAAGGCTGGTTCCTTCTACAGCTTCTACAGCAGGCATACCTACGCGTGCACGCACTTCGTTGATGTATGGTGTTACTTCTGTCTGTGGAGCATTTTTTTCAATCTTAGCTTCTGCCATGGAAAGCAATACTTCAGCGTAACGAATAATGTAATAATCCAGGCTGCCGTCATATTCATTAGCTGTATTTTCTGGGGTAAACCATTTAAGAATACAAGCTGTAGATTTGGCAGGTAAATTATTTGTATATTCTTTTCCGTTCCAAGTCATTCCGGGCAGCATTAATGTTGCTTTTAACCGTGGATCACGGTTTTTGTATCTCGCATAATCAGGATTCTCTTGTGTGTGCTTACCTTTTTCAAGGCTGCCTTGAAAGAGAGGTGATTTATCAATAGGTAACCCGTCTGTACAATAAAAATCATCACATAAATTCATTGAAGCTTCAATGGCATTCAAAGGAGCATTCCAACAGACTCCAAAAGTGCTGCCCTCTTTTAGTCCAGGGCCTGTGTAGTGTACACTTAAAAGAACCTCATCACAAGTCTCATTATCTTCTTTGAACAAATCTCTGAAATTGGCTTCATAATCAGTACCATCTCCAGATTTAAATAAAGAAACTTTACCAATTACATTGTTATATGCTTCGATAGCGTCATCCCATTTTTGATTGAATAGTGCCATACGTCCCATGATAGCATATCCTGCTTCTTGAGACATTCTTCCTTTCTGCTCAGTTCCTTTTGGTGGTAGATTAGGATTGTTGGCTTTTAAATCGGCTATTACTTTTTCTGCAATAGTCTTTTTAAGTTCTTTGGGAGCTTCTGGATTTTCAAGAGTTAAAGGGGTTGTAATATAAGGAACATCTCTGTATAAAGAAATCAAGTTACAGTATCCTAAAGCTCTCAATGCGATAGCTTCTGCTTTAATAGTAGCTTTGGCTTTTTCGTCCATTGTTATTCCTTCTATTTTCGATAATAGCAGGTTGCAACGTTTGATTAATTCATAATTTGCATTCCAATAATTAGAAAAACATCCGTCAGTAGTTGCAGAGGTTCCTTTAGAAACTGTACTTCCCTGCATCCAGTCTCCCCACGTATGTTGCCCGTTGTCAGTACTTGTTTCACGCATAAGGAAACCAAATCCTCCTCCGTCTACGTTGTCATCATATAAATGATCTGATTGTAAAGCATCATAACATGCTGCAAGACCCATTAAAGCATCGTTTTCAGATTGTCAGAAAGTATTGTCTGATACTTGATTGGGATTATCCAATTCCAGAAAGCTATCGGAGCAAGAAATATTGGCTAACATTAAGCCGGAGAATAATAATCCTCTGTATAAGTGATTAAATTTTAGTTTCATAATTGTAGTTTTTATAGTTAGAAGGTTACGTTTACACCGAATGAGAATGATTTGGCATTCGGATAGTTGTCATTTCTTGTATCACCAGCACCTTTTTCCGGATCCCAGTTGTCAAGTTTGGTGAATGTAAGCAGGTTTGTTCCTGCAAAATAAATGCGCAGTTTTGAAACGCCGATTTTAGGAAGCTGGCCGAATGTATAGCCGAATTCAAAGTTCTTCAATCTCAAATAGCTTGCATTTTCCAGCCAGAAAGACGAGAATTGTTCATTCATTGTGTTACCCAATGCCGGCATCTTGCCATTAGGATTATCAGTAGACCAACGATCCAGCCATCTGTCTGTGAAATTACCACGAATATCTGTGGTTGTTTCCCAATTGTATCGATAAATGCCTGCTACTCCTTGCCAGAATGTAGAAAGATCGAATCCTTTCCAGCTGGCTCCTAAATTGATACCATAGGAATATTTAGGGAATGGGTTACCGATAATAGTTCTGTCTTCAGGAGTGATATTTCCATCGTCATTTAAGTCTGCATACATGATGTCACCTAATTTAGGAGCAACACCATTTTGCTTGATTACTTCACCCTTTGAGTTAGTTCTGTTCAAATCTTCTTCTGTTCTGTATAAACCAAGAGCCTGGTATGCGTAATATGCTCCGATAGGCTCACCTACCCGGTTGATTGTTTGTCCGCTGATACGTTCATCCAAACCACCCATATAAAGAATCTTATTATTCACATGTGACAAGTTAAATCCGGCATACCAGCTCCAGTCTCCTTTACTGTCATTATAATTCACATTCCATTCCCAACCTCTATTTCTTACTGTACCTACATTCTGGTAGGGAGCACTCAATGAGCCTAAGAAGATATTAGGCATTGCTAATTGCATCAGGATGTCAGAGGTTTTCTTATCGAACCATTCAAAAGTTGTTTGAATTTTGTTGTTCAGAAAACCTAAATCAATAGCAACATTTAAAGTACGTGTAGTTTCCCATTTTATGTTTTCATTTGGAATTGAGGTGGATACCATTCCAGTTTGTGGGTCTTTACTTTGGTCAAAATAATAATTTCCCGATGCACCTAAACTTGCCAAATAAGCGTAGCTGCCAATTTCTTGGTTTCCTAACTTACCCCAAGAAAAACGGAGTTTACCGAATAGCCATTGATAATTCTCCATGAATGATTCATTGGTAAATACCCATCCTGCAGATACAGAAGGGAAGGTTGCATATCTGTTATTTTTAGGCATACGTGAAGAACCGTCATGTCGTACATTTACTTCAAGAAGGTATTTATCAGCGTAACTATAATTGATACGTCCGAAGAATGATTGCAATCTGTATTCATCACTATTACCTACTGCTGATGGATTTTTTGATCCTCCATCCATTTCATAAATATTCTCTGTTGGAAAGCCTTCTATGCCGGCTGTAGTTGTGTAGCGAGTGTAGCTGATAAGAGAATGCCCTAATAATACATTTAAATTGTGAAGCCCGAATTTTTTGTCGTATGTAAGAATGTTTTCATTTGTCCACGTAGCTTCTCTCCAATAATAATCTTCTAATCTGTTGTTTTGTCCGGCTGCTTTTAATATATTGCCTTCTGCATCATATCGTGCCAGTTCTTTGGGCGTATATTTTTTAGTGGCATTCATGTAGAATGCATATGCCAGGCTTGTTTTGAATTTTAGTCCGTCAATAATATCGATACCTGCATATGCTTTTCCATTAAAACGCCAGGCTTCGTCAAGACGATATCCTTGTTCCATGAATTGTAGCGGGTTTTTGACTAATTCTGCATTTTTTAAAGATCCGTCTACATAGCCATAGTAACCGTTGGAATATTTTACAGGAACTGTGGGACGTGAGAACCATGATAAATAACGCATGACACTTGTTTCACCGCTTGGAGCGATAGAGGCTGGCTGGTCAACATTGTTTTTGTTTCCTGAAACGTTTAAGCCAAAATTGAAACGGCCGATATTGCTATCTACATTAGAGCGGAATGAAAATTTCTCGGCTCCTGTTTTCTTCATTATACCTTCTTGGTTAGAATAAGAAATAGAAGTCATATAATGGGTATGTTCGTTTCCTCCAGAAACAGAAAGATGGTGTTGGTGCATACTTGCATTTCTGAATACCTCGTCAAGCCAGTTTGTATTGGCATAATGATCAGGGTCTGAACCATCTTGAAGTTTCCGTAGCGCTGTTGCATCGTAAGTGCCTGGAGCTACATCATTTTTCATTAATGCCCATTGATAACTGTCAATGTAAGTCGGCAACATAGGCTTTTGCAGTGTATAGTTGCCAGAATAGTTGACTGAAACTTTTCCAGCTTGTCCTTTTTTGGTTGTGATTAGGATAACACCGTTTGCTGCGCGTACACCATAAATAGCGGCGGACGCTGCATCTTTTAAAACAGAAATGTTTTCGATGTCAGCTGCTGGAATATCACTCATCTGTGACAGTGTTCCTTCAACCCCGTCAATTAAAACCATCGGATTATTGTTACCGAATGTTCCTACACCACGTACTCTGATTTCCATGTCTTCTTTACCTGCCTGACCTCCGTTCTGGCTTATCACCAAACCAGGCATACGACCTTGTAGTAAAGATGCTGTATTTGAGGTTGGTACATCTTGTATATCTTTGGCTGAAACAGAGGATACAGAACCTGTCAGATTTACCTTTTTTTGTGTTCCATATCCAACTACTACGACTTCATCTAATGTTTCAGAATCTTCCTTTAAAGTGATTGTAAGATTTTTCTTTCCTTTTGCCGGAATTTCTTGACTTACATAGCCAAT
>UMCK01033309.1_pt1 | contig 11868 bp, 7 predicted proteins | sample 1964121 | NCBI WGS metagenome assembly UMCK01 (sample SAMEA4835957, study PRJEB28245) | human gut metagenome | biome: gut microbiome; material: fecal sample | place: Denmark | collected 2008 | reverse complement strand
CATACAAATCATTTTATATGATTTGATGGGCTTTTTTTATACAAAATTTCATTAAAAAAAGGATGATTTTTCGATATTATAACCGGTTTATAACCTGGCGAAGATTATACTAAATTCGAATAATGAAAGGGTTATATCGATAACTATAATAAAGGAGGACTTTATATGCTAAAGAATTTGAAAAAAGCAGCCGCAATTGTATTATCATTTGCGATGGCCGTTCAGTTTGGCTTAGCAGACTCTTACTATGTAAATGCGGTGGAAGAACCGGTTGAACCTCAACAAGAGGAAACAAAAACAACAACGACTACACCACAAGAGCAAGAGGAAGTGCCAACAACTGAAGAAGAAACCCCTCAACAACAGGAAGAAGAACAACAACAACCTGCAGTAGAGGAAGAGCAGCCTGCAGCAGAAGAAGCACAACCACAACCACAGCCTGTTGAACAAGCAGAGGTTAAGGTTTCTTATGTAAAAGAAGATGATACCGATTTGATGGAATCTGTAACAGCTACTTATGATGTTGGTTACAGATTGGATCAAGATACAAATGTATTCAAAGAAGCTCATGAAGCATTTGAATTTGAATATGCATTTGTGAATGGTAACAAAGAAAACAAAATCACTAAGGATCAAGTTAAAGCTTCTGGTTTAACAGTAACTAGTGACATGACAAGTTTAACTCTTGTTTATAAGAGCACAGCTACTCAAAACGAAAGCAAAGATAAAAAAGTTGAAACAGCTAATTTATCTGGTGAAAAGGAAGATGATTCTGATTCTGAGGATGATATAGCAACAGTTGCGAATAATTCGATAGAATTAAAAGTTGGCGAAAAAGCAACATTAGATTCAAGTGATGTGGAAGATTGGGGTTACAATCATCAACATAAATGGACAGTTAATAAGAAAAACATTGTTAATTTAAGTAGCAAATCAGGCTCAAGTATTACTGTAACTGGAGAAGGCGTTGGAACAGCAACAGTAACAGATACATATACATATAGTAGTTTTATGGGAGGGTCAAAACGAGGCACTAAGACATACACTATTAATGTAACGGCTGCAGTAACACCAACTGGTATTTCAATCAGTGGAGCTGATACAGTTAAGCAGTTCCAGACTACACAGCTAACAGCAAATCTTACACCTGAAGGTGCGAACGGTAAAGTGACTTGGACTTCATCAAATGAACAGATTTTATCTGTTGATGAGAATGGACTAGTTACAGGAAACCGCCAGGGATTAGCAACTATTACAGCAAGTGTTCAGGGAGCAGATAAGAATACGTTATCTGCAACAAAGACTATTGAGGTAGTGAAGAATGAAAGTCCTTCAAGTGGTAATAAAAGAGAAGCATTAGTTTATTATTTGAAAGATCCTACAAAAGATGCGAATTCAAATGGGCAGGATCAGTGGGGACCAAGTTCACTTGGAACAGCTATTGTCAATGTAGAAGGTGCGACATGGACAGGAAATAAAAATTGCTTTGATAATGTCGACCAACGTGTTTTATCATGGCCTACAGATTTAAATGGTACGAATGTAGTTCCAAGAAGTAATAATGCATGGAATTTAATATTTGATGCATATAAGGCTTCTATTGAAAAAGAATTGAAAGTAACTATTACTAAAGATGATGTAGAAGAAATTACACTTGTTCCAGCAAAGATTTCAAAGGATAATGGAACAACCCCAGACATGCACTTGGATTGTAATGTTAATATTAAATGCAAGAGCGTTGCATTGGTTAAATATTGGCTATTTGATGCGAATGGAACAAACTGGGATATGTTAGGTTCTAAGAACTATGTGATTAAAGATGGATCTACAACAAAACCTAGTGATGTTACAGATAAAGATTTCCCAAAAACAAAGACAGTGAATGGTGTAACTTACACATTCTCTGGTTGGTATACAGATCAGAGTTTAACAAAACCAGCACCAAGCTTCCCAGCTAAGGTTACAGGAGCTGTTAACTACTATGCGAAGTATGTTGCTGGATATCAAGTAAAGTATGATCTAGCTGGTGGCCAATTTAGTGATGGTTCAACTTCAGCAACAGAAAAACATAATGTTGATACAACTGTTGTTGTAAAGGAAGCACCTACACGTAAAGGTTACAAATTCACAGGTTGGACGGTAGAAGGACTTGATGGTACAACTATTAATAGTGGCGATAGTTTTACAATGCCAAATGGAAATGTAACATTAACAGCAAACTGGGAAAAGAAAGATATTAATGATTACGTTACATTAAAAACAAAGGATGTAACAGAAACATATAATGGTCAATCTCATGCAGCTGGAGAAGCAACAGCTGTTGCTAAAGCTGGTAAAGAGAATGAGATTGGAAAGCTTACAGTTGAATATCAGAAAGCAGATGGCAAGTGGACAACAAACCGTGAAGAAATTACTGCAAAAGATGTATCTGATAGTAAAACGGTAAATGTAAGAGTATCTAGTGATGATTGTTTAGAATATGTAACTGGAACAGAGAAAATTACAATCAATCCAGCTACATTGACAGTAAAAACAGAGGGTGCTAAAAGAGCATATAATGGAAAACCGTTAACAGCTGAAGGTACAATCACTGGATTCGTGAACGGAGAAACAGCTAAGTTTACAGTAACAGGATCTCAGACAACAGTCGGACAATCTACGAACACTTACAACATCGACTGGAAAGCCAAAGATACAACAGCTAAAAAAGGCAACTATACAATCAGCGAGGATCTTGGCGATTTGGTAGTAATATCAAAATCAATTGTTCCAGATGATAAAAATACTCCAGAAGAGAAGAAGACTGGTATAAAGGTAACTGCTCCTAAAGATACTACGTACAGTGGTAATGAACAAAAGAGAGAACCAGTTATTGAAGATACTAAAACTGGCAAGACATTAGACAAAGATGATTACTCATTATCTTATAGTGATGATGTAACTAATGCAGTTACAGTAACAATAACTGTAACTGGTAAAGGAAACTATACTGGTAAATTTGAAGTTACTTATAAGATTAATCCTCGTAAAGTAACATTGAAGAGTGAAACAGCTTCTAAACCATATGATGGAACAGCATTAACTAAACCAGCTGTAACAGTAAGTGGTGATGGCTTCGTCAAAGGTGAAGTAAGTGATATCAAAGCTACTGGATTAGTAACAACTGTAAGTGAAGGTAAAGTCACAAATACAATCACATTCACTAAGGAAAATAACTATAAAGATGGTAACTACGCAATCGATAAAGAGGAAGGTAAGTTAAGTATTACAGCTCAATCAATCAATCCAGGTACAGATCCAGAAAAACCAAATCCAGACTATACAGGTGCTAAGGTTAATAGTCCAAGTGATAAAGTCTATGATGGTAAGGAACACAAGTGGTCTCCAACAGTAACGGATAAGGCTGATAAGAAATTAAAAGCTGGTACAGATTACACAGTAGAATACTCAACATCTGATTTCACAAATGTTGGAACAATCGATGTAACTATTACTGGTAAAGGAAACTACACTGGAACAGTTAAACGTTCTTACAAAGTAACTCCTAAGGAATATACAGTAACTACTGAAAGTGCAACTAAGACTTATTCTGGTACTGCATTAACAGCTAGTGGTAAGGTAGAGGGTATTGTTTCTGGTGAAACAGTCGAATTTACTACTACTGGTAGTCAAACTGAGGTTGGTACTTCTAAGAATACTTATGAATTAGTATGGAAGTCTGCTAAGGCTACTAACTACACATTGGCTAAGGAATCTATCGGTGAATTAACTGTTAAAGCTAAGTCAATCGTTCCTGATGATTCAGACAAGACTGGTATTACAGTAAATGAACCAAGTGATTCTAAGTATGATGGTAAGGAACATAAAGAAGTATTAACTGTAACAGATACTAAGACTGGTAAAGAATTAGTGGCTGGAACAGATTACTCAGTAACTTACAGTTCAGATCTAGTAAATGCTGGTACAGTGAAGGTAACGGTAGCTGGATTAGGTAACTACAGTGGATCATTCACTAAGACTTATAAGATTACTAAGCGTTCTGTAACATTGACAAGTGCTACAGTAAGCAAGGTATATGATGGTAGTGCATTAACGAATACTTCTATCACAGTCAGTGGTGATGGATTCGTAGAGGGTGAAGGTGCTTCTTATGAGGTAACTGGAACTCAGACAGAGGTTGGAAATAGTGCTAACTCATTCGAATACAAATTGAATGAAAATACATTAGCTTCTAACTATAACATTACTAAGGTTGTTGGTACATTAACAATTACAGCAGCTCCTGCTCCTGTAACTCCAGCAACACCTAGTACGCCAAGTACACCAAGTACACCAAGTACACCAAGTAGTACAACTAGTACAACGCCTCGTACTCCAAGTGCTCCTCAGGTAACGACTCCTGCTGAAACAGTTGAAAAAGAGACAACTCCTAAGGCTGAACCTAAGAAAGAAGAAAAGGTTGAAGAAGAGTATACGCCTAAGGCATCACCTCAGTACTATTGGGCATTAATCAACTTGATTTGTGCAATCTTAACAGTATTATTCGGATTATTATTGTTGATTAGTAAACGTCATAAATCTGAAGATGATGACGAAGAAGATGATGAAACAAAACAACAAACAAATAACGATGATGAAGAGAACGAACAAGAAAAGAAACGTGGATTATTCACTCGCGTACTTGCAGTTCTAATCGCAATCGTATCTGTTGTATTCTTCCTAGTAACTGAAGACTTAAGTCTTCCATGGACTTGGACAGATCAATGGACAATTTGGATGGTTGTTATTGGATTAGTACAAATCGTAGTATTCTTCGTAGGACGTAAATGGAAAAACGTTGACGATGATGAAGACGAAGAAGAAGCACAACAAGCTTAATAAAAGTTAATAACACAAAAGGAGTAGCCTCGTGCTACTCCTTTACTGTCCAATGACCATTTCGATTTGAGCCTTTGCGAATTACAATTTCTTGTTGCTGCAACCTATTTAGCATGCGTTTAATAGTTGAGCGTGATAAGTTTAATTGATTTGCAAGCTCTATTTGAGTGATTTTTGGGTTCATTTTAATGAGTTGTATGATATCGGGTTCATTGGGTCCATCGGGTTCATTTATTTTTTATTTTGAACCCTATTTTTTTGTTGGGTTCATAGAATACATTATTTCTATATATGATGACTTTTAATTCGGTTTCTCCACCAATAAATACAGGAGGTTTTAAACCACATTCTTCGATTGACTTAATGATTCTAGGAATGCCGCGACCCCAGTTTTCAATGTATTTTAGATAGCGCAATGCATACGCTGTTGCTTCATTCCTAATATTTGAATTTCCTTGTTTCATTTTCTCGATTGTTTGTCCCATAACTAGTTTTCCTGGAGAAGTTACTTCTAAACGGTCATCGAATATCGCAACTTTAATGCTGTTTCTATCTATATAGGATCTGTGCGCAATGGAATTCACAATGAGTTCTCGTATGGCATATACGGGAATTTCGTATGTTTCTTTTCTTTCTAGAGATTCAAATGAAGCATTTAAACGTATGTTTCGTAATACAAATTTATACGCAAAGTCAATTTGTTCATAAATAGGTCCTGAGTATTCTTTCATATCAATGACTTCTGTTGTATCTGTTCCTTTAAAAAGAGCACATTGAATACGGTTTGGCAATGCGGGATGTCCTGTTAATAAGGCATAGGCATTAGTAGGTACAATATGATTGTTTGATTGTGTAAGTATTCCCCACGACAATAAATCTTGTTTCGTAATGGGTGTAACCGCATCTTTTTCAAATTGTGATTTAGAGTTTTCTAATGCTTTATGATAAAGGGTATCATATAAGTTTTGGATACTGTTTTCATTGATTTCTAATTCGGGACAAATTATCTTATCAAAATAGCGATTGCTACCTTCAAACATCAATTCTTTGATCATATTACGATCGGCTTTTCTGGTTGTTCCACTAACGCGTACATAAACACCATCAAATTCGCCTTCAGATTTTAAGTAAAATGGACGATCCCATCCAGATGGCACATTCACAATTAAAATGGTTTTATCTTCGATTGTATCTAAATCGATGCTAGGGATAATGTGTGGCTCAATGCTTGAAAATATTGAATTTGTGATGGAATCTTTGATTTTAAAAATATCACCTGATAGTCCACACACTTCAAATGAATCTTTCTTTTCTTCAATGCCAAAAATAATTTTTCCACCAAAACCATTCGCGAAAGCTACGACAGATTTTAAATATTTCTTATGCTCAGCAGGAACTTCTTTCTTTACTTCAATATTATTCTTTTCACCATATTTATTTAATTCAGTTATTAACATAATATCCCTCCTTCCAGTTCATTATATCTAAAAAACCATTCTAGTGCTTGCTAGAATGGGATCTTTGTCGTTAATAGTTTCCTGTATAGTTCTACACCTTTGTATAGGATGTCTTCATCAAAGGTGAACTTATTTGAGTGTAATGGAATGGTGTCTCCCGTACCTAAAAAGAAGAAGATAGATGGGGCTATGTTTCTATAGTAGCCAAAGTCTTCACTGATAAGTACAGGGCTTTCTAGTTTGTTGACTAGATTGTTTTTGTATAGTGCATAGAATAATTCTTCGTTATTGAATACGGGTGGATAGTGGTGATTCACTTTGAAGTTGACTTGTACTTTGTATTTTTTTGTTGCGTTATTCATGTTTTGTTCAATGATATCAACAATTTGATCAAATACTTTTGGATCATAATAGCGAATGGATCCTCTTACGTGAGCTTGATCAGCAATGATATTGAAGGCTTGGCCAGAATGGAAAGTGCCAAAGTGTAATAGGTGGAATGTATTGTTGTCAAAAGCTTTTTCCTCTTGTTCTAAAGACTTTTGTAGAATTTCTACACAAGCTGTTAGTGCATTGATTCCATTTTGAGGTTGAGCTGCATGACTGGCTTTTCCTTTTACTAAAAGTTCAAACTCACATCCGCCTGCCATCATTTCATTAGGGCGTGTATAAACTTTGCCTTTTTCAAGTTCTGGATAGATGTGTGTTCCGTAGATGGCGGCAATATTAAATTTATCAAAGAATTTAGATTCAATGATAGGTTTGGCGCCACCTGGTTTTTCTTCGCCTGGCTGAAATAACAATAATACGTTATAGTCGCTTTCTTTGGCATATTTCGCTAATTCTAGAACCATAGCCATATGGCCGTCGTGCCCACAGGCGTGCATACATCCATTTGTGCTTTTGAATTCTAGGTCTGTATTTTCTTCCATAGGAAGTGCATCCATATCGGAACGGAATACGATTGTCTTTTCTTTTTGGTTATTAAAATAGGCGGTTACACTATTTTGGATGGGATGATCAATGGTGCAGTCATATAAGTCTAATATGTTTTCAATATATTGTGCTGTCTTTTGAGTTGTGAGTTCAATTTCTGGAATTTGGTGTAAATGTCTTCTGTTTTCAATGATTGTTGGCATAAAATTCTCCTTTTATTGTGTTTATTATACTAAATGTTAAATAAATTTTACATAGATTTAACATTGTAAAGATAGTATGAATTTGCGTTTAAATTTATATTAAGTACGAAAATATGAAAAGGTGGAAAATATGACAACAACAAATATATTGTCTTTATTGGGTGGATTAGCTTTATTCCTATATGGAATGCAGATGATGGGAAATGGTCTTGAAGCTGCGGCTGGAGATCGTTTAAAACAAATTTTAGAGAAATTAACTTCAAATCGATTTTTAGGAGTCATTGTAGGTGCGCTTGTTACGGCGGTTATTCAAAGCTCGAGTGCAACAACAGTTATGGTTGTTGGATTTGTCAACGCACAGATGATGACTTTACAACAAGCTGTATGGATTATTATGGGGGCTAACGTGGGTACAACTATTACGGGTCAGTTGATTGCGTTAGATGTAAGTGCCATTGCTCCATTAGTTGCCTTTATGGGTGTGGCATTGATTATGTTTACAAAGAGTGCCAAGGCAACCGATATTGGACAGATCATTGCAGGTTTGGGTATTCTTTTTATTGGTATGAATATGATGAGTACAGCTATGATGCCATTAAGAGAATCAAAAGAATTTGTTGAATTAGTAACACATTTCTCAAATCCATTAGTAGGTATTTTGGTGGGTGCAGGATTTACGGCTTTGATTCAATCGAGTTCCGCTTCAGTCGGTATTTTACAAGCCCTAGCAGCCAGTGGCGTTATTGGCTTGGATGGAGCTGTATATGTATTGTTTGGACAGAATATTGGTACTTGTATTACGGCTGTTCTTGCCTCAATTGGAACAAGTCGTGAGGCTAAGCAGGCTACCGCCATTCACTTGAGCTTTAATATCATTGGTACAACGATCTTTACAATAGTATGTATGTTTACACCATTGGTATCTTGGGTTATTCACTTAACGCCATACAATGCGACTGCACAGATTGCGAATATGCATACTATATTTAATGTTTGTACAACAATCTTGTTGCTTCCATTTGGAACATACTTGGCTGAGTTTGCGCAACACATCTTACCTGTTGAAAATAAAGAAACAGAAGATGAGCGTTTATTATATTTACAGCCATTACCTAAGTCTAAGAAGATGATTGGTGGTGCAGCTATTTCAGTGAAACAAATCAATGATGAAACAATGCACATGTTAGAGCTTGCGTATGAGAATGTAAATCAGGCTTTTGGTCAGCTGTTGCAGTTTAGTGATAAGACGGATGAACAGATCTACAAAAGAGAAGATACAGTCAATTACTTAGATAAAGTCATTAGTGAATATATTAGTACGGCTTTGGCTACACCAAACTTGAATGTGAATATTTCTCAAGCATTGTCTAGTTACTATTTGATGTTAGTGGATATTGAGCGTATTAGTGACTATGCCGTGAATATGAATCATCAGGCGACAAAACGTCTTCAAGGAGATATGACAATTTCGGAAATTGAAATTGTAGAGCACATGAAGAAGTTATGTGCGGATATGAAGAATGATTTGGATGATGTAGAAGAGGCGGAACGTAAAGATGATGTGATTGATTCACTTGTATCTAGTTGGCGTGAAGCACAGATTCAAGCTTTAAAACAAAAGAAATGTTCAAGTGAAGTCAGTATGATGTTGTCACGTATTTTTACAGATTTTGAGCGTATTAATGACCACGCTTTAAATGTGTCTCAAGAATTGGACAAAATTACTTTTGAGATTCCTGATTAATAAGCAGTTTTTCTGCTTATTTTTTGTTATAATCATTTTATGAATATTGAGAAGTTATTAAATACAATTATTGAAGCCGGAAAGATGTTAGTGGAGAGTGGTGCGGAAGTCAATCGTGTCGAAGAAACAATGGTCAGAATGTGTCGTTGTTTTGAAGGCATTGAATATGCGGATAGCTATGTGACTTTAACGGGTATCATGTTTTCTTTGACGTATGACAATCAGACAATGACACGTATTTGCAGAGTACACACGGGAGAGGTAGATTTGAATCGTATTGATCAAATTAATACGCTTTCTAGAAAAATTTGTTCAAATCCAATATCAGTGGATGAGTTAGCTAATGAATTGGATCGAATTAAGGGGATGTCTCGCTATACATTTAAAGAGACAATGCTTTTTGGTGCGGTTGGCGCTGCTGGATTTGGAATGTTCTTTAATGGGACTTTATTAGAAATTGTGATGTCCTTTTTTATTGGAATTTTGATTCGTTGTATCAGCTGTTTCTTGTCAAAACACAAACTAAATTCTTTCTTGAATAATGCGATATCGGCAGGATCTGCAGCACTAAGTGCGCAATTGATCCATCAAGTGTTACCGCAGACGAATGTGGATATTATGGTTATTTCTAGCTTTATGCTTCTAGTGCCTGGACTTGCGATTACCAATGCGATTCGTGATACAATTGCAGGAGATTATGTTTCTGGTGTCGCAAGAGCGGTAGATGCCTTTTTGTGTGCTATTGCCATTGCGGTAGGGGCTGGTTTTGTGATGTATTTTTGGATATAGGGGAATGAATTATGATATATGTGATTTTAAAAGCAGGAATCTCTTCATTCCTTGCTAGTTTAGGGTTTGGTTTCTTATTTAATATTAAAGGAAGAAATTTATGGTTTGCCGGAGTTGTAGGTGCCATTGGAGGTGTCTGTTACAAGGTGGGACTGTATTTAGATTGTTCTGAAATATTATCCAATTTTTATGGGGCTTTAGGTTTAGCCTTAGCCTCAGAAATATTGGCACGACAATGTAAGACGCCAGTCACAACATTTTTAGTTTGTGCATTGATTCCATTGGTTCCTGGAGGCGGTATGTATCGTACGATGCTTGCGGCCATTCGTGGAGATGCTCAGAACACACTAAATATGGGGCTTCAAACGTTGAGTATTGCGGGTGTTTTGGCTTTGGGAATCCTATTGGTTTCCACAATTATGCGTGTGTATTATCAGGAAAAGAGAAAATTTTTAGAAAAAAAGTAAAAAAGTACTTGCAAAGATGAATATTTATGGTATTATATATGAGCGTCTTGGGGATATGGGCCTGTAGCTCAGGTGGTTAGAGCGCACCCCTGATAAGGGTGAGGTCGTTGGTTCAAGTCCATTCAGGCCCACCATGATTTCTTTAGACGCTTACTATAATGGGGTGCTAGCTCAGCTGGGAGAGCACCTGCCTTGCACGCAGGGGGTCCTCGGTTCGATCCCGATACGCTCCACCATTTGTAAAATATAAACTGCAGATGCAGTTTTTTTTTATATTAAGATTTTGACTTCGGAACAGAGAAATATGATATGTGAAATAGCACTAAAATATCACAAGATATGAATTATCAGGAATGACAAAAACGACTATCGTAATAGCCAACATTTTGTATTTGTCTGTCTTTTAGTTGCTGAATTATTTTTTTACAATCATCTTATGATCACATTCAGGGCAGTGCATCATATAGTTTTCTTCAGGTTCATTTGGAACTAATTTATCGATCAACTATCTAGGTGCTTCTTCTTCGTAACCGAGTTTTGTACATTTCATCAATATATCTTTTTCAGTATGTTCTGTCATTTCTTTTGTCCTTGAATGAATTATATGTATAAATATACTGCATTGTGGCTTTACATTTACATTGAATTGGATCTCTATTAAAAGAATCTATTAAATGAGTGCGGTATTTGAATTTATTGAGTTTGTTTTTAAGGACTTTAGTTTTAGGCTTACGAGAATTATCCTTGTTCTTTTTGATTCCAAGAAGTGCATGTACTTTATCTATGGTTTTCTTAGAAGCATTGGCATCGAATAATTAAGAAATGATAGTCCGGTATATGTATAATAAGGCGGTTTATAAAATCAATCACATTATCTGTGACATCATGACGTTTTTCATCCTTGTAATCATTGTAGAACCAGCTGACAGTATTTGATTCTTTATTGTATTCTGTGATTCTATTTTTAGCCATGGCAGGTCTACCTGCATAGCGAATAAAGTAGTTTACGCAGCAGCCTTGAATATCTTTACTATTTTTGGAATCGTTGTCATTGGATTTGAACTTGGCATAGACATAGAATCCTTTAGGATGATCTTTATAGAGTCTGTTCTTTTCTTCAGGCTTCTTTAATCCACCAGCTTCTTGAATAAGGCGAATCAGTTTCAACTGGAATGTTTGAATGATAAGTTGTGTCCATATATTAATTATATGTGAATTTAATGTGAACATGTGAGAATATTAATAAATATCACATATTCACATTGGTGATATAATGATACAAATAAAATAATTTAGAAAGTCTCAAATCTATCTATTAAACCTGTTTTGAATATAGTATAATAGAGTCAGATGGAACAGGAGGACTTGTCTTATGAAGGTGTTTTCAATGTCAC
>UMCK01001890.1_pt1 | contig 12370 bp, 9 predicted proteins | sample 1964121 | NCBI WGS metagenome assembly UMCK01 (sample SAMEA4835957, study PRJEB28245) | human gut metagenome | biome: gut microbiome; material: fecal sample | place: Denmark | collected 2008 | reverse complement strand
CCCTGATTCATCCTGTAATTAAAAGTACCGTAGATCGCGGAAATGGCGGGAACCGCCAGAAACAGCAGCCAGATCGGGCTGCGGCGGAGCTTACGGTTCTCCGCGCGGATACAGCGCATCAGCATTGTTATACCTCCTTGCGTTTCAGGGCGTTCCATGTCATCACGGCGAACAGAACACAAAGCGCCATCGTGACGCCCAGCAGCCAGACGGGATAGGGCGCGGTGTAGTAGCGGACGATTCTGGTTTCCGGGTCCCAGTCCATGCGGGCAGTGCTCAGGGGAATGTAATACCCCCATGGCATGAAAAAGCTGACCATGGGCGGCATGAAGGAGGCAAACAGCCCGGACAGGCTCCCCACCATTCCTCCGGCCAGTGTCGGCACCTGATTGTCAAAGCGGACGCTGAGAAACAGCCAAAGGAAGAACAGCATGGCGTTTACCATGAAGGTCGCGGCGGCAAGCCACCAGAATTGCCCGAAGTCAAGGGCATCCGTATAGCCCGCCCATTTTCCCAGCGCCAGAATGCCCGCGCTTTCCGCGGCGACCATCAGAAAAATTTGCAGCAGGGCAGCGGCGGCTTTCCCGAAGAACAGGGACGCCCGGCTTTGCAGGGTCAGCAGGATGCGGCAGCATTTTTCTTTGCTTTCCAAGTCCCACAGGCGACTGGCAAGCACCGCCGTGCCGAGGGGCATGATGACCGTATTGATGATCGGGATGGCGTAAAGCAGGCCGCTGTAGCCTTGGGATACGTCTTCGCTTTTGCCGCCGGTCTGGGTTGCCCACAGGAGGGCGGCCAGAGAAATGCCCACGGCCACCAGCGCGTTGTGCCGGCGCCGGGATTTTTTCAGTTCCGCACAGATGGCTCTCATTTCGCGTCCACCCCCGTCAGGCTCAGGAAAATTTCCTCCAGCGTTTTGGTTGCCCGGTTCAGCTCCACCACACCGGCCCGTGCGGCTGCCAGACAGCCTATCAGCTCCGCGAGCCGCGCTTCGTCCATGGCGGGGAGGTGGAAGACGCCCCGTTCCAGCCGTGCCGAATTTCCCAGAATTGGCGCGGCCTTTTCCGGGTGGAGCACCCGCAGGGAGATGTCGCCCTGACTGTGCTTCCGCAGATCGTCCAGCTCCCCCTGAAACAGAAGCCTGCCGTGGTTGATGATGCCCACCTGATCGACCATCTGCTCCATTTCCCCCAGCAGGTGGCTGGAGATCAGGACCGTCGCGCCGCACCGGTTGGGCATATCCTTGATGAGACTGCGCATCTGCTGGATGCCGGAGGGGTCGAGACCGTTGGTGGGTTCGTCCAGAATCAGCAGCTTGGGATTTCCCAGCAGCGCCTGTGCGATTCCGAGACGCTGGCGCATACCCAGAGAATACTGCTGCACCTTCCGGCGACGGATGTCGGTCAGCTCCACGATCTCCAGAACCCGGTCGATATTCCGCTCCGGGACGTTTTTCAGCTCTGCCAGAATTTGCAGATTTTCCTCCCCGGTCAGATGGCCGTAGCAGGCGGGGGACTCGATGAGCGAGCCGGTCTGCCGCAGCAGCGACAGCCGGTTCTGCTGCGTCATGGACTTTCCCAGAAGGCGGATGCTTCCGCTGTTAGGCTTCACCAGCCCCAGCAGCATTTTCATGGTGGTGGATTTTCCCGCGCCGTTTGGGCCGATGAAGCCGTAGACGCTGCCCTCCGGAACGGACAGGGAAAGACCGTCCACCGCGGGCGTTTTCCCATAATACTTGGTGAGATGTTCGGTTTCAATGATTTGCATAGCCTTGCTCCTTTTCGGTTGGTGCGGACAGCATACACCCCCGAGCTTATGGCCTCCTTGCGCTGGGCTTAAATTTACCTTAATTTGTGGGCATTACACTGGAAAATGGCCGCGCACGCCGATATAATGGGCGAAAAGGAGGCGGGGCTATGCAGACGATACAGGACGCAAAGATCCTCGTTGTAGACGATAACCGGGAGCTTCGGAATCTGATAAAGGAAGAACTGACGGGGGCGGGCTATCGCGCGGTACGCATGGCGGACAGCGCTGCGGCCGCGAGACAGGCAATTTCCGGGGAACTGCCGGAACTGGTGATTCTGGACATCAACCTGCCGGACGGCGACGGGTTCAGCCTGTTCCGGGAGATTCGGGGCAGAAGCGACATTCCCATTCTGTTTCTGTCCGCCCGGGACGCGGACAGCGACCGGCTGTTCGGTCTGGGGCTGGGGGCGGATGATTATATGACCAAGCCCTTTCTGATGCAGGAGCTGCTTCTGCGGATTTCCGGAATCCTCCGGCGGGCGTACCGGGGGCAGCTGCAGCGGGAAACTGCCCTTCGACTGGGGGAGCGGACGGTGGAGTTAAGCGACGCCACGGTTTCGTCGGCGGGCGGCACGGTCACGCTGACGGCGACGGAGCGCGCCATTCTGCAAAAGCTGCTGGACAACCGGGGGCATATCGTGACCTACGACGCACTGTGCGAGGCGGTCTGGGGCAGCGACTATTACGGCTGCGAAAACAGCCTGAACGTCCACATCCGGCACCTGCGGGAAAAGGTGGAGGAGCAGCCGTCCCAGCCTGTCTGGATTCTCACGGTGAGGGGGCTTGGCTACAAGCTGGCGAAGGAGGGGACGAAATGAAAACGGTTTCCCGGATGATCTTCCGCTACCTTCTGGCGGCCTTCGGCATTGCGTTTCTGGTGCTTACGGTCAATGGGGCGCTGCTCATCGGCGTTGTGCTGCATTACGGCGCAAAAGGGCAGCAGGAGGGCTTTTTCCCAGTGGGAAAGTTCGCCGAGTCCTTCACCCGGACGGACGACGGCTTTGCCCCCGCCCCGGACATGGAATGGCAGAAGCATTTTGCGTGGGCGATGCTGTTGGGGGACGACGGCGAAATCCTGTGGTCGGAAAATCTGCCGGAGGAATTGAACCACGCCTACACCGTCCCGGAGGTCGCGTCTTTTTCCCGGTGGTATCTGAAGGACTACCCGGTGATGGCCTACCGCAATGACTTTGGCCTGCTGGTGGCGGGGAAAGAGCAGGGGAGCATGACCCGGTTCGATTTCTACATGGACAATGACATCCTCTACGCACTGCTGTCGGGGGTCGGGCCGCTGCTGATCGTCGATCTGTGTCTGGTTGCTGCCATTTGCCTGATCCTCGGCTGGCGGGGCGCGAAGCCTTTGCGGGAGGCGGCGGCGGGAATCGGGCAGCTGGCGGAGGGGAAAGAGGTCTGCCTGCCCCAATCTGGCGCTGCCGCCGAGCTGGCGGAGAAGCTGAACCAGACCAGCCGTTATCTGCAGAAGCAGAACGCGCTGATCCGCCGCCGGGACACCACCCGCGCCAACTGGATCGCCGGGGTCTCCCACGACATCCGCACCCCGCTGGCGCTGATCATGGGATACGGGGAGCAGCTGGCGCAGCAGGCGCCGCCTCAGTCCGAACAGCAGAAAAAAGCCGCCGCTATCTGCACCCAGAGCCAGAAGATCAAGGCGCTGATTGAAGACCTGAATCTGACCTTCAAGCTGCAATACAACGCCCAGCCCCTGCGGCGGACTGCCGTCTCCATGGGCGCGTGGCTCCGTCAGAGCGTGGCGGATTTCTGCGATTCTCTGGGAGAAAACTACAGCGTCGGGCTGCAGATCCGGGAGCCGGCGGGACAGACGGTGCTGGAAGCGGACAGGGAGCTGCTGACGCGGGCGCTGGACAATCTGCTGAACAACAGCGTCCGGCACAATCCCGGCGGCTGTGATATTCAGGTTGCGGCGGAGCTGGCAGACGGGCGGTTCTTGCTGACGGTGCGGGACAACGGGGCGGGGTATCCGGAAGCGGTTCTTCGGAATCTTTCCGGCACGGATGACCCCAACGCGCCCCACATTCTGGGGCTGCATCTGGTGCAGCAGATTGCCGCGGCACATGAGGGAGAAGCGAGCTTCTGTAACGATGGCGGCGCTGTGGCGACACTGAAATTTGCGGTGCAGGAAAGCACAAAATAATACTGAACTCCAATTAGGGTCTATCTGGAAACCGGAAATATGACCAACAGCGAGGGATTTTTCGTCTGATGAAGCCATTTTTTCGCAGGAATACTTTGTGTATTGCAAGGAAAAATGGCGTACAGCAGGCGGAAAAGACCCGCTGTTTGGGCATGTTGACGGTTTTCAGATAGACCCTAAAATCTTAAAAAAAGATTTTAATTGGAGTTCAGCATTACTCATTTCTTTTTTCTGAAATTCCGTTGCTTTTTTTGACATCAAAGTCCCTCCCAAACGTGCGCTGCCCTGCTGCCTGTCACTTTTTTAATTTAGTTAGCTAACGCTAACTACGGAGACATTGTAGCACACGGCAGCTCGGTTTTCAATAGGAAATCCGCATTTTTCGCCCCGAAAGGTGCCTGTTTCGGAAGACGCAAAGCTTTCCGGAGAAATTTCCGTGCCGGGGTCGAGCTTTGCCGGATTTTAGGGAGAAAAATCCCTTGACTTATGAGTGGATAAAGACCATAATAGTAGAGTGTCTGGAAGCTTGGGAGGAAAGAAAGATGTATCAAAAAGAAAAAAAGCTGAATCCGGTGCTTCTCATCGTGCTTGCGGTCGTGCTGCTGGCGGCGGGGATCGCCGTTTGGTTTCTGCTGACCCATGTGCGGGTGGCGGGGGCGTTTTATTCCCGGAGCGCCGAGGTGCTGGATCTTCGCTTTGCCGACATTACAACGGCGGATTATGAGAAGCTGCGGAAAAAAGCGCCGAACAGCGAAATTCTCTGGCGGATTCCGTTTCAGGGGAAGACCTATGACCAGAACACCGACGTGCTGTACGTGACCTCCCTCACGGACGAGGACGTGGCTACGCTGGACTATTTCACCCAGCTGAAAAGCGTGGAAGCACAGGAATGCACGGACTATGCCCAGCTGACCGCGCTGGCTGCCCGCCGCCCGGCGGTTGTGGTGGATTATGCGGTGACCATCGACGGCAGAAAATACGATCAGGACACCGCCGTGGTGAGCGTTTCCGACATTACAGATGAAGAAATTAATTTGCTTACATACCTGCCGGATCTGACGGCGGTGACGGCGGTGGGCTGCGAGACGCCGGAACAGATGGAAAAGCTGCGGGATTTCTGTCAGGAGAAGGGGATTTCCTTCGCCCTGCGCTTCGGCACGAAAACCTATCCCGACACGGTGCAGGAGTTGGATGTCACCGGCATCACCGACGCGGAACTGGAGCTTCTCCAGCTTCTGCCGGAACTGAAAACGCTGCACCTTGTAAACCCGGAAGCCGACCCGGCGACGGTTCTGCAGCTGCGCAGCACCTATCCCAAGGTGAGCATCAACTGGGAAGTGGAGATGGCGGGGATCTCCTTCCCGGACGATACGAAAGAGGTCGATCTTTCCGCCGCGCTGGAGATCACCACCACTGACAAGACTACGACCCAGACTGCGGCCACTACGAAGGTCACGACCGGCACCGTGACCGGCATCCAGACTACGGAGGAACCGAAGCCTGCCGTCACGCTGGACCTGCAGGATCTGGAAAAGAAGATGTCCTATCTGCCGGACGCCGAGCAGGTATTTCTGGGCAAATGCGGCCTTGACAACGAGGAGCTGGCCGCCCTCCGGGAGAGAGAACGGGAAAATTACAAGGTCGTCTGGACGGTACAGCTGGGCAAGAAGCTCACCGCGCGGACGGATGCCACCACCTTCATGCCCGTCCGGGAGCATGTCTATTACTTCCTGGACGACGATGCCTACAACCTGCGCTACTGCGAGGAAATGCTCTGCGTGGACGTGGGACACATGGGTCTGACCAACATCGATTTCGTGTCGGGGATGCCCCATCTGCAATTCCTGATCCTCGCCCACAACGGGCAGCTGCAGGACATTTCCCCTATCAGCAGCTGCAAGGAGCTGATTTTCCTTGAGCTGGACTGGAGCGCCGTGAAGGACTTTTCCCCGCTGGTGGGCTGCACCTCGCTGGAGGACCTGAACATCGGCCTGACCTATCCCAGCGTGGAGCCGCTCATGCAGATGCCGTGGCTGAAAAACCTGTGGATGGTAGAGCGGGGCGGCGGATACCAGCTGTCTCAGGCGCTGCCGGACACCAAGATCGTGGCCACGGCCAACGCCACCGTAGGCGCGGGCTGGCGGAATCTTCCCAACTACTACAAAATGCGGGATATGCTGGGCATGGAGTACATGAAGGGCTAATAGCCGATTTCCGGAAAAAGTTGCAGATACAAACATATTATGGAAATATTTGCCGCTTTTGGAAATAATTATGTGGGAAAATTCGCAAAATCCCTGACTGAGACTGCCTAGCGCGCGGACCCCTTAATTAAATCTTAATGGATTCTTTAGAATATCCTTACAAACCCCGCCGCCCCGGAATCTTGACAGGGGGGCGGGGCTGAACTATAATGGCAAAAGGAGGTATTGAGCATGAAAAAAGCGCTTTATGTTATTGTGATCATGATTCTGATCATCGCTTTCTGCGTCAGCGCGTTTCTGGTTGCCAGATACGTACTGGAAGGCAAAAAGCAGGCAGATCGTTACGAAGACCTTGCGAACATCAAAAATCAGGCGCAGACCAGCGTCCCCACACAGGCGACGAAGCCCTCGACCGCGACAGAACCCTCAAAGCCCGGATTTGAGGTCATCAGCGACCCCACCGTGGAGGGCGGCATCCTTCTGGATTATGCTGAGCTGCACGACATGAACCCGGATCTTGCGGGCTGGATCAAGATCGAAGGCACCAAGGTGGATTACCCCGTGATGCAGACGTCCACAAACAACAAGGACTACTACCTGAAGCGGGACTTCGACAAGCAGGACAGCGTCCGGGGCTGCATCTACGCCCGTGAGGAGTGCGACCTGGAGAAGCCCAGCGACAACATTACCATCTACGGCCACAACATGGCCGACGGCAGCATGTTCCACAGCCTGATGTCCTACACCGAGAAGAGCGCGTGGGACTACAACAGCCTGATCTTCTTCGACACCCTGAAGGAGCGTCACATCTACAAGATCTTCGCGGTGTTCAAGACCAGCGCCAACGCGGGCAAGGGCTTCTCTTACCACCAGTTCGTGGACGCCCAGAACGAGACGGAGTTCAACGACTTCGTCACCAACTGCAAGAATCTGTCCTTCTACGACACCGGTATTACGCCCAAATACGGCGACAAGATCATCTGCCTGTCCACCTGCGAGTACACCCTGAACAACGGCCGTCTGGTCGTGGCAGCGGTGCGCATCAGCTGACGAAAAAATCCTCAGACGTTTCTCGTCTGAGGATTTTTTTGCCGCGGGGCTTTTCTTCCGGAAAGTTTATGCTATAATAACGGTAGAGTATTCAGACCGTTTCTACCCGCGAAATTGAAAGAAAAAGAGGGGGATTTTGCCATGCAGAGTCTATGTGACCGATGGGAGTTCGTTTCCGACTGGTATGACGGATTTGCTGTCGGAGAGGGGGAGGGAGAGTGCGTCCGCCTGCCCCATACCGTGAAGGAAATTCCGCAGCACTACGCCGACAGCCAGTCCTATCAGATGGTCTGCGGCTACCGGAAAAAGCTGACGCTGGATCCCACGCTGGCGGGGAAGCGCCTGTTCGTGCAGTTCGACGGCGCGGCGCATATTGCCACAGTGTACTTAAACGGTAAGGAGCTGGCAACCCACCGGTGCGGCTATACCGCCTTCCGGGTGGACATCACCGACGCGGCGGTTCTGGACGGCGAAAACTGGCTGGCGGTGAAGCTGGACACCACGGAGAACGGCGAGGTGCCGCCCTTCGGATTTGTCATCGACTATCTGACCTACGGCGGGCTTTACCGGGAGGTCTGGCTGGACGTCCGGGAAAAGAGCTATATTGAAGATCTGTACATAACGACCCCGGACCTGACCACCCTGAAAATCAAGCCCACTTTGCAGAATGCCGAAGGGTGCATTCTTCTGGTGGAGCTGCAGAAGGGCGAGCGGGTGCTGGTGAAGAAGGCATTCACCGCCGGGGGTGTCATTACCATCAGCTGTCCCGGCGTCAAGAGCTGGGACACGGAGCATCCCATTCTCTACACCTGCCGGGTGTCCATGCTGAAAATCGGCCGGGTGATGGATACGCGGGAGGTCAAGGTGGGCTTCCGTACCGCCGAATTCAAGGCGGACGGCTTCTACCTGAACGGGAAGAAAACTTTCCTGCGGGGATTGAACCGGCACCAGTGCTGGCCGTATGTGGGCTACGCCGTTCCGGAGCGGCTCCAGCGGGAGGACGCGCGGATTCTGAAGCAGGAGCTTGCCTGCGTGGCGGTACGCACTTCCCACTATCCCCAGAGCCAGTATTTTATCGACGAATGTGACCGACTGGGACTGCTGGTGTTCACGGAAATTCCCGGCTGGCAGCACATAGGCGGAGAAAACTGGAAAGATCAGGCGGTGGAAAACACCCGGGAGATGGTGCTGCAATACCGCAACCATCCCAGCATCGTCCTCTGGGGCGTGCGCATCAACGAAAGTCAGGACGATGACGAGCTGTACCGCCGCACCAATGCCGCCGCCCACGAGCTTGACCCCAGCCGGGCGACCTCCGGCGTGCGGTTCCTGGAAAAGAGCCACCTGCTGGAGGACGTCTACGCCTACAACGACTTCTCCCACACCGGAGACAATCCCGGCTGCAAGCCCAGGCGTACCGTTATGCAAAGCCGGAAAAAGGCGCTGCTGATCTCCGAGCATACCGGTCACATGTACCCTACCAAGTCCTATGACACCTGGAGCCACCGGCAGGCGCAGGCGCTGCGCCATGCAAGGGTGCAGAGCGACGCCGCGGCCGACGGCGGCCATGTGGGCTGCTTCGGCTGGTGCATGTTCGACTACCCCACTCACAAGGATTTCGGCTCCGGCGACCGGGTATGCTACCATGGCGTCATGGACGCCTTCCGCAATCCCAAGCCCGCGGCGGCGCTGTACGCCAGTCAGGGAGAGGGGACGACGGTGCTGACGGCCTGTACGCCCATGGACATCGGCGACTATCCCGGCGGACAGATCGGGGACTCGGCGGTGCTGACCAATGCCGACTCCGTCCGGCTGTACAAGAACGGGAATTATGTCACGACCCTCCGCACCGGGGACTACCCCGGACTGCCCCATCCGCCTATGATTCTGGACGACATCATCGGCGAGCTTCTGGAAACCCAGGAGGGCTTTGACGAAAAGAAGGCCGACCTTCTGCGTGCCTGCCTGCTGGCAGTGCGCAAGCACGGCCTTGCCCATCTGCCCCCGGCGGATCTCGCCCGGATGGGTGTCGCCATGACAAAATACGGCCTGACCTTTGCCGATGCGCAGAAGCTCTACGGAAAATACGTGGGCAACTGGGGAGGGGAGTCCACCGTGTGGCGGCTGGACGCATTGAAGGGCGGGAAAGTGGTTTCCTCCGTGACCCTGTGCCCCAGCACGAAGCTGCATCTGGAGGTCACGCCCAGCCACACGGAACTGACGGAAAGGGACACCTACGATATGGCGGCGGTGCGCGTCCGCATTCTGGACGAATACGGCAGCCCGGCGCCCTACGCCCAACTCCCGGTGACGTTCCGGCTGGAAGGCGCGGCGGAGCTGGTGGGACCGGAGACGGCAGCAGCCGAGGGCGGCATGACGGGTACTTACGTCAGAACCACCGGGCAGACCGGCACGGCGGTGCTGACGGTGTCTACCTCCCAGACGGAGGCGGTGCGCATTGCGTTTACGGTCGGCCGGAAGCCGGAGCGGTGAACGTCCTCAAGGCGGCTGTAAAATTCTGATAAAAATCTCAGGAATGTGGCCGACAGATATTGACATTTCCGCCGGGAAGTGGTATCCTTATTTCGGTACTTAAGTACCGAATAGAATATGTGCAGTGAGCCATTACAACGGCAGCTGCATAAATCCTGTATGGGCCGATCCACACAAAACGGTAGGCACCAACAAACTACAAGGAGTGTATTAACAATGGGATTCAAATCTGACATCGAAATCGCACAGGAGACCCCGATGCTGCACATCCGCGAGATCGCCAAGACCGCAGGTGTGGATGAGAAGTATCTGGAACAGTACGGCAACTACAAGGCCAAGGTTGACTACAACATCCTGAAGGACATGGCGGACAAGCCCAACGGCAAGCTGGTTCTGGTCACCGCCATCAACCCCACCCCCGCCGGTGAGGGCAAGACCACCACGACCGTCGGTCTGGCTGACGCCATGCGTCGTATCGGCAAGAACGTCATGGTTGCTCTGCGTGAGCCTTCCCTCGGCCCCGTGTTCGGCGTCAAGGGCGGCGCTGCCGGCGGCGGCTACGCACAGGTCGTCCCCATGGAGGACATCAACCTGCACTTCACCGGTGACTTCCACGCCATCGGCGCTGCCAACAACCTGCTGGCTGCGATGCTCGATAACCATATCTATCAGGGCAATGCTCTGGGCATTGACCCCCGTCAGATCACCTGGCGCCGCTGCGTCGATATGAACGACCGTCAGCTGCGGTTCGTCGTCGACGGCCTGGGCGGCAAGGTCAACGGCACCCCCCGTGAGGACGGCTACGACATCACCGTGGCTTCCGAGATCATGGCGGTTCTGTGCCTGGCCTCCGACATCAACGACCTGAAGGCCAGATTGGCTCGTCTGGTGGTCGGCTATACTTACGCCGGCAAGCCCGTCACCGCCGGTGACCTGCACGCACAGGGCGCTATGGCCGCTCTGCTGAAGGACGCTCTGAAGCCCAACCTGGTTCAGACGCTGGAGCATACCCCCGCGTTCGTCCACGGCGGCCCCTTCGCCAACATCGCCCACGGCTGCAACTCCGTGACCGCTACCAAGATCGCTCTGAAGCTGGGCGATTACGCCATCACTGAGGCCGGCTTCGGCGCCGATCTGGGTGCTGAGAAGTTCCTGGACATCAAGTGCCGTATGGCGGGTCTGAAGCCCTCCTGCGTGGTTCTGGTCGCCACTGCCCGCGCCCTTAAGTACAACGGCGGCGTGCCCAAGGCCGAGACCGGCAAGGAGAATCTGGAGGCTCTGGAAAAGGGCCTGCCCAACCTGCTGCAGCACGTTTCCAACATCACCACCGTCTACAAGCTGCCCTGCGTGGTCGCCATCAACCGCTTCCCCACCGACACTGAGGCCGAGCTGAAGCTCATCGAGACCAAGTGCAAGGAGCTGGGCGTCAACGTTGCTCTGTCCGAAGTCTGGGGCAAGGGCGGCGAAGGCGGCGTAGAGCTGGCCAAGGAAGTCATCCGTCTGTGCGAGCAGCCCAATGATTTCACCTTCTCCTACGAGCTGAACTGCTCCATCAAGGAGAAGATCGAGGCCATTGCCAAGAAGATCTACCACGCCGACGGCGTGAACTTCACAGCCAATGCCGAGAAGCAGATCAAGACCCTGACCGAGCTGGGCTACGATCATATGCCCATCTGCATGGCCAAGACCCAGTATTCCTTCACCGACGATCAGACCAAGCTGGGCGCACCCAGAGATTTCACCATCACCGTGCGCAACGTGAAGGTTTCCGCCGGCGCCGGCTTCCTGGTCGCTCTGACCGGCGAGATCATGACCATGCCCGGCCTGCCCAAGGTACCTGCCGCTGAGCGTATCGATGTGGACGAGACCGGCAAGATCTCCGGCCTGTTCTGATTCATAGTACCGTAAAAAGCACAGGCGGGGGGCCGCCTGTGCTTTTACGGTTTTGGACTTGTTTCATTGGGAGACTTTATGGCGGGTATTCACTATTTGTCGTTCATCCCCGCGGAGAACCCGGCCCACCGGAGTCAGGGTGTGAATCTGCTGCTGATGGTGGACAATCAGGGGGAGGACGCCGCCGTTACGGTGCGTTTTTACGGCTCCGACGGCTCTGACTGGCGGGAAATTTTCGCCGAGGAGCGGAGCTTTCAGGGGCATAGCCATATCCACGCCTATTTTCATCTTCCACCTGCCTGTTTTGCACCGGAAAACTGGGGCGGAGAGACGCTGGAGGAACTGGCGGTATGGGTGGGAGAAGCGCCCCCCGCGCCAACGGAGCAGGGACAGCTCCTGTTTCTGGAACCATGATTATTTTGGAATCCCTGAATCAATCGTCTTCGGCTGAGCAGCGGGTCTTTTTCCCCAGCTGTGCGTTTCAAAAGCGGGAAATACAGCGCAGCCGTTGCCGGCATAAGCCGGCTTACGGATGCGGCATACCCCTTGCGGGTACATACAGTATTTCTCCGCTTCTGAAATCTTCATCTGGTGAAAAATCTCTCACTGTCAGCTCTCGCCGATTGGTTCAGAGCTTTCCTATTTGAAAGGAAATTTGACCTATGGACATGACATTGGAATCCTGCCGCAGATTTGTGGAGGTTCTGGCTTCTGACGCCCCCGCTCCCGGCGGCGGCGGCGCGGCTGC
>UMCK01040066.1_pt1 | contig 12573 bp, 10 predicted proteins | sample 1964121 | NCBI WGS metagenome assembly UMCK01 (sample SAMEA4835957, study PRJEB28245) | human gut metagenome | biome: gut microbiome; material: fecal sample | place: Denmark | collected 2008 | reverse complement strand
ACTTCACCTCCCCTGTGGCGAGAAACTTCTCATAATAGGAATTGTCCTCACCGCGATAGATAATGGATTCGTTCTTGTCTTTTTTGATTTTCTTCTCTTTGACCAACCGAGCCTTTTCCTCCCTAATCCGTTCAAGAAGTACTGATGCGGGTTCGTCATTCGGATCTTGCGGTACAAGTTTTCCCTGTATCGCCCATTGAAGTATGCTGTTTTTAAGTTGTTTTCCGTTCATTTATTTGCCGTATTGAAATGTGAAACGCTGTCTCACATATTTATCATTCGGGATATTCGTCAAGAATCTTGTCAAGTTGAGCCTGCAATTCTTCCCTTTTTGGGAGATATAATTGGTACCTGGCAGCAAAAAGTTGATTCGTAATACCTTCGAGTGCATACTCCAACAGCAGCTCGTCTTTCTTTGCGCCCAATACAATTCCGATAGGAGGATTATCATCATTCTGACATATCTCTGTCTTGAAATAGTTCAGGTAAAGATTCATCTGACCTATGTCTCCATGCTTGATCTCACCCCGTTTTAAGTCTATCAGAACATAACATTTCAATATGCAATGATAGAATACCAAGTCCACCTTAAGCCGCCTGCTTCCAATGTGCATCACAAACTGGCGCCCCACGAAGGCAAACCCCCGTCCGAGTTCCAGTAAGAACTTTTCCATATTGGCCTTCAGAGCTGCTTCCAATTCACCTTCCTTGTACTGTTTCTTCTGCGGAAGTCCGGCAAATTCCAAGATAAAAGGATCCCTAATAATATCCTGTGGAGTAAGTACCTGATGCCCCTCGTTTGCCAAAGCCAATACTCCCTTCTTATCCGTACTCAAAGCAAGGCGTTGGAACAATGCACTTTTTATTTGCCGTTTCAGTTCCCGCACTTTCCAGCCTTGACGTATGGATTCCGTGAAGTAGAACTTCATTTCCAAAGGGTCATCACATTTCAATAACTCGAAATAATGACTCCATGTCAATTTGTGAGACAGTGTCTCACTTTTTGGGAAAGCGAGATAGAGTTTACGCATATAGGTTAAATTGGACCGGCTGAACCCACGACCGCATCTTATTGTCAAGTCCTTTGATAGATTTACGAGAAGTTGCTTGCCGTATTCGGCCCGAGCCATCCCTTTTTGCTCAAATTCAACAATATATTGTCCTGTCTTCCAGTTCGCATCAAGAAGGTGTGCATTTACGGCTGTTATGGCATCGGCCTTAGCCTCCGTCCATAAATCCGTAATATGGTTGACAAGTTCACTGTACGCCGGATCGTTATATTGCACTATCGTTGTTTCTGTATTCATCTTCTTTTTCTTTTCTAATAGGTCACCTTTCTATTTCTATACCGAGAATTTTCTGTATCTCGGCCAAGGTCTTGTCTATCTCATGGTCAAGAGCCGCCCGTTTTTTGTAATAGTCAGCCAGCAGCTCGGCCGGAGGCAAAATTTCTTCATCTTCTTTCGGGAACTTGCATAAGTCGAAATTGCAGTCAGAACCAATCAGGTCTTCGACTGAATAGCAGCGAGCTTTCTCGTTCCCTTCCTCAATAATGATTTCCTTACGGTTATCCCACCATTCTTTGATAGGATTACAATGTTCCAAACGCATCGGTTTTGTTTTGGAGAAATGCTTGTATCCCTCCGGCATATCCAAACGATAGAACCATGTCTCTTTGGTAGAGTAACCGACAGGTGAATCTTCTGCCTTTTCATTATTGAAAAACAGAATATTCGTTGCTATGCTGGTGTAAGGCGAAAAAATGCTTCCTGGCAATCGAATGATTGTATGCAGATTAAAATCACGCAACAATTTTGTCTTTATGGCTATCTTGGTATTGTCCGCGCCAAACAGAAAGCCATCAGGAACAATAACGGCTGCTCTGCCGTTTTTCTTCAAGCGATACATGATAAGCACCATGAACAGGTCGGCAGTTTCACTGCTTCGCATGTCGGAAGGAAAATGAGACTTGACATCGGCTTTTTCGTTCCCACCATATGGAGGATTCATGAGTACGACATCAAATTTATCCTCTTCCGTATAGTTGAGAACATCTTTAGTCAGTGAGTTGTCATGAAATACCAATGGCTTATCTATGCCATGGAGCAAGAGATTTGTTACACACAGCATATAAGGGAATTGTTTCTTTTCGATACCAAATACAGATTGATTAAACTTCTCTCTGTCTTCAGCAGTAACCACTCGCTTGTCAAGTTCTCCAAGCCAACTGGTAATAAAGCCACCGGTTCCACAAGCAAAATCCGCCATCTTCTCCCCAATCTGCGGCTTAATTATTTCCGCCATAAATTCAGTTAAAGCTCTCGGCGTATAAAACTCGCCGGAAGATCCGGCGGACTGCATTTCCTTGAGTATGTTTTCGTAAATTTCACCGAAAGCATGACTTTCTTCATAGTCGGCAAGATTGAGATCGTCAATTACATTCAGAACCTGTCGGAGTTGTACCCCATCTTTCATATATTGGTTGGCATCTTCAAAAACAGTTCTTACGATTGCTTGCCGGATAGGTGTGTCGGGAGTAATCTCTATCTTCTTGAGTTTATCAAATACCACATTGTTGACAAATAATAGCAGGTCATCTCCCGTCAGGGCATGCCCGCTTCCATCATCGTGAGCCCAATTACGCCAACGGCATTCTTCAGGAATAATGGATTTATAATCATCCTCCATTTCCCAGTCATTCTCTTTCTCGTCATAAACTTTAAGAAAGAGCATCCATGCCATCTGCTCTATGCGCTGTGCATCACCATTGATACCGGCATCATTGCGCATTATATTGCGTATCCGTTTTACGAAATTCGACAAACTCATATTTTACTTTTCTTTTTATGCTACATTATATATCAGTTGAGTCAGATTGTTTACTGCATTAAGGTAACCTTGCTTGCCGCCAAACAGTCTGGCAATGTTTGCAGGTGAGCCAAATCTTCTGAATGGATCGTTTTTCAAAACCGAAAGATTCTCCAGTTCAGAAATACCCTCGTCCATATATTTGTCAAGCAGAGCTTCAAGCACGAGTCTGGCTTGCTCTCCATATTTACTAAAGACATCTCGTTTCTTTACTTGCTCTGCTCGTTCTCGTCTTGTCAAGGTCTTCTTTCCGTATGCAATATGACAGATAAAGTCAAAGTCATCCACATCATCCATATTCCGGTCATGCTTCAGAACCGCAAGGTCAATACCGGCTTCTTTAAGCATTTCCGCTATCTCGCTTTTCCTTTTTAGGGCATTCCACTTAGAGGTAAAGGTTTCTATTGTCGCATATGTGTCAATAATATTCTTCTTAGTATAATCTGTGATGCTTTCTGTACGAAGTAGTTTCCCGTTCGTATCATAAACGGAAACCACTTTATTGATTACTTTTACTTCACAACCATTTTTATCCACAATTGGTTTTGGTCGTGGCACCGGTGTCGGGCACTCACAAGGATTTTTGCCACAGACGGGACATACCGAAGGTGGAGTAGGTTTTGGACAGACACAAGGATTTTTGCCGCAAACAGAACATGGCTTCGGAGGATAATCTGGATCAATCTCTATCGGGCCATCCCAATCCGGATCAGCAAAAAGGCGTGTCACATTGCGAAAGTCCATTACTACAAAATGTGTTTTCCCTTCTTTTTCACGAATGCGGGTGCCTCGTCCTATAATCTGCTTGAACTCTGTCATTGAGCCGATCTGTTGGTCGAGGACTATGAGTTTGACCATTTTACAGTCAACACCAGTTGATAGTAATTTACTGGTCGTAGCTATTACCGGATATTTTGATGCAACAGAAATAAAATAATCCAGTTTCCCTTTGCCATATTCATCGCTGCCAGTAATGCGGACTACATAGTCGGGATTCTTTTTGCACATATCTGCATTGGCATTGACCAGTGCGATTCGCATTCTCTCCGCATGCGCCTCGTCAGCACAAAATACAATGGTTTTTGCCATACGATCTGTGCTTTTGAGATAGTTGGTTATTTCTTGTGCTACTTCCCGATGGCGATCTTCAATCACGATGTTATAGTCGTAGTCACTGTTGTTGTATATCCTGTCTTCGATTTCATTGCCGTAAATATCCTTTTGGCCTTTGATTGGTCTCCACTCATCCCCGATGTTTGTTGAAATATTTATGACTTTAAACGGAGCAAGGAAGCCATCTTCTATCCCGTTTTTCAAACTATATGTATAAACAGGCTCACCAAAATATCCAATGCTTGATTGATAACGTGTTTCTTTTGGCGTTGCAGTCATTCCGATGTGTGATGCAGAGGAAAAATAATCCAGTATGGTGCGCCAGTTGCTGTCATCTTTTGCACTTCCTCTATGACACTCGTCAATGATTACGAGATCAAAATAATCCGGATTAGGGAAAAGCTCTCGATAGTTTTTTGCATCATTTTGTCCGATAAGTTGCTGGTAAAGTGCAAAATACACTTGATGAGAAAGCAATTCCTTCAATTTGTCCTTGTCCTTGGAATAATCTATTTTATGGATTACTTTTTCCAAAGGCTTGAAATCTTGTTCAATGGATTGATCTACCAATATATTGCGGTCGGCCAGATAAAGAACTTTTTTCTTTAATCCACTCTTAAGCAGTCTCCAGACTATTTGAAACGCAGTGTATGTCTTACCTGTACCGGTAGCCATCACAAGTAAAATACGGTTTTGCCCTTTTGCAATGGCGTTGATAGTACGATTTATAGCATTAAGTTGATAATATCTTGGAGGGAAAATATTTTGTCCGCTACACAATGGCTGGTTAATGACAGCTTCCTCCTGTTCATTAAGCCCGTTTCCTTCGTTTATCTCTTTTTTATACCGTTCAATCAATTCTTCGCGGGTCGGAAATTCATCCATACCGAAACATCGTTCCTGTCCGGTTAGAAAATCATGCTCGGCAAAACCCTCTCCATTAGAACTGAACGCAAATTTGACATCGAGCATTTTTGCGTATTCCATCGCTTGTTGTAAACCATAGGAAACAGTATGCTTGGCATCCTTTGCTTCAATAATAGCGATTGGCGTAGCTTTATTCACATAAAGCACATAGTCAGCGAACTTTGGTTTTTCACGATGCACAATATTGCCATGCAAGCTGATTTTACCATCGGTAAATTTCACTTGTTGTTCCATGAAAATACTATCTTTTGTCCATCCCTTGCTTGTGATGGCTTCGTTGATATAGCGGAACTTTACATCTTCCTCTGATAATTCATGACTGATGCCCATGTTCATATAATATTTTATTATCGGAAGTTCAACTCATCAAAACTCGGAGTTCAATATTCGGTTATCTATATCATTGGCGTTCTTTCTCGTCAGTTATCAAATCTTTCAAATCTACTTGAAGTATCTTTGAAATCGCTAAAAGTGTTTCCAAATCCGGCTGGTACCTGTTGCAAGCGTAACTATTGATTGTACTGAAACTCTTGCCAACTTGTTTTGCAAGCCAAGTTTGTGATATACCTTTTTGCTCAAGAATATCTTTTATCCTGTTCAACTTCATACCACTCTGAATTTTGCTACAAAATTACGCTAAATTTTGCGATATTAGGGCACTTTCGACGAACAAAATTGCTTTCATGCAAAAGAACACACTTTTTGAACAGAAAAATGGGTTGATAGCATGTACTGTTTTCTTAGAAAAACTTATAAATCGCGGGAACTTTGCGGTATCAAATTACAACGAGTATTGAATGTATAATTTGATAATCAGAAAGATATAGAATGTTATTCGGTTCAAGCGTGGCGCTGAAGGCTTATTTCATACGGCAGGTTCTGGAATACCCGAATACTAAAATAAGCAACAGCCCACGCCCTTTTTCAAGGACACGGGAATAACCGCGCTTATTCTCGTATTCGTAAGAATTTTCCAGATTCGCCGTAGAGAATAAACTTACGCTTTCGCGTCTATCGATATGTCATAGACAAAAGTACGAAGATTTCGCGGATTTCCAACAAAAAAGGCTTCGAACAAATCGAAGCCCCTTCAAAGTCCATTCATCGTCTCTAAATAATAGATCGTTTCAGTTTTATGGCATTCTGCAGGTGTCTTAATCCGTATTAATTTATCTCCCCAATCGCATCCGTTTTCAGGGAACATATGCCATAAAACAAAAACTATTAAATTCAAGTCTTTCGCCATTTTCATCACCTCTGAATAGAAATTTTCATCTTCTCTCTTTTTCAAAAGGAAATTCGGCAAAGTCCAGTCATCAAGAGAAATTACAATCGCTTTAATGCCATTTATAACGGCAAGGTTTCGTATATCGTATAATCCTATAACATAGTTTTTTATAGCACGATGACCCATTCTAGCGAACGGATAGCCGCAGTCCCAATGGAACAGCCCCGCAGATATTCTATTTTTCTCTAATAAGGAATATAACATGGGGCCTAATATCGGCGGTATCCTTTCATCATCATAAATTGGTTTAGACGTACAAATCGTGATTACCTTCGAATATTTACAGACAATAGAACGAATATTTCCCGCATCAAAAGTTAGATAGACTCCTTTCCTACACGGGCGAACAGATATATTTTCTATATTTTCGGGTCTTAATTTTACAGTAATTTTTTTACTCATATCTATCCCTCATTTTCGTAACCACATTTTTCACCTCTTCCCGAAACCACGCGGGCTGCAGTACCTCCACGTCGGCACCGTGCGAGAGCAGTTCCATCCGGAAATCATAGGTCGGGGCCAGTCGGTATTCGAACACCGAATATTCCGCGGTCCGTTCAATCTCCCGCTGGGTAGGATGCAGTGGCAGGGCCCGAACATAGTTCGCCTGCTTCCCATAGACCCGAATTTCAATCCGTTCGGCGGATTGCCCCGGAATCCGGATAATTCCGAAGGCGTCGGCATAGAACTCCGCGCAATCAAAATCCAAGGGGATTTCAGCCTCTTTCGCCGTCGGAGTTATATCAACTACCCGATCGAGGGCAAACGCATAAATTCCGCCCATCTCCACGCTTTCGGCGATCAGATACCAGCGCCGTCGAAAGGCCTTCAACCCGTAAGGTTCAACCTCGTAGCGCTTTTCCCGCTTTTCATCGTAGGTATGACGATAGATGATTTCCAGGCATCGGTTCTCTTCCATCGCCCGAAGGACGGTCGTCAGGTAGGTGTAGCCCGAGGGAATCGGTTCCAATGCGATCCGTCGGCGCAGGCGTTTACTATTTACCAAGAGATCGTTTACAGCGAAGGTTTCCAACAACCAGCGTCGCAGATCGTCCCGTTCGAGATCATCGCCGTATTCGATAAAGTATTCATTCGTCCGGCGGTCGCAGGCAATATTGACATCGAAGAGCGTTTCGACGGCTTTCCGGTGATTCTCGAAGGTCTTTCGAGGAAGTTCCTCTCCGCCCGACCATTCGTTCCGGAGCCAGCGGCGGCGGATTTCATCCAGCGTGATTCTTCCCGCGGAATAGATCGTCTCCAGGAGCCACAGGTAACGGCGCAGCAGCGTCGCCGTATTATTCGTCAAGGCATTCATCGTCCAAAGGTTTTCGACAAAGATAAAAATAGCTTCCGCCAGAACTCGGCGGAAGCTTCGACCTATTTCTTTTTTTTCGTCCGGTGTACGATCTTCTTTATATCAATCAAGTGGTTTTTCTCCGCCGATTCAAGAGCCAATTGCTTACTCCATTTCATATAGCGTTCAGACATCGTTACGCTCGAGTGTCCCAAATAGTTCTTAATCGTATAGGTATCCGCACCCTCCGATGCAGTTAAGGTCGCAAAGGTTCTTCGGGAGGCGTGATAAGTCAGGTTCTTATCTATCCCTGCCATTTTCGCCAGCTTTTTCAACGTCGGATTTACCGTCGACGCCGATGAGATTCGGAACATTCGGTTTTCACGTTCGACCTGACTGAAAGGGATTCCGTCGTCATCGGCGGCAATCCACTCGATCATTCTTTCGCCGAAGGTCGATAGAGGGATATGAACTTCGCGGTTCCGTTTCCACGGCTTATCACCCTTTTTAGGAATCAAGTGTACGATAATCGTTTCTTGCGTTACGTCCAGCGCGCCCCAGGTTATACAAAGCGCATCACTCAATCGGATTCCTACGGCACATGAAAACAGGAACATGACCAATACCCGGAACTCGGTCGATCCGATTTCGGCATCGAGTCCCAAAAGCTGGTACATTCTTTTCAGTTCATCATATTCGAGGAACGTATCGTTTTCGGCAGCTTTGGGAACCTCGCATTCACGGGTCCGGTACGGATTCTTTATCGGAATACCTCGCCGTTCAATATCAAGAACAATCGTCCGGACGTGCTTCAACCGGTTCGCTCTCGTTCCCAAAACATCTCCAAGGCCGTGTTCACGACCCCGCTTTACTAAAAAGCGTTCGAAATCATTGATAAACTTCGCGTCAATATCCTTTATCCGGATTTTTTCGCGAAACTCTTTCAAGGCTCGCCGGGTCGTATCATACCCCTTTTCCGTCGATCGGGTCATCTTTCCGGCCTGTCTCCGCTCCAAGACGTATTTATCGAAATATTCGTAGAATGACGCATCGCCCGAATCTTTCGGTTCTTCATTCGCTACAATCTCGCGCAGGCACGTTTTCGTCAACTTCTCGCCATTTACCAGAACATTATATATCCGGGTTCTAATTCGCGTCAACTCCTTCTCGATAATCAGTTTCAGCGCGTCGTCGATCGGTTCCTTCGTCTTATCATCCCACTCTTCGGGCAATAAGTCGATACCCATTGGATATTTCGGCTCTTCGCCATCAATGCGAGGAAATCGGATATATAACGGCATTCGGCCGTTCTTTTTCCGTTTATCGCTCCGAAGATATAAAGTCGGGGTCGGCAGTTTAATCATTTCGGTAGAATTTTCTCACAAGATAGCTTTTTTTATCCTTTTCTACCAGAGAACGTTTTGATATTTTTCGCCGATTCCTTGGCTATCGAGAGGTCGTATTTCAGATAGCGCTGGGTCATATTCACGGACTTATGCCCCAAATACTTCGAAATCGTATATATATCCACTTTATCCAGCACCAACAGCGTAGCAAAGGTATGGCGGGAGGAGTGGTAGGTTACGTGCTTATCGATTCCGGCCCGTTTCACGTGTTCACGAAGCGTTCGATTTACGGTCGGTTCGGTATAGGGATAGAAGATTTTATCACCGCTTCCCAACAAACGTCCGTTTTCGGATTTTTCTTCCAATATCTCCCGCGCCATCGGGAAAAGCGGGGTTATCACCTCGGATTTCGTCTTAATCATCCGCTTTTTTATCAATCCGTTCGAAAAATCCACGTCTTTCCAACATAAATCGCGTACGTCGGAGAAGCGGAGACCGCAGAAGCACGAGAATTGATACATTTTCAAAATCCGGTACTCTTTCGTATCTCTCGCAAACTTATCGGAGTAGTCGATCAAATGCAGGAGTTCGTCTTTCTCCAAATAGACCTCTTTTACCGCGGAATTCGGCATCTTGAACCACTTATACGGGTTTTCAACCGGGATATTCCGTTTAAGCATATCGAGAATCACCGTCCGCAGGTTTTTATGCTTCGGGTTCCGACCTCCGGCAGAATTCCCGTTTACTTCGCGCATATAGTTATCAAAATCTTCGATAAACGGGAGCGAAATATCGGAGATACGGAGCTCCGATCTAAACGCTTTCAAGACGTGAAAGGTCGTCATATAGACCCGGATCGTTTCGGGATTCAAGCCCTCTTTTCGTTTTCGTTCTACAAAGTCGAGGTAATAGTCGTAGAATGATCTATTTTCGGGTTTCACACGTCGTTTCCCGTCGTAGAACTCTTTTACCAGATCCATCGACAACTCCGTACCGTCGGCCAACAGCCGATTGATATAGAGATCGAGCTCCATAATTTTCCGGTTCAACTGGATAGCGAGGGTTTTATCCTTCGGTTCCATCCGTTTAGCATCCCAGCGACCGTCCCATACCTCCAAGCCCGTCGGAATTTTCGTACATCGGTCTCCGACTCTTATTCGCAGGTAAATCGGATACTTTCCGTTCCGTTTCAAGGGCTTATCATTTCGGATACATTTACAAATCGAGTAGTTCGCCATTTAAATCCCCAAAACAAGTGTAATATTCAGGGACTAAATAAGTTACAAAACATCAGATTATAAAGAATTTACAATAAATAATTATCTTTTTCTTAAAAAGACGAGCAGAAGGCCAATCGAGGAGATATAGACCGATTTAAGATTCGGGGGGCGCAAATAGGGGCGCACCGGTATAAATAGCTCTATTTTTCAGTGTATCTTTACTTTACAATAGTCTTTATATTCAACTATCCAACAGGGTAAAATATCGTAAGTATCATATAATCAACGAATAGTGAGCTTCGCTTCAGACCTCACAGAAACCGCGTTGTAGATAGCTGCAACGCGGTTTTCGTTTTGTCTTATGGCAAGTTTCCTGATGTGCATAGCTCTTTGGCTTCTCCTGGATCGAGTCCGCCATTCCGTTTGCCATGTCACAGGTTTGTTCTGCATGGGCCCGCGTGTTGTTATTGCTCCCCTGTCGTGTGGCAACCCTCATGTTGTCGTTCGTTTTTCGGGAATGTCGGGCCCTGTCTGTTGTGAGTTGAATCATTTATGACAAATTGATTTACATCAATGATTTGATTGTAGGGATTTTATAATTTTGTCTTTGTAAATTGTAAATGGGTGTCGGTAATATTTTGCTCCCGGGATTGTTAATTGCCTGGTCATGAACGTGTCGCTGGCGGCCGGTTGGATGTAAGTGTCACAATATAAAAAATGAAAGCGATGGTTTTTGTTGCTTGGCTGGCCGCAATGCCCCTGGTTCTGTCGGCTCAGAGTTTTACGATCAGGGGTCGTTTTATCGATGTGGCCAATGATACGTTGTCGATCGGGTATGTCCAGCGTGAACCCGAAAAGCGGGTTGTGGATGTCGATATCCCGGTTGATGCGGGCGGATGCTTCACTTACAGTTGTGATATTGGATATGCTTGTCTGGCGGAATTGACCATTCGGTCCAGTGGCAGAAAGGCGCATCTTTTTTTCGTCCCTGACGAGCGTGTGGAGATCGAGGGGCCCTCGGCCTCGATGAACGATTGGAATATCAGCGGTACGGCATTTTATCAGAGGCAGGATCGCGTCCGGCAGTTGCTGTTGCCTTTTTATCGGGAATTCGATGCCGCACGGGCCCGGTATGACAAGGGTTGGCCGACGGACTTGACCGCGGGCGTCTCGACAGCATCCGGGGGGGCCGCCAACAGGGATATAAACGAAAGACTGTGGCGAGTCGTCCATCCATTATAATGGACCATTTGGGCGATGAGGTTTCTGTCCCGATTTTGCTTGACCAAAACTATCCCGACATCTTGCCTGCCATCCGAGGACTTTCTCCCGAAGTGCGGTATGGGCGTTTTAAAAGCTATATCGATGGAATAGAGGATATGTTCTCGAGGTTCGCCAAGGAGGTCAAGACGGCTGCTGCAGCGACCCTGGAGTTGGAGGAGGGAAAGCCTGCTCCGGACTTTACATTGAAAGATATGGATGGCAGGGACCTCAGGTTGAGCGCCCTTTTCGATCGAGGCAAGTATATTGTCGTTGATTTCTGGGGGTCCTGGTGTTCCTGGTGCATCAGGGGATTTCCTGCAATGAAGGAGTATTATGACAGATATAAAGACTGGTTGGAGATTGTCGGCGTGGCTTGCCACGATAAGGAAGAGCGGTGGAAGGATGCGGTAATCAGGAACCGGGTTCCGTGGTTGCATGTGATTTCACCCGATGGGACAACCGAGGTCCGATACGGTGTGACGGCCTATCCTTTCAAGATCATTGCATCCCCGGAGGGAACGGTGATCAAGAGCTTCAAAGGCGAGACCGCAGAATTTTACCGGATGCTTGACAATCTGTTGCAGTGAGGTTCACGGCATATTGGGGTCTTCTGCGAGGGGAGGGGCGTTACGCGATCGGGCGACGTGAAAGGCCCGTCGATGCACGCTGCTACTCCTCGTTTTCGTAGTAGACCTTGTAGAACTTACCCTTCTCGTCTTCGCCCTGCTCGATCAGGTTGCGGTTGCCGTGGACGTAGATGTGGAAGTTCCGGTCGAGTTTGATGACGCTCTTGTAGGAGCGCGTCTGGCGCTTCACGGCCGCGTCCGAGATGTTGAACTCCTCCTCGATGCGGATGTCGCGCTCCTGTTCGTACTCCTGCTTGAAGCGGGTGAAACTCTCGACGACCTCGGGTTGCCGGATGACCTTCTGCGAGAAATCCTCGAGCGAGAAGTTGGCCTGCGCCTGGAAGTAGGACATCGTGTCGTTGAGCAGTTCGGCCTGGTCGGCCTTCGAGACGTCGAACTCCCGGGCGAGCTGCCGGGTGACGTACTTCCTGCACATGGCCAGGGCGTTGTGCGTGTTGTGGTAGCTGTCCCGGCGCGGGCGCACGCGCAGGAAGTCATCGGCCCAGTAGCGGGCCTCGGTACGGTTGGTGTTGTCCACGATCCGCACGACGAAGCCGGCGTCGCGCTCGAGGTTGAAGACGACCGCACCCTTGTCGAGCCGTTTGATGTCGATGCCCTGGCACGTGGT